>Ga0302119_10000100_pt1 | contig 32731 bp, 46 predicted proteins | sample AG5_Tmax_MG_FD_203114 | JGI IMG/M metagenome (GOLD analysis project Ga0302119, IMG submission 203114) | Marine microbial communities from Western Arctic Ocean, Canada - AG5_Tmax | ecosystem: Environmental > Aquatic > Marine > Oceanic | place: Canada: Western Arctic Ocean | collected 2017-10-01 | reverse complement strand
CCTCACTATAGCCGTAATCCTGCTTATGTTTATTACAAGCATGGGAATCTTTGGATTCTTATCTAAAGCACACATTGAGCAAACTAGTGCGGCTAGTGAGAACGTCGCTCAAATAGAACGTATAGAAGAAAGTATTGTTCGAAATAAAGTAATTATTACTAAAGCAGACAATAAAATTGTCAAACTAGAGACAGTAGATGATACTAAAGATGAAGGAATACAAGAAAAAATACGTATAGAACAAGAAAGAATTAATACAGCATACACTGGCGTACAACCATCAATTGATGAACAAAATGCAATTATAGTAGCAGAGGCTGAAGCTAAAACAAATGCTATAACACCATATCAAAATGATATAGCTAACATTGATAGAAAACTAGCATTACTAGATGAATATTCTATTAATGGCGAAGTTGAAAAGATGCAAGGATTAATAGGTGTAGCACAAGACGGTCGTATTGGTTGGAATACTAGAGAAGCATTAAGAATCTTTAAAGAAGATACTGCGAAGGCTAGAATGATGGCAGTCTTCATGCTAAATAAAGTTAGAGCAGAGTTTGATAATTCGGTCACTGAATCTGCTAGAGAAGAAATTAAAAGAATTAGAATGATAGCAGAACAGCAAATTTCAGATTCTAACGCATTAATTACTAGACTAAGAGCACAACTCGGTCAAGGTCAGCAAGAAGATAATACAACATTAATTGACATACAACGTAACTTAATTATAAGTTCTGAAACTAAACTAGATGAATTATACAATTCAAAGTATGAATTAGAAGGTGAAAGTAGACAACTAGAAGCAGAAGTTGGCCCTGTTAAATATATTGCAGAATTAGTATATGGCGACACAGCAACAAGAAATGTATTAGAAGATACAGTTCGTTATGTTATATTAATATTAGTAGCAGTATTTGATCCATTAGCAATAGCACTTGTTCTTGGAGGTGTATCAGGATTAAGAAAAATTCAACTAAAGGAAACAAATGGAACACAGAAACAACCCGAAAAACCTAAAAATGGTAAAAATATCACCCGCACTAAAAAAAATGATTTGGATACTAAAAAGAACAACACACCTGCCAAAAAACCTGTTATTCAAAATGAAATACATGAATCAAAAATAGGTTTTGATGAACTTAAAGGCGTAGTACACGTTGACGAAAAAGGCAGAGAATACAAGATCGACAAACATGGTAGTAGAAAATATTTAATTGATTGGCAACAATATGATCTAAATGACGAATACAAAGATTTTCAAAATAAAAATAAAGAGGATTAATTAATGAAACTAGATAACAGTAGTTACACCGTAACGCCACCTGATTTATACATGACTGAACACGGAATAAGTATTCTTATTTCAAGTATAAATGATGACTTAGTTATCTCTATTAAAGAATTATTTGAAAAACTTATTGCTACTAGTATTGTTTTTCTAGTCCAAGGCAAAAAAACTAATTCAGGCACATTACCTTGGATGTGGAATAACTCTACAACATGCGACTTTATGGTTATTGACATAGATACGTGTGCATGGGAAGATATAATGGCAGGTTTATTAAAATCAAAAGATAAGCAAAATACAGTACTCTTTTTTAGTGATAAGTACAAGAGAAGAGAAACTGTAAAATTAATAAATGCTACAGGAACTAATTTAGTTGTAAGGTCTATTGAAGACATTAATAACTATATAAGATTACAAATGAGTCCAGAATATATTAATGAAGCCTAGTACCACAATTTGCAATTTTTGCAACAAAGATGCAACACAAGTAAAGAAGCTATTAGCGGGTGATAGTGGAACCCACATATGTAGTGATTGTGTTAAACTTTGCTATGGCATTGTTACAAATGAACCAAAAGTTACAACAACTGTTATTCGTAAACCATTCAAAGTTCCTACACCTAGGGAAATACATGCAAATTTAGATGAGTATGTTATTAGCCAAGACAAAGCAAAAAAGACATTAAGTGTAGCAATATACAATCATTATAAAAGAATCCAATCCAAAACAGAAATTAATTTACAGAAAAGTAATGTATTACTAGCAGGACCTACAGGAACAGGTAAAACATTAATGGCACAAACACTTTCAAAGTTTTTAGGTGTGCCTATGGTTATTACAGATGCTACAACTATTACTGAAAGTGGATATGCAGGTGAAGATGCAGAAGCACTAATACATAAATTATTTCAAGCCGCTGACTATAGTGTAGAATTAACTGAACAAGGAATTATATATGTTGATGAGATTGATAAAAAAGCCAAACGTAATGACTATGTTAGTTTAAGTAGAGACGTTTCGGGCGAAGGTGTACAACAGAGTCTTTTAAAGCTCATGGAAGGTACAATAATAAATGTTCCAAATAAACCGCAACAATCCCCTGAGAAAGTTAAAATAGATACCACCAACATATTATTTGTAGTAGGTGGCGCCTTTGTTGGACTAGAAGATGTTGTGGTTAATAGACTAGGAAAGTCAAAAATAGGGTTTAATGAGTCTAAAGATGAAAAAATAGACAATTGGCACGATTACTTACAAACACGTGATTTAATAAAATATGGATTAATACCAGAGTTTGTAGGCCGTTTACCTAGCGTTAACGTGCTAAATACGTTAAATAAGCGTGATTTAATTAGAATACTAACAGAACCCACTGATTGTATAATAGATCAAATAAAAGAGCTCTTTTCACTTGACAAAATACAAATAGAGTTTACAATAGTAGCATTGGAAGAAATAGTTAATATTGCTGTTGATGAAGAATTAGGTGCAAGAGGATTACGTAAAATTTTAGACGAAAAACTACTTGAAGTACAATATGAGCTACCAGAATTATATAAAAAAGGGATACGAAAAATTATTATAAATGAACAAGTGATTACAAGCGGACTAAAGCCACAGTATATTACAGGTGAATTCGCACACGCTATTAGTGTTAACAATGCAGAATAAAAGAACCTTTAAGAGAAATCGTGGTCCATTTGTTATAGCTAACGAAAAAATTAGACACAACGAAGTAAGAGTTTCCTTTCCAGACGGCAATAGCCAAATACTGTCTATTAAGGATGCTTTAAGAGAAGCAAAAGAACTAGATTTAGATTTAGTGTTGATAGCTGAAAAAGCCGATCCACCAGTTTGTAAAATAACTGATTTAAATAAGCATTTGTATTCTTTAAAGCAAAAAGAAAAATTGGCTAAGAAGAAACAACGCGAAAGCATTGTAGAACTCAAAGAAGTACGTATGGGTCTAAATATTGAAACACATGATTTAGAAACTAAAGCCAATATGGCTCGTAAATTTTTGGATAAAAACAACAAAGTAACAGTTACCGTTGTTTTGCGTGGTAGAGAACGTGGAAGGCAAGACCTTGCAAGGGAATTACTGAATACGTTTGCAAATATTCTAGATATAGAATATGAACAAATATCCACTCAGAACAATAGAGTATCTGGAAAAATAAAATAAGGCAAACATGGCAATATATCAAAAAAATAGACGTGAAGAAAAAAAGCAGTTCGGAAATGGACTTTCTGTAGAAGTTCGTAATGGAAATGTTGAACAAGCTATTAGAAAGTTTAAGAAAATGATAATGAAAGATGGGATCATGCAAACAGTGCGTGATCGTAGATACTTCATTAGTAATACAGAAAGACGGCTTAAAGCAAAGGCAGCAGGCCGAGCTAGACGACGTAGAGAAATAGCAAAAGATTCTATAGTCAGAAAAAGACTATATTAAAGCGTCAAAACAGAATTTATACACAAATTGTGGATAAATAACAATGTATACAACAGGACTGATTCCTACCGTATACATGGAATGCCGAAAGGGTTCCAAATAATCTTGCTTAACAAAGGAGAAATGATATGACTAGATTAACAACACTAAATCTTCCAGATTTTTATAAAACTACAATAGGCTTCGATAGTATGTTTGATGATATGCATAGAGCATTTACATCTAACACGTCAGGCGGTTACCCACCTTACAATATTGTAAAGGAGAGTGACAGTAGTTATTCAATTAGCCTAGCAGTTGCAGGCTTTGATAAAGACGAAATAAAAGTCCAACAAGACGGTAATTCACTTTCGATTAATGCTGAAAAGAACGACAGCGAGGAAGAGATCGAATATTTGCATAAAGGCATTGGAACTAGAAACTTTACAAGAGAATTTAGTTTAGCTGATTATGTAGAAGTTAAATCGTCTAAGTTAGACAATGGTATCTTAGTAGTTACATTGGAACAAAACATTCCAGACGAAAAGAAACCTCGTAATATTAAGATTGACTAATTAAGGTAAAATATGACTCAAGCATCAACACAAGGCGTAGCAGATATTATTAAGTTAAAATCACCACCAAGGTATAATGTGGTTTTACTTAATGATGAAACTACACCTCAAGATTTTGTAGTTAATGTTTTACAGGCAATATTTAATAAGTCAGTAGACGAAGCAAAATTAGTGATGCTTGAGGTTCATGAAAAGGGCCGAGGAATAGCAGGTACTTACAGTTACGAAGTAGCAGAGCAGAAAAGTGTAGAAACTATAACTGATGCTAGACGGAATGAATATCCGTTAGATGTTACAATAGAAAAATCAGAATAAAATATTAAATGAAAATAGCAATCACGCAACGTGTGGTTGAATTTCGAAATGGACCGTATGACAGCATTGATCATGGATTTTATGAAATGTTTTCAGGTCATACATTACAACCCATTCCTAATCACTTAGAACATTATAAAACAAGTACAGTAGTTGATAGTGACTTAGTGGTATTTACGGGCGGCAATAGTATGATGCCAGATAATTGGCAATATAATGAAAATCGTTTAAGGGTCGAAAAACACACGTTAGATTTAGCAAAACTTTATAACAAGCCAATATTAGGTATAAGCCGAGGGGGTCAATTCCTAACAATTGCCCTTGGTGGCAATATCAAACAAAATGGTAGACATACTCATGATCATAGTGTAAACTATAAGGGTAGTGAGGTTGAAGTTTGCAGTAGGCATGAAGAAGTACTAAGTAAAATTCCAGATGGAGCTACTTGTCTTGCTACAGATAATGAAGGATACTGTGAAAGTTGGAAATTAGATAACATGTTGACTGTATTATGGCATCCAGAACGAATGAAAACACACTGGCTTCCATATGAAGCACACGGAATATTAGGATTGTAATGACAAAACAAGAAGAAATAAGACAAGAAGTTAAAGCAGAATACAAAGATAGTCAAATGACAAAGGCTGGTAAACTTGCTATGGAACTAGGTGCTGAACGTAAGCGTTTAAAGAAAGAATTATCAGAATTACAATCAGAAGTAGAAGACTTAACACCTACTACACCAGTTGGTACAGTTGACTGGTATGTAAAATGGACATCAATGGCTTTTGCAGTTTGTGGTGTGTTTCTAATAAGTGCAGGATTAATGTTTTGGGGACAAATTGCTTATATGCTTAGTGCTGTAGGTTGGGTATTTGTTGGAATGGCTTGGGGAGATAGAGCTATTATGATTGGAAGTGCTATAACTGGAACAGCAGTAGCTATGAATTTTGTACAGAGGTTAATATTATGAAAATAGGATTTACTTGCAGTACATTTGATTTATTACATGCTGGACATATTGAGATGTTACTAGAAGCAAAAAGTACGTGTGATCATTTAATTGTCGGATTACAAGTTGATCCAAGTATTGATAGGGAAGAAAAGAATCCACCTATACAAAGTTTAGTTGAAAGATATGCTCAATTAAGTGCGGTAAAGTATGTTGATGAAATAGTACCATATCAAACTGAAGCAGATTTACAAGATATTTTAAGTATGTATCCAATTAATATTAGAATATTAGGCGAAGAATATAGAACAAAAGATTTTACTGGTAAAGAAATTTGTAAATCAAGGGATATACAAATTCATTTTAACAAAAGAGATCATAGATTTAGTACAACTGACTTAAGAAAAAGGGTGTGTGAAAATGAGAATTGAAAATGATACAAAATATGATTATAGTGACGTATTAATTCGTCCGAAACGTAGTACATTAGGTTCACGCAAAGACGTGGATTTAGAACGTGGTTTTAAGTTTCGTAATTATGAAGGTGACACAGTAGATGATTATAGACATTATCGAGGTGTGCCCATTATGGCATCTAATATGGATGGTGTAGGTACAACGGAAATGGCTGATAAATTAGCTGAACAAAAAATGTTTACATGCCTTGTTAAGACATTAGCAGTAAGTGAACTACTTGAATATTTTAATAAAGACGAATGTACATCACCACCCAACGATGACCGTAGACGAGAATATGTAGCAATGAGTATTGGCATTACTGATACAGATTTAGCAAAGTTTAACGCAGTATATCAAATGACTGAAGGCAATCTAAAGTATGTTTGTATTGATGTAGCAAATGGTTACAGTGAACGGTTTAGTAATTTTGTTAGAAAGTTTAGAAATAAATATCCACACGTAGTTATTATTGCAGGTAATGTAGTAACAGGCGAAATGACAGAGGAGTTAATACTTAATGGAGCAGACATTGTTAAAGTGGGTATTGGTCCAGGATCAGTATGTACAACACGTATACAAACAGGTGTTGGATATCCACAACTTAGTGCAGTTATGGAATGTGCAGATGCGGCCCATGGTCTTGGTGGACATATTATCGCTGACGGCGGTTGCGTTTGTCCTGGTGATGTGGCTAAAGCATTTGCTGGAGGAGCAGATTTTGTAATGCTTGGTGGAATGTTTGCAGGACACGATGAAGGTGGCGGCAATCCAGTTACTAGAGATGGCGAGAAATTTATACAATTTTACGGAATGAGTAGTGATGCGGCAAATGTAAAACATTTTGGTGGACTTAAAGATTATAGAAGTAGCGAAGGCAGAGAAGTACTTGTTCCTTACAGAGGTCCAATAGAAAGTACTACTCAAAATATATTAGGTGGTGTGCGTAGTACATGCACATATGCAGGTGCTCAGCGCCTTAAACATCTAATGCGATGTGCAACATTTATAATAGTTAATAATCAATATAACCACACATACGAAGAGTCAACAACAAAACTATAACAGTATTTTCATAGATAACTATAGTTTTTAAGGCTAAATAGTTACATGAGCAAGATACATTTATTATCAGAAATATTAGGTAAATTAGAAAACTTCAAAACGCAAGAAGAGAAGTTTGAGCTTTTATCTACATATCAAAAAGAACCTATATTAAAGAAAATACTTACTATAGCATATAACCCTTGGATTGATTTTGGAATGCAAGATTTTACTCCAAAACGACATGGTAAAAAATTTGGAATGGGTTTAACAAAGTTCTTACATCTTTTAACTGACATAATTGACGAAAAATTTGATGAAAAAGAGAAACTCTTTTCTTGTAATATGGCTATGATGCATATAGAAGAACGTGATGCAGATACATTTCTTAAACTATTAAAACAGGAAATGGATTTAGGTTTAGAATTAGAAACAATAAATCGTGTATGGCCTAAATTAATAATGATTTACCCAATAAGTCAGCCTACTCCAGGAGATTATGAAACATTTAAATCTTATCCAGCGGCAATACAGCCAATAAGCAGAGGGTTACGAGTTAATGTTATAATACATAAAAATAAAGTTTCATACAAAGATAAACTAGGTAACGATATTAAAGGTTGGGAAATATATGATGAGCAGTTTATAAATTTAGCACAAAATAATAGCACAGTATTTGATGGACATGCTATAGTAGCCAATGGAACTACAGTAGTAGAAACAGATAATGATAAAGTATTAGAAGCAGATGCAGAGAATATTAGATTTGTATTTTGGGATGTAATACGTTATGATGGATTTATAAAAGGCGAAGATAGTCGTATTGGATATAACTGGCGTCATAATGGACTTGAACATATGTGTATACTTGCTGTAGATAAAAATAAAACACCTTGCTATGATATAGTAAAAGCTGATTTAGTAGGAAGTGATGAACAGTTAAAACTAACTGTTGAAAAGTATAAGTCTAAGTGTGTTATTAAAAGTTTAGATGGCACATGGATACGTGGAAACGATCCTTCACAACTTATTTACGAGCTTTCTTAAGTTTCTTAACATACTGGCCTCCAGGATGGTCATATATAGCATCAAACATTTGAAACTTACTAAATGCTTTAAATGTTCCTTTTAGCCTATCAAGAAATCTTTGCCATGGTGTCATATTTGTTTTAACATGAAGATCATATGTTATATAATGAAGGAATCCAACATGTGTGTATAGTCCAAATGGTGGTACTCTACAAACAATGTCGTTATTATTTACAATACGATAAGTCTCAATATCATCAAATTGTTTAGCCCAAAACCCATCTCCTACTCTAGGAGATCCATATGTATATAAAACTAAGTCTGCACCTAACTCATGTAATCTACTAGCACATATAGTTGCCATTGCGGCACCTAAACTATGTCCTGTTATTACAAGTTTTTTAGTAGTTATTTTTTTACCTAGCCATTTAATAACTTGTGGATACAGTTTATCAATTTCTCCCTTAAATCCAGAATGCACTGAACCTTGTGTTTCACTTTCTGATGGCCATGCTTTAATATCAGCAAGAAAGTCTTTAAAAGCTGCCGAAACAGAAAATTCGCCATCATCTTGTGCGCCTGTTCCTCTAAATGCTATAATAATATAATCATGCATTACTATTCCATAGCCTTCTGCATTATCATTATCAAAGAATTTTACACTTGAATATTTAATTTTATGCTTTTTTAGATATTTAACTACTGTGTCTTTATCTTTATATATGATTCTGGAAATATTTGCACATAAATCAGTTAATTTCCAATTTATATTGCATTCTATTCCGTGCCCGTGTTCGGTATGATCTGTTTTATTTGTCATTGTAATGTATTTAGTTGAGTTTGTTCAATGGCTTCAAATAATGCTTTAAAGTTTCCGTGACCAAATCCTGTATTGCCTTTTCGTTGTATAATTTCAAAAAATACTGGTCCTACCACTTCTTTGGTAAAAATTTGTAATAATATTCCATCTTCTTTACTGCCATCAATCAAAATGCCTAACTCACGCAAGGCATCAATATCTTCTTCATGGTGGTCAATTCTATCATCAATCATATCATAATATGTATCTGGAATATCTAAGAACTTCATACCATTTTCTTTTAATTGTTTAACTGTTGAATAAATATCATCTGTGTGTAATGCAATGTGCTGTACCCCTTCACCATTGAAATCTTTAAGATATTTTGCTATCTGCCCTTTATCATCTTTATCTTCATTTAACGGAATTGCCATATTTCCGTTATTTGACATCATCGCTCTACTTATTAAACCAGTTTCTTTGCCATCAATGTCAAAGTACATATTTTGATACATTCCAAACCAATCAGAATAGTTTTTTGCCCATACATCAACATTACCTATATGACAATTATGTGTTATATGATCTATTTTGAAAGGACCTTTAGTATTTTGACTTACATTATGTGAATCAGTAAAATATAAAGTTACTCCATCTATACCTTTGCCAGTATGTCCCATCATTTGTGCTGGAATCATACCATTTTCTATACTTTCTTGATATGCTACTTTGGCATCATCAAAATGTAGTCCTACACCCGAAACACCTGGTCCATGTTGTGTTACAAAATCGTGTCTTAATGTAGTAACCTCAAAGTATATATCATTTGCATTCCAAATAACATCTTTATTATAATTTGTTCCTACTTTAGTGAGACCTAAATTAGAAAATAATTTATCATAATATGAATGAGAGTCTGCAGCCCATTGTAGAAAACTAAATCCTTTAACGTTCATACAAACCATCCCAGAATACTTTAACGCCATCTAGCATTTCTAGTCCAGATGTAATAAATGTATCTTCATTAAAATCTTTACTACCAAAATATAATTCTTCTAGTTCGTGCCACGTATGACTTGCGTGTTGTTCTTCAATTTTGTCATGCCATGTAAAAAATGCTAATTGCAATGGCTCACTGTTGTTCTTACTAAAATGTGTCAACCCTTGTATTAATTGTTTCCAAAATCCAGATGCCGCCCAATTTTCTACTGCGAAACTAGCACCAGCGCCTACTACATTATCTTCAGAGCCATATAAACGAATTAATTCATCACAGAAAAACAATGTAGGAGGTGATCCAAGTGAACGTTTTCCTATGTCATTGAAGCCTAAACCTAAAGGTTCTGCAAATGAAAGCAACCACTCAAAATGAGCAAATTGAAATTTAAATTTACTATCTTCAATAGAACCTTCAATGCCGCCATATTCCACATCTTTATCTATTTTCTGAGAATCTTTTTTAAAAGAAACACCAAGTTCGTTCAACAAAATTTCTTTTGCATCATGCATTTCTTCTAATGAGCCAGCATTGATAACTTTGTTAAGTTGTGCTATTGGAAATTGATTTGAAAAAACTGAGAATTGTTTAGTGAAATAAATTACATCATCTAAACTTAAATTTGCGTTAGCAAACCACTTACAGTATGAATTATCCGTAATAACAGAATGTGTGAATATTTCATTTTTTAATCGCAGTACGAAGGAATCAAATGAGACTTTCTTATCCTTAACCATAATACTATGCCCCTTTCATATACAAGTATTTATTAAATTTCGTGGACTTTTTGGTTTATTATTAGTTCGTCTTTTAACCCTTCAATGTACATTATAATTCGGTCACCTGGCTTCATATAAATCTCAGGTTCGTCTAATACTGCATTTCGTTCCATTAAACAACCAAATCCATCTGATATATCTGAAGATGCAACTGTTCCAGAGCCAATTAACGTACCATCACTTAACTCTCTTGTTTTTGCGGCATATGATATTAATTCAGCAAAACTAAAAGTCATTCCAGCCGCTGTATCAATTTTACCAATTAGTTTATCATTTAGTTCAATAATCATAGTTCCATGTAATCGAGAATCCTTCCACGAACTAGTATATCTATGCCATTGATTAGGTGAAATACTACATTTTCCAAGTGAACTGTGTGGTTTACTTTGAAAGAAACCAAAGCCTTTTGCTAATTCTCCTGGAATTAACTTGCGTAAACTTATATCATTAATAATTGTTACATACTTAATATAACTTTCGGCATCTTCAACACTTACTCCTAATGGAACTTTATCAACAATTACACCAACTTCTGCTTCAAAGTCAACTCCATACTCATATGGAAATGGGTGTATGTCTTCATTCCATAACAGAAACTTATCACTTGCACCTTGATACATTAAAGGGTCTACTTTAAAACTATCAGGCATTGTTGCACCACGGGCTGCACGAATTCTTGACATATGGTCAAGGTATGCACTTCCATCGCAAAATTGTGTTATGTTTAATTCTTTTGTTTTTATCATTTTATTTCTTTATCAGGTCGTAACTCACGTGCTTCGTCATGGTGTCCTAGTTCTACTAATTTATCCCATACATCATCTTCAATCATATTAATTAACTTTGCTGAGTCTTTTAATAAATTTCGAGATTTAACTGCACGGCATTTTCCGTCTTTTAAAAATATCTCATAGTAATGCATCAAATCTTTTATATTTGCTTCTAGTTGTTTTGCTTTATCTATACTCATTTCATTTACCTATTTAATCGTTTGTTAGCCATTTGTTCCGCTATTAAATTTGTTGGAACATCGCTGTCTTCTGCAATTTTCAAACATATTAAAGCTCTATCATATATTCCATCAATCATATTTGCTACATGAAAATCTGAAGGTAGTAGACTAAAGTCTTTATATGCGTCAATTACTCCACCTGCATTAACAAGAAAATCTGGAACATTTATAATTCCTTTATCTTTTAATGCATAACCAACCATTGAAACACATAATTGATTGTTAGCGGCACCACACAATATCTTACATCGTAATCTTTCAACAGTTTCTTTATTAACTGACCCGCCTAATGCACATGGAGCAAAAATATCACACTCAACATCATAGATATCATCGGGTTCTACAATTGAAGCGTCATACTTTTCTTTTACTTTCAAGCATTTATCTTTATCTATATCAGTGACCGTTAGTGTTGCACCTTTATCATGTAACATTCTAGCTAGTGCCATTCCTACATGACCTAGTCCTTGAATAGAAATATGTAAATCTTTTAAACTTTGTCCAGGAGCCATTTCCTGTCTTAAGAAATTAACTGAAGCTTCCATTCCCCTTATTACACCTAATGCAGTTGCAGGGCTTGGATCTCTGTCTGTTAATAAAACATGTTTAGTCATCTCATTAATTATTTGCATATCAGCTGGAGAACTTCCTACATCTTCCGCTGTAAGATATTTACCGTTACATGCATCTACGACTTCTCCAAAACTTCTTAATAACTCTGGAGTTTTTTCTGCATTACGCAAATTGATAACAGCTTTGCCTCCACCTGCATCTAGACCAGCAAGACTATTTTTATATGTCATGCCTTTTGATAATTTTAATACATCTTCGATAGCATCATGGGTTTTTTCGTATTTCCAAAATCGTGACCCACCAATAGCAGGACCTAATTTTGTAGAATGTATTGCTATAAAACAATCTAATCCAGTGTCGCTGTTTGTAGCATGGATTACTCGCTCATAATCCGGTATATCTAGTTCTTCTATATTCGTACTCATACTATTCGCCTATGTTAATCTTGTGGTAATTTCTAATCGTAATCCATTTGGGTCGAAAAAATAAATGCTATAAATCCAATTATCATGATTAGTTGGACCTATTACATCAATTCCATTATCGGTTAATTTTGTATACCATGCTTCAACATCTTCTGATGCATCAACTTCAAATGCAAAATGAACAATCCAATCATCACAATCTGTAGTAGTACCTTTGCCATCGCCAACATCAAAAAAAGCAATATGGCTTTTATCTGCTAGTTCAAAGAAAACGTGTTTATATGGTGCATATTCTCCAGTGCTTGGAACGTGGTCGTTTTCTATTTTATGAACGTAGGGTAAACCTAGTATACCTTCATAAAACGCAATTGTTTCGTCTACGTTAGCACATTTCCATGCAAAATGATGTAATTTACCTAAGTTACTCGCTATCGACAATTATTTTCTCCAATTTGTGATACGGTATTCTTTTATTATAGATATATCTCCATACTTTTCCTCTACCGTTCTCTATTTCAAATATAGTTTCTGTAATTCCTATTTTAATAATTTTAGCTGGTTCACCATCTAAAAATACATCATCTCCAGGTTCAAATCCTGGTTTCATTCTCCAACGAATACTTGCTACTAAATCTCCAATATATTCTTTAAACCATAAAAGTGCTATAGTAGTTAAACCAAGTGTAATTATTGGTCCAAAATACTGAGATAATTGTAAATGTGTTTGTTCTAACATACTACTATTTATTATATTGACTTGACAAATGCGTATATATAGCATATAATATACATAATTAATAGAAAGGATATAATAATGACAAGAGAAAATAGTACGGTTCCATCAGTTACATTTAAAATACGAGTTCCTAGTGACTCTGCAGAACCAAATTCATGTGAAATCAACCCATCAACATGGGCAGATCTTACTACAGATGAAATTTTTTTAAATAAAAAGGTTATAGTGTTTAGTTTACCAGGGGCATTTACACCCACTTGTTCAACTTATCAACTACCAGGCTTTGAAGAAAAAGCACCAGATTTTTATGCTAATGGAATAGATGATATATATTGTATTAGTGTAAATGACTCATTTGTTATGAATACATGGCGTGATTACAATAAACTTGAAAATGTTAAAGTAATTCCAGATGGTAATGGTGAGTTTACTAAAGAAATGGGTATGTTAGTTGATATGTCAGTTGTAGGTTTTAATATGCGTAGTAGACGTTACGCAATGATTGTTGATAACGGTGTAATTACAAAAATGTTCATAGAACCAGACAGTACAGCTAGTGATCCAGATCCATATATTGTAACTACACCAAATAATGTTTTTGCTTCATTACAAGATAAATAATATTATAGGAGAATAAATATGTCATATTCAAACATGTCCAAAGTATTAAATATTAGTGATGCAGAACTTACACTACTTGCAAAAGAAATCCAGACTGGGAAGCCTGTTTTCTTCTTTGAACAAGGCCTTACTCAGGGTGAATTTGTTAAATTTATGAAAAAGTTTGGTGAACCTGAAACACCAATGTCATGGATGAATCCTAAAGAACATCCAGAAATCTTTTTAGTTACTGGAAAAAAACATGAAGATGGCAGTAAGGTTGGTATATTTGGCGATAAAGAAGCAGGTTGGCATTCGAATGGAAATTCAAGAGATGATATTAAAAAAATATTAGTAGGATTATATTGTGAATCTCCATGTGATGATACTACATTATCAATAGTTAATACAAGAGATGTATTTAAAGATATGTCTGAAGAAGACAAAGAATACTATAGAAATATTACATGTCATTATATGTTTAAAAATAATACTATGATGCATATAGAAGAAGATGACCCAGAGTTAGAAATAATGGAACGTCATCCTGGTTCTACTCGTAAATTAGTTGATAAACATCCACATACTGGCGAAGAGTATATTTATTTCTCATATCATTTTATAAAAGACGTATGGCATAAAGAAACAGTTATAGATAGAGATGAATTTGTTGATAAGTTGTATGCAAAGATAATGAGATCTAAATATCTTACACACCATATATTTAAAAAGGGTGACGTAATACTCATGGACCAATTTTCTTCATTGCATAGGCGTACTCCAATTACAGATAAAGATCGTGTACTATGGAGAATAGCATGTGATTATAGTACTATTATGCCTAATGAGTGGTATCCACCAACTTCACTTCATTACCTCAAGGGTAATGAAGGAGCTCTTCTAAATAGAGATATAGAAGATAATAAATTTTATTAAGATAATATAATAGGAGAAGATTTGTCATAAATAGTATTGTGCAAATCATATAGGATAAAAATATGGCATATTCAGAAAAAGTATTAGATCACTATGAAAACCCTCGTAATGTAGGGAAGATGGACATGAATGATCCAAGTGTAGGAACCGGAATGGTTGGTGCACCAGCATGTGGTGATGTAATGAAACTTCAAATAAAAATTGAAGATGGTCTTATCACAGACGCAAAATTCAAAACTTATGGTTGTGGTTCTGCTATTGCCTCATCATCACTCTTAACGGAGTGGGTTAAGGGCAAGACATTAGAACAGGCTAAAGAAATTAAGAACACAGATATTGTAGAAGAACTTTCTTTACCACCAGTAAAGATACATTGTAGTGTTTTGGCCGAAGATGCAATTAAGTCAGCAATTGTTGACTACCAAACTAAGCACTAATCAAAAGTGATAACTCCAACTTACATGGACTATTCAGCGACTACGCCTGTGGATAACAGGGTTGCTAGAAAAATGGCCAATTACTTAACCAAGGAAGGAGATTTTGGTAACCCGGCATCTCGTTCACATTACTATGGCTGGCAGGCTGAGGAAGCCGTTGACATAGCAAGAAAACAAGTAGCAAGTTTAATTGGTGCTGACCCAAGAGAAATTGTATGGACATCTGGTGCAACAGAATCAGACAACTTAGCAATTAAAGGCATTGCACACTTTTATCATAAACGTGGTAAACATATTATTACTATGAAAACAGAACACAAGGCTGTTTTAGATACATGTCGTCAATTAGAACGAGAAGGATTTGAAGTTAGTTACTTAGACCCCCTTGGTAATGGTTTACTAGATTTAGATACATTGAAGAATGAAATACGTGAAGATACTATTTTAGTTTCAATAATGCATGTTAACAACGAAGTCGGTGTTATTCAAGATATACAAGCCATTGGCGATATTTGTCGAGCAAACAAAACATTTTTTCATGTTGATGCGGCACAGTCTGCTGGCAAAGTAGATATTGATTTAGAGTCACTACCTGTTGACTTGATGAGTTTTTCTGCACACAAGATTTATGGACCAAAAGGTATGGGCGCATTGTATGTTAGACGTAAGCCACGAGTTAGACTTGAAGCACAAATGCATGGTGGTGGCCACGAAAGAGGTATGCGTTCAGGAACGTTAGCGACACACCAGATTGTAGGCATGGGCGAGGCTTTTGCTATTGCTGAGGCTGAAATGGTTGAAGAAAATATAAGATTCGGAAAACTAAGAGACCGTTTACTTGAAGGTTTCGCTGATATGGAAGAAGTAGTTATCAATGGTGACTTAAAACAAAGAATTCCAGGCAACTTAAATATCAGTTTTAATTATGTTGAAGGTGAATCATTAATGATGGCTATGTCCAACATTGCAGTATCATCTGGTTCTGCATGTACTTCTGCTAGTCTTGAACCATCATATGTACTTCGTGCATTAGGTTTAACTGATGAACTGGCACACAGTTCTATACGTTTTACAATAGGTAGATATACAACAGAAGAAGAAGTAGACGATGCAATTACGTTAGTGCGTGAGAAAGTTGAAAAATTAAGAGATTTGTCACCACTATGGGATATGTTCAAAGATGGTATTGACATTAGCAAAGTTGAGTGGGCCGCACATTAATAAATACATAATGATTGAGGAGAATATCCAATGGTAACAATAACAGAGGTTGGAGCTGAGCGAGTGCATCAGTTCTTAGAAAGTAGAGAATCTGGACTCGGTATTAGAGTTAAAATAACAACAACAGGATGCTCAGGATACGCATATCAGCTAGAGTTTGCCGATGAAGTAAATGATGAAGATAATGTATTTGAATCAAATGGAGTAAAGATTATAGTTGACTCTAAATCACTAATAATGATGGATGGAACAGTATTAGATTACGAAACTGATGGAGTTGCATCGGGATTTGCCTTTAAAAACCCAATGCAAGATGCCGCATGTGGATGTGGTGAATCATTTACTATGAAAAAATAGAGGAATAATTAAAAATAAACGCAAAATCGGTTGACATACGCTAGTTTTGTGTTATCATAAATATAAGAGCAATGTTGAAACGAACTCAACGATATTCAGGACCTCGGGGCAGTACCGAGCAGCTCCACCATAAACACTTTGTAGATGAGACACAACAAGGATATAGTTACTACAATATACAAATGGCGACACGCCTTAGTAACGAAACAGGACAAGAAATTCCATCTTGTAAAGTGTTTATGATGGGGCTGAAGCAGGATCGACTGGTATTTAATAGGTTTAGTGGAGTTGTCGGGATCTAAGCGCCGTTACCGCGAAGAAATTCTATAATTGGAAATAACAATTATGCGCCAGAAATGGCAATGGCAGCCTAATTTAGGTATGTAGGGGTTTTGTAAGTTGAGCCTGGCAACAGAATCAACTTACTTATAAAGCACAGAGCTATATAATTACACACACAAACAAACACACCAAAATATATATTTAAAGGATAATTATATGAAAAACACTATAATTGCAGCGGCATTTGTTGTCGCTCTAGCTAGTGCGGCACAAGCCGCAGACTATGATAATACATCAGTTTCAATGGCAGCAGAAAGCTCGTCTATTGGATATGAATTATCAACAAATGATACATCAAGATCTATTAATGTATATACAATTGGAAGGGTCCTAGACCTTGGCGCCGGCGTGGCTGATAACGGTACTAACCGTGATTATAGCGTTTCTGTCGGTCGAACAATTAATGTACCAGTAGGTCGTATTTCAGGCTATGTAGATGGTGAAGTTGAATACAATTGGGGTGATACATTTACTTCAAATGAACTTCATTGGACTCCAACAATTGGTGCTAATATTGACATGGGACTTGTTAAGCCTTATGCTGAATTAGGTTACCGATTGAAATCAACTGACGGCGATTTGTTTGATATTAATAAAGACGCACCACATATGATTTTTGGTACATCTTTAGCATTAACTGAATCGGCTTCATTGTCAGCTAAACTAACTCGATCTCTAGATCAAGATTGGAAGAAAACTGATAGCGAAGTTGGACTTGGACTTACAATTAAATTTTAAGTTTTAAATTTAGTTAAAATTAAAAGGGAGCTATTAGCTCCCTTTTTTACGTCTATAAAAACCATAAATACAGTGTGACTGAGCAAGAAAAATATAAGAAAATAAAGAGTCCATGTATAAGTGTATGCAAGTATAATAAGAAGAATTATTGTATTGGGTGCAAACGTCATATGGTTGAAATATTTGATTGGCTAGACTATTCTGATACAATGCGTGAAGCAGTAATGAAAGATCTCAAAGAGAGAAATATTAATGAAGATAGGATTTAGTATAGAACCACATTTAAGAGTTAAAACAATTACACTCGATCAAGCAACTGTAAGAAAATTTTGTACGCAAGTAAGTGACCTTAGCATACAAGCAATCGAATACAAACCATTCCTTAGATTTAAGATAGCAGACATTCTTAATGAAACAACCAACGGCACTCTTTCTACATATTTACAAAACACACTAAAACATCGACCTGATGGTGCAGTACTTATTAGTTGCGAAACAGACGATTATAACAGTGACGTAGTTAATGTATTACTTTCAACAGCAATAGCACATCTAGTTGGCTTGCCTAATTTAGATTCTATGTCAGGTAAGTTTTATGCAAGATTCACAGTTAAAAATACAGACGACAGTGATAGTTATTTACGTAAAGCACACCGCAGAATGGAACTTCATACTGATGGAACATATGTAGATGAAAAAACTGACTGGGTACTTATGCAAAAACTTTCATCTATTAATTGCGAAGGAGGAGAATCACTATTACTTCATATTGATGATTGGCAAGAATTAGATAAATTTTATAATCATCCTTTAGCAAAACAAAAAATACAATGGGGAGCACCAACAAGTAAAAATGTTTCTGGTAAAGTTCACCACTCTGTATTTTCTACTGAAAAGAAATTACCATGCATATCATACATAGATCAATTTGCAGAACCGATAAATATAGAGCAAGGATTATATTTAAATGATATAGGCGAATCATTAGAACAAGACACTAACACCTCGGCTATACATATACCTAGTGGCGGGATTTTAATTATTAACAATTCATTTTGGTTACACGGTAGAGATGAAATGAAATCACACAAAGATTTATCTAGAGAACTTCTTAGACAACGAGGAGTATTTTTTCCTTAAATCTACTTGACTATAACAGTAATGAAAGATCTCAAAGATAGAAATATTAATGAAGTGGCTAAAAAGATTATTTTGTAAACCTAAACAAAAACCAGTGCGTAGATTTGCAAGAATTCCTAGTCGCAAGAGTAATATGTTGCCCACTAATTATCCACCTAAGCTAGATAAATAATTATATGAACATAGGTTTTACTACAGAAGAGCATCCAAAAAGTCCAAGACTTATAACAGTCACGCTGGATCAAACTACTGCAAGAAATTTCTCTGAGCAAATAAATGACTTTGGCATACAAGCAATCGAATACAAACCATTCCTTAGATTTAAGATAGCAGACATTCTTAATGAAATAACTAATAAAACTCTTTCTATAACTCTACAAAATATATTAAAAGACAGACATTGTGGTGCCTTATATATCAGTTGTGAAACTAATGATTATAATAATGACGTGTTTAATGTATTACTTTCTACAGCAATATCACATTTAGTAGGATTACCTACTGTAGATCCAGGATTTCCTACGTTTTATTCACGATTGACGCTTCAAAAGATGAAGCATGAAAATTCAGAAGAGAATTGGGAAAGAATGGAACTTCATACAGACGGTCCTAGAGAATGTCCATCTGATTGGGTTCTTATGCAAAAACTTGCATCTAAAAATATTAAAGGAGGTGATTCACTTCTCCTTCACGTTGATGATTGGCAAGAGCTAGATAAATTTTATAATCATCCTTTAGCAAATAAAGATATACAATGGGGGCCAGATAAGGTTCCTTACCCTGTATTTTTAAGTCAAAACGGATTGCCTTGTATATCATTTATACATAATTTGGCTGAACCAGAAAACATGGAGCAAGGATTATATTTGCATGGTATAGCCGAGTCATTAGAAGAAGATACTAACACTGTTGCTATTGATATACCTGTTGGTGGTATATTACTTATTAATAATTTACGTTGGTTACATGGCAGAGATATAATTCAATCACATGAAAACTTGTATAGAGAACTTCTTAGACAACGAGGAGTATTTTTTCCTTAACCCTACTTGACTATAACATTAATTTGTTGTATAATATAGTTAACAAAGCATATTACTATTTGTTATATTAACTAAACAGTATATAAGAGATATAAAAATAGTTGACAGAAATGCGACTATTGTGTTATAATAATAACATGAAAAAAGGAAGGGCGGATATGATTAATAGTAGACAAATTGTTGAAATCATTAAAGATGAGATGAACAAAGAAAAAAACAACGAAGAAGTCCGTAAGGCACTAAAAAAAGTTAAAGAACGTATTGAGATTCTTGAAGAAATTGATTATGTAAATACAGTGAAACAGCCAGTGCATAGTAAAGAGTACACAAGAGAGCAAAGTAAAGCAAAACAAAAAGCAACAGAAGAATTTGAGAAGTTTTTTAATGAAATTTAGTGAACTTACACATACAATAGAAGTATGCCAAGATTTAGTAGAGGTGTTTAGAAGTCGTATACAAGAACACGATACCGGACACCTCTATACTACTATTGATACATTAGAAAACTATATAGAAGAACTTGAAAAACAAGTAATCGTAATGGAAAGCCAACCTGAACTACCGCTGGAGAATTAAATGAAATTTGCAAGCCCAATTATGCGTTTTAAAGATGTAAACATGGAAAAACAAGGCGGACACAATATCGGTAAACAAGCAGTTCTTGATTTTGGCAAATATAAACTAAGCATTATCTGTAATGAAATGTCATATGGTGGTAAAGCAGGACTATATGAGATTGGTGTATTCCAATATTATGCTACAGAAGACGAAAAAATGGTAGAACTTCCTGGCATCACAAGAGAAGGCGATTGCGTAGACGGACATCTAACTAGTAATAATGTGGATGGAATAATGCAAAAAATGTTCCTTATTACAAAAAATACACCAGTACAACTCTAACAGATACTACATACAGTAGTGGATAACTTCACCTAAAAAACCCTTGACATATACCTCCTTTTAATATAAACTAAATACATTATAGCAATATATTTTGCTATTATTTAAAGGAGATCATTATGATTGATTGGATAAAAGACAGACTAACTGAGCGTACATCATGGGATGGTGCATCGCTTATTTTAATAGGTGTAGTAACACTTTTCTTTAGTGCTATTATACCCGTAAATTTGCTGGCTTGGGCCGCGATTGCATGGGGTGCATACACACTAATAAAAAGTGAGTAAGTAGTTATACATGAATATAGGTAATTTAAGAGAACAATTAAAAATTGACGAAGGTGTAGAATATGAAATCTACAAAGATCATTTAGGATACCCAACATTCGGCATAGGACATTTAATAGTAGAATCAGATAAGGAATATGGCGAACCAATTGGTACCGGTGTTCATCTAGATAGAGTAAACGAAGCATTTGATAAAGATGTTGCTATTATGATTGATGAAGCAAAAAAGGTATTTCCAAATATAGATATTTTACCAGAAGAAGCACAACAGGTTATTGTAAATATGTGCTTCAATATGGGAGCACCTAGATTATCTAAATTCAAAAGATTTATAGCGGCTGTAAATGAAAGTAATTGGTCATTGGCCGCTATAGAAATGATGGATAGCCGCTGGGCAACACAAGTTGGTGCTAGAGCAAAAAGGCTAAGAGATAGAATTAATATATTGAGTAAATAAAAGTGGATAATAAAAAATACAAAGAAATTGTTCATTCTGATGAACTTGACCTTAAATCAAAAGAAAACAGCACGTGGAAGAACTTACACAGTAAAAGTTGGTGCCCAATACCTTTTAATACAATAAGCTGGCACCCATCTGGGGTTGTAAGTAGATGTATGATGAGTGCATACGACATGGGAGCCAGTCACGAAAGTGATCAAATGGTTACACTTAGACAGCAGATGCTTGATGGGGAATGGGACACACAAGGTTGTAATCATTGTTTGCAAAAAGAAAAAATTGGTACTAAGAGCCAAAGAATGCATTGGCTAGGAAACGACATGATGGACACATTAGGACATCCAGAACCATATACTAATCCAAAGTTACGTGGAAATGATATAAGTCATTTGTTTATTAACTTTAGCAACGTATGTAATTTTAAATGTAGAATGTGTAGTTCTGACTACAGCAATAGTTTAATTCCTGAAAACAGACACATGACTCCATTATTTCCAGAAACATATAAACAATTGCATGGAAGTCGAGAGAAAAATTTTAATAATATTAATGAATATTTAGAAGCTAACCCAGAAGTACTAGATGGGATAAGACAAGTATGGATGACAGGTGGCGAACCCTTTATGGATGACAGCCCATATAAGTTAATGGAACTTATTGAAGAATACGGGCATCCAGAAAAGGTTAAAATAGTTATCACAACAAATGGGTCAAAGTTAGACTTTAATAAACTAGATAAGTTTAATAAACTTAAAAAACTTGTTTTAGATATTAGTATTGATGCTGTTGGTCCTATGTTTGAATATATGAGAAGTAATGGAGTGTTTACATGGAGTCAAATGGAAGAAACATGTCAAACGCTGTACTTCTATCAAGCAATTAACAAAGATTGGTTCAACGTTCAAATTAACAGTAGTTATCAGATATTTAACTATGATAATATGCTTGACTTTGTAGACTTTATAGCTGATTACGAAATGCAGAGTAATATACGATTGGTTATGTTTCCAAAACATTTAAGAATAGGAAACTTACCAGATAGTTTTAAAAAAGAAGCACATAATATATGTGATAAACTTCACGCAAAATATTATAATGCTAAATTTAAAGATGGCAACATAAAGCCTAAAATGAGACACCTTATTGAAGCACTCCCAGACATGAGACGGGCAATTGATGTATCAGAAACTAATTTACAATCTTTTAAAAATATTACTAAAGAACAAGATAAGTTTAGAGGAATGTATTTGTATGACTATAATGAGAAATTAGGTGAACTAGTTTACGGCTCTAATTAGGTTGACAAATAACAATTTTATGTTATTCTATAACATATATGAAAAAAGTTTGGAGTGTAACTATTAACGGCAAAAACGACCAAGTTATAATGGACGATGCAGAAGCTATGATAGTGAAAATGAAGTTTATGCCAGATATTGAGATGTTTGATTTAACTACACTACACAATATAGCACCAGAACATTTACATAAAGTACAGAGAGGCGAATCATTAGATAATGATATTCATTTACAATGGATAAAAAATGCATTAGAAATGGGTACATTAGGCGGATATCCAAGCAATCAGATCAAAGAAAATTGGGAATTTAAAGATCTATTAAACATGAATTAGATAATGTTAAACAAAAGAGGTATAAAGTTGGAAGATAAAATAATACTTACTGATTGCGATGGTGTTTTACTTGATTGGGAAACTTCATTTCACAAATGGATGGAATCGCATGGGCATGTTACTGTAGCACACGGAATGTACGATATCTGTGAACAGTATGGTATGGAAAAGCCTGTAGGTAAAGAATTAATTAAAATTTTTAATGAAAGTGCCTGGATTGGGTATTTAAAAGCATTTAGGGATGCCAGAAGTGGTGTAGCAAAACTATATGAACATGGATATAGGTTTCATTGCATTACTAGTCTTAGTTTAGATAAAAAATCAATTAGACTAAGGAAATATAACTTAGAAAACATATTTGGCAAAGGTACATTTAAAGAAGTAATTTGTTTGGATACAGGTTCTGATAAAGATGAAGCGTTGGCAGAATATAAAGGCAGTGATGCATATTGGATTGAGGATAAATTAGAAAATGCTGAGGCAGGTGCAAAAGTAGGACTAAGATCTATACTTTTAACACATGGTCACAATGAGAATGAAAAATTAACTAACGGTATTCAAAGAGCAAACAATTGGTCTGGAATTGTTGATATTATTGTAAACAGTTAATTAACTATTGACAGTTATACTAAATGTCATAAATAAGTATATGAAAGACCAGATAATAATGTTATTGATAGGTATTTTAATTGCCCTTGGTGGTTGGAATCTAACTCAAACCTTTAGTTTATCAACTACTCAAGCAGTTATTGATGATAAAGTTGATAAATTAGAAAGAGCCGTTGAAAAAATACAAGACCAAATAGACAATATGCAAGACAAAGATGAAGAGATTATAGAACAGCATGAAGATTTATTTGAACAAATAAGAAATAACAATAACAGTACATCATCAGGATACAATTATTAAAAGGAATATATAATGGATCAACTTAATATTTTAGATAATTTAAAAGCTAACACTGGTAGAGATAGTGCGTTGGAAACTCTTATGGATGTCGAGCGTGTTATGGATACCGCTAATATTTATGTATATAAGAACTGGATTGAAGGCGAAGTAGTAGAAGGACCACGTATAGATAGATATTGGGTTACAGTTACATTAATGTATCCTAAGGCTTTAATGCCAGATCCTGAAGGTGCTATGCGACTAATTAAAAATGGTTGTAAAGTATACTATACTGAAGAAGAACTTATTACAGCCGCTAAGTTAAGAAGTCCTGACGATAGCGAAGGACAAGATAATGCAGCCGGTAAACGACCAGGGCAAACACGTGCTAAAAAAGTTATTAAGCCTATATGGTTAGTAACACTAGTAATGCCAAGAAAATATTTGGACGATGTTGAAGCTAGTAAGTTACGTGTTGATGATCAAGATATTAATAGTGATTCAGTAGAACAAGCATACTCAGATGAAATATCTGCAGATAATGCACCAGATGAATTAGGATTAGAATAATATGAGTATACAAAATAACGATTTAATAGATTTAATAGAAACAACATTTAGTATTGACCAATATAAAAGTAAAATAGGCGATGATAAAAATGTTGTTGTACTTGCATTTGAAGTAAAAGATCCAGACCCAGCAAAAGACCTAAGCCAATTTATAGAGACAGGGCATGATACTATAGATGTAGATGTGTCACCAGGACCTAATAAAAATGGGTTCTATCAAGTATTTGTTGAATTAGAAAGAAACAGTAAATTATTTGATAGCATTGATAGTATTCTACGTGATGTAACTCGTGTAGATGAGTCAGCAAATAGTTTTAGATTTAATGCATACAAAAGCGATTCGCCTATAGAATGGAATAAACAAAACTTTGAGTCAAGCGTACACACTAGTAGCTATGATTATACAATAGCAACTAATCCAGAGGCCCACGAAATATCAGAAAGAATCAAATTTTTAAACAAATATTAATAAAATGTTTTTATTAGGAAAAATCAAAATGCTTGTAATCATGACCGTCATAATTGGCGCTCTAGGATTCGGTGCATGGAAATACTATCAATACACACAACAACAAATTCTTATATACGCAACAAATGCCGCACAGGCAGAACAAGCGGCTGAAGAAAGCAATGCCGCAATGGAAGCCATAAAGCAGGATTTAGAACAAGTACAAAAACAATTTAATGAAGTAAGCCAAGAGTTTGCTGATGCTCAATCACGTGTTGATACGTTAGAGAAGAAATTAAGCAAACATGACTTAGGACAACTTGCACAAGCAAAGCCTGGACTAGTTGAAAAAATAATCGACAAAGCAGGTGCAAATGTAATGAGATGTATAGAGATACTAAGTGGATCACCATTAACGGAGGAAGAAATAAATGTTACAAAGAAATCAAAAGCCAACAACGAATGTCCTGGACTTGCTAACCCAAATTACAAGCCATGATTAAAGAAACATTATTAATAAGCGTATTAGCCTTAACTGGGTGTGCATCAATGCCAGACGTGATTACATACAAATCAGAACCAGTTGACCGACCAGCACTAGTGCTACCAGATACAGTTGAATTAGAATTAAGAAATGCTGATTGGGAAATTATTACAGAAGAAAACGCAGAAACTTTATGGAAAGAATTACAAGAATCAGGTGAACCTATTGTTATATATGCATTAACTACTGAAGGATATGAAGCTCTTTCATTAAATATGGCAGATGTAATAAAATTGCTATCACAACAAAAAGCCGTAATTGAAGCGTATAAAGAATATTACGAGCAAACAGAAAAAAGCATAGACAATTATAATAACACTGAGAAGAAAATAGAAGTTGAGAAAGATGGATTTTTCAGTAAATGGCTATCTGATAATGAAACTAAACAAACCTTATTTGATTAAAAACACTAGCGTTTAACCCACTTCGGTATGTCAATAAATACTACAATGAAGAAGTCAAATAATCCTTGGTTCATATTAGGCGTCCAGCCAGGGGCATCTTTAAAGGACGTAAAAACAGCATACAAAAGATTAGCCTTACAGAACCACCCTGATAAGGGAGGTACTATTGCTGAATGGTTAGCAATAAGTGATGCATATGAAAGTATCACAAGTAAAAAGTACATTCCTATAGTAAAATCAACTGATACCAAAATGCTTAATGTGGCATTAACTCTTGAGCAACAAATAAATGGCATTAATGATTATATTAAAATAGAGGATGGAGACGAGGAATTATTCATAAAAGTAAACATTCCAGCTGGTGCATTAAAGAACGATAAGTTTAAGGTTAGTAATAAAGGATTAAACTATATAATAAATGTTAAAGAAAAGGCAGATAAAGACTTTACAAGACAGGGAAACAATATTATAATGTATAAAACATTGGACGTTATTGATGTAATGAAACGTACTCCATTTATGATAATGACGCCAACAACAGGTGAACAGTGTAAGATTGATATTCCTACAGATACACAAACAGGTACTATTATAGTACTTAAGAAGCATGGATTGTTTAATAGAAAAACAAAAAGAAAGGGCAATTTAAGGGTACATATAAAGGTAGACATACCTTACTTAAATAGTAGCAATATGGAAGATTTTATAAAAAGGTTAATAACTAATGACTGATATTGAAAAAATTGTAATAACTGCTATAAATTTGGCTAAAAAACTAAAACATGAATATGTTACTATTGAACATTTAGCGGCAGTTATATTAGATGATCCACATGTAATTGCAATGTGTTTTGAAGTTGATGCTGACTCTGAAGGTTTACAAATTGCATTAGTAGAATATTTAGAAAAAGAATGTACAGATTTAGTCACAGACTCAACTCAAGAACCTAACCCATTTAAAACACAAATGTTAGAAAGAGTTTTTAATAGAGCATTAACACAAGCATTGTTTCAAGGAAAGAAGCATCTTAATCAACTTGATATAGTATTGAGCATTTTAACTGAAGAAAATAGTGTGACAGCACAATACGCAGAACAAATGGGTTTAAATAAAAATAAAGTTATAAGCTGGTTGTCAGAATCCAATGCAAAAGAACATGAAGCTATTTTTGGAGCAATGGACGGAATGGAACCTGGTCGCAGGAACCAACAAAGAATGACTCCTAGAGATGTGTTAATGCAATTTTGTACTAACATGAATGAGAACTATGATGAATATGATGATGTAGTTGGTCGTAGAAAAGAATTAAAAGATTTAGTACAAACAGTAGCACGTAAGAAAAAATCTAATTGTATATTAACAGGTGGAAGTGGTGTAGGTAAAACAGCTATTGTACAAGGATTAGCAAGACTTATTGTAGAAGGGCATGTTCCAGATTTAATCAAAGACAAGGTTGTATGGGAACTAGATATGACAAAATTAGTTGCTGGTACAAAGTATAGGGGCGACTTTGAAGAACGTATGAAACAGTTAAGTGATGCATTAATACAAGAACCTAACATTATTTTGTTTGTAGATGAGATTCACACAATTATTGGTGCAGGTAGTACAAATGGTACTATGGATGCAGGCAATATGTTAAAGCCAGCATTAAGCAATGGTAAACTAAAAGTAATTGGTGCAACAACAGATGAAGAATATAGAAAAGTATTTGAAAGAGAAGCAGCTCTTTCACGTAGATTTACTAAGATTATAGTTGACGAACCTAATGCAAAAGATGCTAAGGAAGTAATTTTAAATACATTAGTATCATACGAAGCATTTCATGATGTCACTATTAGACCAGAAGCAGCAGAACTTGCTGTTGATTTAAGTAACCAATATATTTTTAATAAGAAACTTCCAGATAAAGCATTTGATATTATTGATAGAGCATGTGCATATAATAGAATATTACCAGAAGAAGAACGTTTAGATATTATTTGTGATGATGAAATTAGAGCAGAAGTAGCAAGATTAACAGGTATTCCAAAAGAACATTTAGGAAAAGTAGAAGATAAAGAAACATCTACTAAACATGCAGAAGTAAGAGAATTTTTAGAAAGTACAGTATTTGGACAACAAATTGCCATTAATAAAGTCGTAGACAGTATTACAGTTAGTATGGCAGGACTTAAAGATCCTATAAAACCTATTGCTAGTTATTTGTTTACAGGACCAACTGGTGTTGGTAAAACAGAACTTGCTAAACGTTTATCACAAGCAATGAGTATGAAGTTATTACGTTATGATATGGCTGAATACCAAGAGCGTCATACAGTTTCAAAACTAATTGGTAGTCCACCAGGTTATGTTGGACACGGAGATGGTAAAGCAGGTGATGGTTTACTTATTGGGCAACTAGAAGACAATCCTAATTGTATACTATTAATGGATGAAGTAGAAAAAGCACATCCAGATTTAATGAGTGTATTGCTAAGTTTATTGGACGAAGGTATACTTACAAGTAGCACAGGCAAAGTAGTAAGTGCTAAAAATTCAATTATTATTATGACTAGTAACCTTGGAGCTCGAGATTCAGCAATTAAAAGTATTGGATTTAACGAGGAAACATATAATGCAAAAGCAGTAGATGATGCTGTTAAGAATTATTTTGCTCCTGAATTTCGTAATAGATTAGACGGTGTAGTTAAGTTTAATACTCTAACAAGAAATGATATGAAACGTATTGTTATTAAATTCTTGGGTGAGCTAGAAACATATGTAGAAGGTAGACATATTACTATTAATTGGGGACCAGAACTAATAGCAATGCTAGAAGATAAAGGATATGATCCTACAATGGGTGCAAGGCCACTTGCAAGATTAATTAATGAATCAGTTAAACTTCCGTTAGCAAAATACTTATTAGATAACAAAGAGCAAGGTACATTAAATTTAGATTGGAAACAAGAAAAGTTAACAATAGTAGCACCAGTTACAGCACCAGCATTAGTCCCAACACCACCAGTTACAGCACCAGCATCTGATGAACAGTGATGTAACAATAAAACCAACAGAATCTATATTTTATAGAGCGTTTGATACACGTATTAAATTAATTAAAATTCCACGTAATTTCCATTTTACCTATACCAAAATTAATGATATTGGGAAATTACGATACAGAGTAGTAAAAAATTATAGAAGTAGACATGAATATGATGCTAATTTTTATACTTCCGATGAATCAATTATAGAAAGTCTTTTACAGTGCCAGTTTGAGATTATAGAAATAACCAAGCCCTTAAACAAAACACATAAAGAATTATTACACAAACGTGATAGAAAAGTAGTTATACGTGATAAGTTATGGTTTAATCGATATAAACATAAAATATCATCTTGGCATAATTGGGATAGAGTAACAACTGTAGAAGAAAGCCGTGATATGGTAAAATGGATATATGAACATTTTCCAAAAGGTAAGAATAGAATTGTATCTAGTATGTATGGCAGCTATTTTACTTCATCTAATCGTTTAGCACAACCACCAACAATCTTCACAAACAGTGAAGAAACAATGATGTTAATGAAACTAGCATACAGTAATATGCTACGTTTGACTATGGAAACCTGTATAACGCTTCAAGAACTTGATAATTGATAAATACTTGTAAGATTAAAGGAGATTATTAATGGCTAGTTCTAACATAGTTCTAACAAACAAAAACGAACTTAATTATACAAGTGAAAAAGTAAAAGGCGACGGTTACTATGGTTTCGCTGATGGTTTACATACCATGAGTTTTCATGTGGTAAACTTTACAGGTAGAGTTCACTTAGAAGCTACTATTGTTGAGAGCCCTGCAGAAACTGATTGGTTTCCTATTGAGTTAAACAACTTAACCGCATATTTACAATTTACAGCAGAAAGTGTTACTAAAGGTACAAGTTTTGAAGGTAACTTTGTTTACTTACGTGTTAAGGTTGATAGAGCATACTTAGGTGCTGGATCATATGACCCAGCTTTACATGGTGCTATTGACAAAGTTGTTATATTAATTTAAGGAGAAATATACTTGCCTATTCAAGCACATAGTGGTGGTATTCAAAATTTACCACAACCAGATTTTAACTTATCAACAGGTATTGCCGAAGGTGATATTCTAGTATATAGAACTGCGACCAAATCGTTTGATAATACTGTAGGTAACTTTACAACATTAGATCAAGTTAATGCTCTAATAGCAAACATTGCTTCAGGTGGTAGTATTGATTTAAGTGACTATGTTACAACAACAGCATTAGCGACTGAAATTGCTACACTTAACACATCAATAGCAACTAAAGCAGATACTACATACGTAGACGCTCAAATAGCGGCTATACATTCATTACCGGATCTTAGTAGTTTTGTTACTAATGCAACATTATCAGCTACAATAGCAAATTATGACACTAGCACAGAAGTAACAAGCAAAATTAATACAGCGGTAGCAAATGCTACATTCTTTGATGGTGATTATAACAATCTTTTTAATACTCCAACAATTCCAGATTTAACAGGATATGCTACACAGTTATGGGTTCAAGGTCAAATAGGAGCGATAGATGTTAGCGATCTTACAGACACAACAAATTTATTAGTACATACTACAGCATTTAGTGGTAGCTATGATGATTTAACAAATAAGCCAACATTATTTGATGGAGCGTATTCATCATTAACTGGAGCTCCTACAATACCAGTAGACGTAGGTGACTTAACAGATACAGGCAATTTATTAGGAAGTGGTGGTGCAACTACATTAGGTGCATTAACAGATGTAAGTACAGCAGGTGTAACAACAGGACAAGTTTTAAAATATAATGGTACATCATGGGTGCCGGCAGCAGATGATACATCAGGTGGCGGTGGAAGTAACGCAGATACATTAGATAGTCAAGATGGTACTTATTATTTAGATTACACAAACTTTACTAACACACCAACATTATTTGATGGAGTATTTGGTTCATTAACAAGCAAACCAACAACAATAGCTGGTTACGGAATTACTGATGCATTTGATGGAGCATATTCTTCATTAACTGGTGCTCCAACTATACCAGCAGATGTATCGGACTTAACAGATACAACAAGTTTATTAACACATTATGCTAACAGCGATGTAGACACACATTTAAATCAAAGCAATCCAACAAGTGGTTATGTTCTTTCTTGGAACGGTACAGATTATGCTTGGGTGGCACAAACAGGTGGCAGTGGTGGCGGTGCAACTACACTAGGTGCATTAACAGATGTAAGCAGTACATCACCAACAGATGGTCAAGTTCTTAAATGGGATAATGCAAATTCTACTTGGGCACCAGCTGTAGATGCAACAACAGGTTCAGGTGGTAGTAATTTTGCAACAGAGGCATATGTAGATCAAAGTATAATTGCAATAGGACAACATTGGTCAGGTAATTATAATGATTTAAATAATTTACCTACATTGTTTAGTGGTTCATTTCCTGATTTAAATAATAAACCAACAACATTAGCAGGATACGGTATTACAGACTCGCCTACAAGCCTTTTAGATCTAAGTATTTCAGATGGTACAGTAGGACAAGTATTAGTAACAGACGGTGCAGGAAACTTTAGCTTTGCAAATGGCACAGGGTTTAGTGGTGATTATAATGCCTTATCTAACTTGCCTAATTTATTCTCAGGTAATTATAACGATTTATCAAATCAACCATACATACCAAGTATTGCAGGATTGGCAGCAACAAGTTATGTTGATGCTAAACATGCAGAAGCAGAAATACTAGGTGATAAATCATTTACAGATAGCATAACACAAGTAGCAAAAGTATCAAACGTAGTGGCGGCCACGCATGAAAACTTTGTTATGTCTATTACTACAACAGACGCAACTCCAACAGAAGCATTATTAACTACAGGAAACAGAGTAATAATAGATGATGATAGTACAGTTATGTATAAAGTACACATTGTCGCAAGCGATGGCACTGATCACTATGGTATTAGAGTACAAGGACTTATAAATCAAACGAGCGGAACATTAACTTTAATAGGTGGTCAAAGTACAGAAACACTAGTAGATAGCCTAAGTGCCTCTACAAGTGCAGTTTCAGCAGACAGTTCTAACAGTAGTTTAAAGGTTTTAATCACTGGAGAAGCGGCAAAAACCATTATTTGGACGATATTTGTCGAATTAAACGCAGTTAAAAGATAAAATATTAGTTAATTTTCACCAAGATGTCATAAATAAAAGTAGTGCAACAGCACAGAAAATATTAAATTGTACTTTTAGTACAAATTTAGGAGAAATATAAAATGGCAACAGCAAATCCAGCAAACGCAATTG
>Ga0302119_10000098_pt1 | contig 32971 bp, 43 predicted proteins | sample AG5_Tmax_MG_FD_203114 | JGI IMG/M metagenome (GOLD analysis project Ga0302119, IMG submission 203114) | Marine microbial communities from Western Arctic Ocean, Canada - AG5_Tmax | ecosystem: Environmental > Aquatic > Marine > Oceanic | place: Canada: Western Arctic Ocean | collected 2017-10-01 | reverse complement strand
CGCCGAACGTCTTACCGTAGCCGGCGCAAAGCGCGCAGATAATCACGCGGTCAACTTTGCTCGGCTTCGGCTTTTCGTCGTCGGTCATTTCGTAACCCGCTCGACCATATCTAAGAACCAAGCTTGAACGGATTCGTGCTTGCCGGCTCCCGTAACGGCCGTTCGTAATTTATCCCGACTGCCTTGCGGTAGAAAGAACTCCACGCGCTCGCGCTTCGCCTTGTATCGCTTGACGTACTCGGCGTTCTTCCGACGCCGTTTTTCTTCTGCGGTTTCTTTCATAGCTTTAAGATACCAAGTCCGCGAGAAAGAAAGCCGGTATGACGACGATTCGTATTAGGACAATTATCAACGCGCCGGTCGCGACTATGATTAGCCACGTCCGCAAGAAGTCGAATATGGTGTTGCCAACAATTCGGAGCCACGCTTCGCGCTCGGTCGTGTCGCCGGCAAAGTCCGGCTCGACGTCGACCGGCGGCGATTCGTCGTCGGGTCTTGAAAAGAACATATCGGTCATTAGTTAAGTCTCCATGATTCGTCGGTCGCGAAGATTAAGACTAGCGCGACCAGTAGGAAGAACGACGCGGCGGTCGCTTGGATTAACTCGCCGCGAGTCGGCAAGTTGTTAGTTATTAGTTCGAGCAGATTTTTCATTGCTCGACCTCGTCTTTCGTTTCGCAAGCGGCGGTCAACATACCCAAGTCGAAGCCGGCGGCTAACATATCTTCGAGAGTTTCTCGGTTATCGTTTACGAGTCGACGCAGTTCTTCCGGAAGTTGGTCGAGTTGTTCAAGGAAAAGAGCGTATCTTTTTCCGAGAAAATCTTTTAGTATTTGTTCGTTTTTCATGGTGTTAATTTTAGTTGATGATTAGGGAAGACGACCATGGCCGCAAGAGCGACTCGTCGGTTGTCGGAAAGACGCGGCGCGCCGATGAAGTGTTCGATGTAACGTTCCTCGCCGTCGAGTTCGCTGACGCCGTAGACGGTCGTCTTCTGTACTTCGTCCGGTTCGGTGTCGACGTCGAACGTGATTATCGCGAGCGGCTTTCGTTCGCGTAGGATTCGGAAGCGCAACGCGGCCGCGTTATCGCAAGTGGATTTTGTTTTTGTTTTGTGCATGATGTTCGTCGACTAGCGTCGAGAGTAAGTTGTTAAGTGAGACGCGCCGTCGCCGTAGCAATTAAAATGCCCGACCTTGCGCTTGTTAGAGAATCCGCCGGAGCGTTCGCGCTCGACTCGAATCCAAGTTACCGACTGCTTGGCGCGAGTCGGCTTCCCGCAAAACGAGCAGAAGCTATCGAACTTGGCGACCGCTAAGTTGCGGTCGCTTTGTTGGTCAATGTCGTTACTCATTGTCGCCGTCCTTGTTTTCGTCTTCGTCTTCCATGGCTTGCACGAACGCGACGCCGTAAACGGTTTGTTCGCCAAGCATGGTCGCGATTAGATTAACGCCGCCGTCGGATTCCTCGTCGAACAGCACGTCGAAAGTCTTGTCGCCCATAAGAAACTCGCCGGAGTTAATGCGAGCGCGCACCGGCGACTTCGGTTCTAGGTCGTCCAGTTCTTCCCGACTAGGAAGACGCGGACAACCGTCGACGTCGAGCATTAAAGTTCCGGCGTCATGGCTCGCCGTAAATGCGAGCGCGTCATACGCTAGGTTATGAAGCCCCGCCATGATAACGGTCGCGACGTTTAGGTTATCGAGTTCGCCCATGGCGGCGTCGAATCGTTCGGCGAACTCGACCGGCGTTATCGACGGAGCGTGAGAAGAAGAAGAAGAGTCGTTTTTCATTTCGGATTTTTTATTGTTTATTGAGTTTAAGTAAGCGACGGAGTCGCAAGGACAAGGGTCGTCGAGTAGTATCTTCGACCCGTTGCAAAGTTGGCACGTTAGGAAGTCGGTCATTACCGCCAGTCTCCCCAATGTTGGAACTTAGATAATGCGTCGAACGCTTCGTCGGAAGTGTATCTCTCGTTGTCCGCTTCGTCGATGCCGCCGCGTTCGTAATAAGATTCTCTCAACGTAATGTAGCAAGGCTTAATCGACGGGTCGATTACAAGGTCGTCGACCTCGACCCAAGCGTGGCCGTTCTCGTGTTGATTGCCCGACGGTCTTCCATGGACGAGCGTCGCGTTAGTGAAGTCGATGTCGCCGCACTCGTCTTGCAAGTTGCCGAACGTCGGGTGCGCCATTGTTCGACCGAGCAAGAGACGACAAGCGTACTCGTAGCAACTGCCGGTCGGCACTCTTGGTTCTTGGTTATGGTTAATCTTCGAGAGTCTCGATTTGAGTTCGTCGATGTTCATCGTCAAGAGTTCTAAGAGTTGGGAGTTTAGTTTTAGCTCGTGGATTTTCATCGTTGGTCGTCCTCGCTGATAGAGAGAACGCCGTTGCCGTTCGAGTCGAGAGAGACGTCTCTTAGGTTCGGCACTCTTGCGAAGATGTCTCGGCGAAGTTTGCAAGCGAAGTCGTTCGCGCTTGTGCGAAGACTTTGCGGCGCAGAATACGCTCCGCATATTAAGAGAAAAGCTTGTTCGGCTTTCGCCCATTCTTGGACGAGTGATTCTAAAGTTAGTTTGTTGATTTTCATTGTTAGTTTTTGTTCGGGTCGAGAGAGAGTGAGTGAGTGAGTATCGAGCGTCTGATTGACCCTCGTCATGTTGGACATTATGACACCTTTAACGGTAAGCGTCTATAGGCAAAACCGAACTTTATTTCGATTTCTCAAAGTTCTCTAATACGCCGTTATATCAACGTATCCGCTCGACGCTACGACGTCGCGCCCATGTAGACCGCTATCGCCGCCGTCGCCGCCACCCAAAACAACCGCTCCGCGACCCGCCCGATACCTTGCGTCTTTGTTAGTCCAGTCTCGACGTCGTCGAGTCGATTGCTATGTCGACCGAGTCGCTTGTTCGTTTCTACTTGGTTCGACAATATTGTTGCGATGCGTTCTTCAACTCGCGCAACTGTAATTAAACTTTCGGCAAGTCGGTCGACCTTGTCTTCGATTCTTTCTAGTCGAGTCGAGAGCGAGTCGCGTTGTTGTTGTTGGTCGGTCATTGCTCTCGCTATCGTTGATGATGATGAAAGCCTTGCATGGCAATGTAACGTACATAAAAACTAACGTAGTCTTCCGACGCTCCTGTGTAGAGCCTTATGGTAAATCCGTAAGGGTAGCCGCTTGCGTCATATAAAATGACGGGGTTTACGGAGTTTTTGTAATAACCTAGCACCCAAGTATAGTCATTTATGGGGTCGGTAATTGCGGCACTAGCGTTATGCTTTACACTTACATTTCTTACCTCTAGCCAAGGTTCAATGTTGGGAAGAAAGCGTTGGTTGGCCGCCGCTCCCCCGTTCGTGGTATGAGCGAAAAGAATAGTTTTCGTTATATAATAATTCGGGTCAAGCCCCACTTGGTCGGCGTCTTCTTGAAAGAAGCTTGCGTTCCCTACCTCCGTCCTTAGCAACTCTTTAGTCATGGTCTTAATGTCTCGGTCTTCCGCCGCGACTCCAAAGGTATCGCCTAAGTTCGCGTAGTCATAAAGCATTTCTTTTTGCGTACTGACTAGCTTGTCCGACAACCAGTTAAACACTTCCGGCGACGGCGCGGTTAGCGGCTTGCCGGTTACGGCCGAGCCGCGTATGGTTACAACCTTGTCTAAATATCTAGGGTAAAATGACGCCATGTTTAACTAAAAGGCAACTCCATGAAACACATCTTTAACTTTAGGTCTTTTAGATAATCCTTATCCGGAGCCGGCAAAATCTCGCCACTTCCGGAATTACCTCGGTCGAGAGTAACGTGCGCGTAGACTATTGGATTAGTCGGAGTCTCTTCCAATTCGTTTAGCATAAAGTGGTCTATTCCCGTATCGGTCGAACCTCTGACATAAGTGTCGAATCCGCCAGTTGTCATCGTGGCTAGAAAACTCGCGTCCTCTCCCTCGTACTGTATTACCGAGCCGAAACTCCAAAACCCTACGTCTTTACCCGAAGAATTACTGTTTGTGAAAGAAAATAGATTGCTTGGCATTTCCACATAATGGTCTCGGTCTGAACTCCAATCTCCGGTATCTATGAATGGGAAGAGAGTCCATAGCGAAAAGTAATGAGTGTCTCCATTCCATACATACGAGTTTTCCGGAGCATAAGTGTCAAACCCAAAACTTGCTTGCCATATTTTTACACCGGCCGCCAATTCTCCTAAGTCCGCCGGAGTCCACGACGGCGAGATTGTTGACGGCAACGACAACGGTTGCGACCCTTGTTGCCGACACAATTCCGCAGTTCCGGAAAAAAGCCTATTCGCCCAAGCGGCCGTAATGCTGTCGGGCGACCCGATGTTCGTAAAGTCTTCGGCACTCGACGGAAAAAGAGAAGAGACTTTGTTGCTACTGCCTTTAGAGATTGCCATGTTATTTATTCCGCGTTGGGGTCTATTATCTCGGATACTCTATTTGTCCAACCGCCTCTCGGCAAAATGGCAAACCAAGGTAGTCTAACTTCCAAAATGTTAGAAGCGTTGTCTCTTCCGTAGAAAAGTTTGCTACTAATTTGGAAGTATGTCGACGTTACTATAGCCGTCTCGAACGACGTCCAAGCTTCCTCCGGTCTGCTTGGCGTAGCTGATGTGTTTCGTGGAAGTCCTCGGTTTAGCGACGACATAACCATGGGCTTCTTGTCGCCGAAAAGCGTGTCGCTTTTGTCGGGTAGGTAGTAAAACTTTACTTGCGAGACAAGGCTCACCATGTCGGTATATGTGTAAGTTTCCCCGTCGATTGTAACAGTACCGCCGTCGATGTAGTTCATGGAGAACTCGATAACTCCGGACGCCGCTTGGCAGTTACCATAGAGCATTTCTCCAACGGATAGCGGCTCGCCGTCCGCCCGCGTTCCTATCAAAGCTTGCGCGGCGGAGAGCTTATCTTCGACGCCCTGTAAGTCCTTTCGGGTTACGGAGTCGACCCCGTCGAAGAGGAAGCTAGGCTTGTCGGGAATATCGTCGGGGAAAACCATTATCTATATTATAACGATGCGTTCGAGTCGCGTTCTGCGTCGTCCATTCTTTTCATTATCTCCGACGCCGCCTTAACTAAAGAGTCTTCGCTGACGCCGCCCTTGACGGATATTTTTAACGGCGAGTGTTCGCCGGCGTACTTGAACCTTATCTCTCTCGGTCTGATAGATACACCGACGCCGAGTTTTTTGCTATATTCGCCGGTCGAGCCGAGCCGCCAACTCGGCGACCTTAAATCTTCGGTCGTCGCCCAGTTGGTCGCGGTCGTTACTCCGTCGCCAACAACAAGGCCGTCGCCGGTTTGCGGGGAGTATAGTCGAGCATGATAGCCGTCGTTAGAAAAGCCGTCGTATATCTCGACGCCGCTTGCGTTGAGTTGCGCTCGCGTCCATTTTACGAAGTGATAATCGTTGCCCGATACGGTCTTCTTGAAAGACGGTTCGAGCGTCATTAAACGGCCGGCACTATACCCGATGCGCGGCAAGTGCGAGAACGCTTCTTGATATAAAAACGAACCCGCTTTGTCGGTCGTGCTAGACCCCTCGGCGTCGAGTCCTCGACCGTACTCGAAGTCGCCAGTCGTCGCGTTTAGTTCTCCCTCGTAACACCGCGCCGAATATATCTCGAAGTTGCCCGACGTGGCCGGCTCCAAAGATGCGCCGTCTGTTTTCGTTCCCACGCCGATTAGAATATAGTCTTCGTTCTGACCGGCCAACTGAGTGTATAAAATAAAATCCGTCGCGCTTGCGAAGACAACGTCGACCGCGTTCGTCGTCGCGAGCAATGTTCGCCACGCTTCGGAGCCGCTCGTCGACGCCCAAAGACTGACGGTCGGAACGGTCGACAATAGTCCGCCAAGTTGTAGCGCGATTGCGATGCCGCCGTCGGCGGTCGGTAGTAAATGAGTCAAGACTTCTTTGTGTCCATACGTCGCGAGTTCGTCGACCCAACCAACCGAGCCACCGCGCCAAGTATCAATCGTCGCGCCGAAGTTTGTTCCGGCTCCGCCCGATTGAACAAGCCTTATTCTTAATCTTCTGGAGTGTTCCCATACGACCAAGTTGTTTAAGTCGCCGGCGTCCGAGCCGTCGAGTTTTAATCCGAAGCGAACGACGAAGAGCGTCGAGCGTGTTGTCGAATATTGCGCGTAAGTTACGGCCTTGTTCGGGTGTCCGAACGTATCGGCACTCGACCAGTTTGTTCCATAGAACGGCGCGAGTGTTGTGTCGATTTTTATAACCGGCGGATTGCCGCTCGCTACTTTCGATAACTGAATCGCCGTCGGTCGACTGTCGATGCCGACATCGTCGGAGTACTTGCCGTCGATTAACAAGCTACTCGTCTCCGCATTCGTAACGTGCAACATCGAGTTCATGTCGCGCATATAGTGAAGTATGTCGTGCGGTTTCGCGAGCGTCGACCCGCCGACTCTTTGCGAGTCGTTTAACGTTTGCTCGTCTGACCATTCTACCGAAACGTTTACGGTTGGATTCGCTCTGCCGACTAACCAGTTCTTCGCGTACTCTTCGCAAGAACGGTCGGAAGTCAAGCTCGCATTGACTAGTGTTTTATGACGTCGGCCGTATTTCTCGCGGCTCATTACCAACTCTTGGGAAGAGTAAAAAGACGGTATGGTTCCCTCCGGATTATCTGCGCCATACACCTCGACCGAGTTTACTATGCTCGAAGTGTCTACCTCCACGTTGTACCCTGTCGCCCGCGTATATGGTATCGGCGTAATAGCGTCGAGAAGGTTGGAGTCCTCTTGATAATCCGGCGTCCAAGACTTCCCGCGCCATTCGAGAAGATACGCTTCGCCGTAACTATCGCTCGTCGACCCGCAACGAACGCCGAACGTTACCGCCGCTTGCCCGCCGGCGGCCGACTGTAGGTCTTCGAGAATCTTCGTTAGCTTCGCGCTCTTGTACTCGTAAGTTCCTGTCAACGTTCTATGTAAAACATGAAACGAGTTCGGCACGTTGCCCGTAAATGTCATGTCTTCCGTAACATAACTTTTTATAGGCTGATAGCTACGCGCAGTAACGTCGGCCATTACCGTCGAGAATATAGTGCCGATAGCTATATCGGTAAACGTTCCTGTATATTCTAATTCTTTGAGCCATGACGAGTACCCTTTGACCTTAAAAGATACGGTGTTGGACACACTACTCGACGACGGATTCTCCAGTAAGCCTTGAAAGAGTAGGTACGACCGCTCGTTGTTGTCGAAGTTTTGAGTTATATCGACATTGCTTCCCGACATCGGAAGCTCGGCGAGATGATTCGACCGGTAAATACTAATTAACCCGAAACGCCCCCCGTCGAACGCTTCGCGCGCCACACTTCCGACGGGTAGATTTATTTTAACCGACGCGTCTCTTAGTCCGCCGTCGGTAGGCAAGTATGTCCACTCGCACGATAGTAGGTTTGACGAGAACGCGCCGAGCGTTACGCGTTGCGCGGCGTTGAACGTGCCGACATCGTCGACGACGACGACAATCTTACTTTTAGGATTGTAGACCGTAGCCATGATTAAAAACCCGACGAGTAAAAAGTCTCTCTATAAATCAATGACGCCGTTATATGCCCGCCGGTAGTATGCGCGTCGAGAAAGATTGTATTGTCTCCTTTTTGTAACCGGAAGAACGCGCCGTCGATTCTCCTTGGCGGTTTGGTCGAAGACGAAGTGTCGTTCTTTAGATAGACCGACTCGTCCGTTCCGTCCAAAACTATAATATCGGCTAGGTTGCCGAGTGCCGCGTTCGTTATTTTAATATATTCCGGAGAGTCGAGCGAGATGTTTCCTATGCTTAACACTAGCGGGTCGCGCACCGCGGCCGCGGCCGACGCGTGTTGCTTTATTTGGATTACCGGTCGAACCGGAGCCGTTCCCGCATAAGCCACCGTCGCCGTCGTAGAGTTGGCCGACAACGTCGCGAGATGAATATCTTCGGTCGTTACTGTCGTCGACCGCCAGTAAGGAGATTCCGTATAAAGTTCGACCGAGAAAGTTAGCGCGAGATTCGACGCGCCCTTAACTAATTCTATCGAGCCGAGTTTCGGATACGCATATATCTCTCGACCGGCTGAAAGCGACAACACTCCGCCCGACGGATTAGAAAACGACTCGACAATATTACTAACTCTAGTGTCGAGTTGCGTCGTGCTTGTTCCGATTACGGTTCCGCTAAGTGTTATACGTCGACCGCGTTTCGAGTACTGCTCGATTGCGGAGCCGTCCGAGAGCAAGCCGGTTTCTTTTATCTTTGTTACCGGCGTATCGCGAACCTTGTCGATTGAAGCTCCGATGCTTTCGTCGAGCGCGTTTCCGTCAAATGTTATCGTCCAACTCATTAGCTAATTCTCCGACCGAGTATCCGGTCTACTTCGTCCGCGATGCGCTCGGCGATTCCCTCGTCGCCGCCGCCACCCTCGACGCTTATGTTTATGTTATTGCTCGTAACGTTGCCACCCGCGCCGCGTGAGCCGCCGGCGAACAACTCCGGTCGACGAGACGCTAAGTCTGAAAGAACGTCTCTCGCTCGTCCGGTGCGCGTCTCCGGTATGATTGTCTCGTCTCCCGCTTCGCCGATTAGAGCGAGCGTCGGAGATGTTACGCGACCACCGTCTGCGAACGCCGCGAACGCCGCGCCTTGCGCCGCCGCCGCCGCGAGTAGTGCCGGCAATAATCCCGCGTGAACTTGCGCGCCGCCCTCGGTCATTATCAACGCGGCTGTCGCCGCCGCCGAAAGACTCGGCATGATTGCCGCGACTGCGGAGTTAGTTATTGCCGCCGCTTGCGACGCACTTGCCGCGTGTATGTCTTGGCTTCGCGCCGCGTCGAGTACTTCCAATTCGTGCTTGGTCGTGTACCAACCGGCGACCGCGTCTTGTAGCGTCGTGCTTAGTTCCGTTCCCCATTCGCCGAGTCGGTCGAACAAGTCGTCGAGCCAAGTCGTTACCTCGCCGAGTGCCGGCGACATCGAACTAGCGAACGCCGCGCCCAGTCCGTCGGCAAGACCGCGCAAGTCCATCGCCGCCGTTACCGTTCCGAGAAACTGATGCTTAAGATTGTCGACTTGATGAACGGCCGTCTCGATTGCGGTTGCTGTCTCGCTAATTGCCGGTATCATTCCGCCGGCTTTTGTTATCGTACTCGCCGCCGCGTTTACATTATCCTCGAACGACGACCATTCTGCCGCCGACGCTTTCGTGTCTTTAGTTCCGGCGGCCATTGCATCGGTCGTCTTCTCTATGCCGGCCGCGGCTTTTTCGGTCGCCGCTGATACTGTCTCGCGAGTGAACGATAAAACCTTATCCATTTCCGCCGCTTCTTGCGCGGCTTGCGCGCTACCCTCCATTGTTACCGCCAACTCGTTGAACATATTACCAAGACCCGCGATTGTCTCTCTTGCGGCGTCTGACCGCGCTTCTATGTCGGAAGTAACTCGCGCCCAAGTCGTGCCGGTTTCTGTTTCGACTCTTACTAATTCGCCGAAGAAGTCTCCGCCAAAAAACGGGTGGTCGGTCATTTCGTAAAGGCCGATAACAAGGCCGCCGATTACTTTGACCATAGTTCCGAATCCGCGAACCATAGCCGGAAGAGCGGTTTGCAAGAAAGAGTCTATCGTTTTGCCGAACTCTTCCGCTCCCTCGCCGCCCTCTTTGAGATGCTCGATAGTATTTTCTATCGCTTCGCCGATTCCTTTTATCGCTCCGCTAAGAACTTCACTCGACGCAAAGATTTCGCCGAACCTCGTTTTCAACGAGTCGAATTGCGCGATAAGTTGCTCCCACCGGAACGCGAACGTCCGCGTCATTTTTTCTAACGCGATGTCGGTGTTACCGCTCGCGTTTCCTATCTGCGCCAAAATATCCGGAACGTCTTTTTGCTGACCCGCCGCCGCAAGCGCGCCAGTCAATGCGCGAATATTTGGTATAACCGAACCGAGTTTTCCTACCGAGTCGCCGGCTTTCTCGTTGAGTTGTTCTAGTACCTTAAACAACCCGCCCTCGCTTGCGAGAGTTCGTTCGTTAAACAACGACAAGCCAAGGTCGCCGATTGCTTCTTTCGCTTGTTCGGTCGGCTTCACGATTGAAACAATCAAAGAGCGCAAAGACGTCGTCGCTTCTTCCGTCGAGAGTCCGGCGCGTGTTAGCATTACCATTGCACCGGACAAGTCCTCGAACGATACTCCGGCCGCCGATGCGATTGAAGTTACTCGACCCATTGAGCCGGCAAGTTCTTCGCCGGTAGTTTTACCTAACTTAATCGTCGTAAATAATATGTCCGAGACTTTCGTCGCGTCTTCGGCTTCCATTCCGTAAGAGTTAAGAACCGTCGTCATTAAGTCGACGGAAGTTGAAGCGTCGACGAGCGCGGCCTTGCCGAACTTGATAGCTTGACCCATTACCTCGAACGCTTTCGTGCCGCCGTTCGTCGCGTCGGTTCCCGCCGAGATTGTCATGTATAAAGCTTTCGCCGCGTCGTTAGCGTCGACCGCATAAGTGCGCGAGAACTTTTGTATCTCGGTTCCGAGATTCGCCATTTCGCTCTCGGTCAAGTTCGTAATGGTGGCGACTTCCGCCATACCTTTCTCGAACTCCATAAACTTACCGACCGTCTCGGTCGCGACTCGCGCTCCGACTTGACCGATTTTATTTAACGCTCTCGAAACACCGGTTCCGATAATCGTCATTTTCGCAAGCGAGTCGGTTAGATTGCGAAAGCTTTTTTGGTTGGCCTTTACTTGCTTCGATACTTTTTTAAGTACAGAAGACGTTCCGTCTTTCATACTTAGTTTGTACTTAATGCTCTTTTCTGTGGCCATGATTCTACTTAGTACGGACGGCCGGCCGATGCAACTTCGACGACCGCTTGTACGCCGCGTCCTTTCGGCGATTTTAAGAACTTAGATAATTGCGCCGAGTCTTCGTCGCGACTATCTAAAATTATTTCTAGTAATGTTTGCGCGTCGTCGATGTCGAGCGTCCGCAAGTCGCCGACGCTGACACCGTTGCGCAAAAGAATCAAGAGTCCGAGTCCTCCAACGGAGCGACGTTCTTTCCCAAGAACGGAGCCGCCGCCGCCGAAACTTCTTCTAGCTTGTCCATAGGTACGACGCGACAAAAGTCCTCAAAGTCTCCCTCGAATCCGCCATGCTTTGCCGCGCGCCATGATAGCGCGAGACTCGACTCGAAACTATCCGCCTTGTCGAGCGTCGTTCCGAGTTCTTTTTGTACGGCCAGTAAATCCCAAGCAACGAGACGGCCGAACGTGAGTTCGTGTCCGTTGCCTAGGTCGAGAGATTCTTTAGAGTCTTTTGTCATGCCAACATTTTAGCAGATTAAGCCGCTGTATACCCGACCGCGTCGGAAGTAATTAGAGTACAAGTTCCAACGCCGGTCGCGGGAGTGCCGGAGTAAACGGCTTCCCATTCGACGGTACGAAGAATCAATCCATGGTCGGCCACTTGCGGCTCGCCCACGTTAGTAACGCGCACCTTTGGAAAGTCGAACGCCAACGAAGCGTTGGTGCTTCCAGTTAATACTGCGCCCTCAACCGTCATAACTAGAGAGTTAGTTGTTAGTGCGCGGTACGCCGCAGTAAATGCGTCGAACGCCGCGACGTTGTCCGGTGCTTCAATCTCGAACGAACCGCTTGCGATAAAATTACCGCCGGCGACAGGTTGGAGTTGCGTCGCGTCTTCTAAGTTGCGACGCTCGGCCGTAGCTTGTTCAAGATGCAGACTCATAGAGCGAACATCGTAGCCAGTCTCGGAACCGTCGGTTCCGAACTTGACAGACTTAACAAGAGTTCCGCCACCCGCTGACGGGTTCGTGATGTAGTCGTTAGTCGGTAACGCTACGCTCGCCGGCAACGTTGCGTTCTCGACGTCTTTGCCGACGAACTCCCAACTCGCCGTTGCGATTGAACCTTGCGCAAAAGTCATATCGCAAGCCGTCGGACGACAACCCGAATACTTCCAAGCTTTTGTTGATGCGCTTGCGTTAGAACCCTCGCGGTCAACTAAGAAAGTGATGCCGCGCGTTTGTGGTTGAACCGTTCCGAGAGACAAGTCCATTCCGAGTTGCGTTGTATGCGTGTAAGGAGATGCCGCGCCGGTCGTCGAGAACTTATGCCCCGTTAGATGCGAAAGGAACATCGGCCAACCGCCGCCGAAGCGTAGGTCGTGCGTTACGTTGCCGCTTACGCGACGCATTCCCGCGACGAACTGCGACGAGTCCATGCCGCGGAAAGAGAGAGACTCCGGTGTTATGTGGTCGACTTCGCCTTGCAACGATTCCATACCACCACGCGGGTCGAGATTATGCGCTACAGTAGAAGCCGCGGTTCCCCACGTTGACTCTTCCATATAGCCGATAGAAAAACCGGTTCCGATTTTGACCATGATTATTTTTTAGATTGTGTCTTGCGACGATGTTAATGAAGAGTTCTTCGCGGCCTTGTTTTTCTTTGTATCGTCGAGAGACGCTTTCGAGAAGTTAGGTGTCGCGACGAGATAGTCCGCTATGTTTTTCGGTACGTCGATAACGTCGCCGAATGCTACCGTCTTGCCCTCGATTTGGAGAGCCGACTTTAGCGGAGAAGTGTTTTTGATGTTGACCATGATGTTAATGATTAAGAGAAGTCGTCGAGATATTCGACGTCGAAAGTAACGGTTCCGATTACGACCGGCGGGTCGACGTCGCCATTCGTGTCGAAGTCGGTCGAGTTATAAACGCGAAGAAGCGCGGTTCCGTCGACGTCCGGATATGCGTCGAGACGTTGTTCGACTTGCCGGCACAAAGTATCGCAAGCGTCGGTCGTCGTTACTTCGTTGTTGCCGGAGACTAAACACTCGACGGCGATGCTGACGCTTCGATGCGCCGCGTGTCCTAACGAACGCCACTCGACGAAAGAGTCGGCGGTCGCGTGTACGCGGATTGCCGGAAGCGTTGTTATCGGTTGAGTCCGCGAGTCGTGTACGCGAGTGCCGGCGTCGGTCTGACTAACTAATAACGAGACGAACTTCTTTCGTATGTCGGAGCGTGGGTGCGCCATTAGATAGATTTCTCCAGTACGATTAAAGTCGCGCCCGTTCCGTCCGGCTTCTTTATGCGGACGTAATAAGTCGTCGAGTTGATTGAGCAAGTCGCGTCGACCGCAAGCGCGGAGACTTCGGATTCGACGCAAGCGAAAGTCGGTACGGTTCCGTTGACGCTTAGGTCTTCGGAGTAAATATTCTCGAAGATTCCGTTCGCGGTATAAGCCGTTCCGCCCGAAGTAAACGAAGCAACAACACCGAAGTCTTCGGTGTTAAAATATTGCGACAAGTCTTCGGTAAAAGCCATTTACTTTTTCTTCTTTATTGCGTCGACGATTTTTGTCTTGGTCGACTTCTTTTTTGCGGCCGGCAACTTGCGCTTGTCGAGCATGATTGCTTTTCCTAAACCGACAAGACGGATTGCGTCGTCTGCGGTAACTTCGTATTCTGAACCGCTCTCTAAAAAGAGTCCGCCGCAGAAAGTGTTTGCTATGATTTTTATTTGTGCCATGATTTTTTTTGGTGGTAAAACCGAGAGCGAGCGAACCCGCCCTCGGTAAAACAAAATTAAACCTACTAAGAAGGAGATTACGTTAATGCGTCTTGCATAGCCGCGAACGACTCGGCATGACGAATAGCAACGTCCATGTCTTGGAAAGCAACAACGCGAATCGTGCCTTTCGTTGACTCGGAGTAAGGGTCGACCGTTAGGTCTAGTCCGCCCCACATTCCGATAATCAAGTCGGCAAAGTTGCCGAAGATGATTGCGGAACAAACGCCCGATGAAGTACCCTTTGTTAAAGTGCTAGGCACTTGGTTTGATAACTCGAAGCTATAACCATTTACCTCGCCGCTGTTAAATATGTAGTCGCCGTTTCCGGAAGACTTCTCGACTTGCTTTAACTTGCCGGCGACTTTGTAGTTCGACCAGTACCCCATATCTGCGCCGAGAGCGTTGTCTTGAGAAACCGCAGTTTCTAAGTCTACGATATTCGCCCAAGAGGGAGCAAGACCGTTCGCGCCACCCGCAACCGCACCGATGCCGGAAGTTTGCAAGATGCCGCTCGGCTCGTTAGTTCCCCCGCCGTTAATGGCGGCGGCGTCGATTGCTAGACCAAGAGAGCGAGCCAAGTCGTTACGAATCATAGACTCGACGTCAACACTAGATTGCTTGCTTAGTTTGCGAGAGATGTCCACCCAACCGGCCACGGTTTTCGGAGAGAGACTTACTTGGTCAAACGTCGCGGCTGTTTCTGTAGGCGCGCCGGCTTCGGCTAACCAGTACGCAGTCGAACCGCCGGTCATGCGTGGGATTGCAACGTCGCCGACTAAGCCGCCGAGTGTTGTTCCTCTTTGCATTGCGATTGATGTCGCAGTTAGACGGTCGATGAAACCGGTTGTGTCTTCGCCGACCAAGTGTCCGCCCGCTGTCGCTGTACCAACAAGTTGGTCGCGCTTTAGAACTTCGTTCGGAACGCGCAAGCCGCGAGTCTCGACGCCGGCTTTATCTGCCGCGGCGCGTGAAGCCTCAAACTCGAACGCCGCTTCTTCTTGCGCGCGACGGTCGTGTGGATTTGCAAGAGCGTTGATAGCTTTGCGGAAAGAGAATTGCTTAACTTCGTTATCACTTAGTCCGGCGTCTGCGTCCTTAGATGCGACCGGCTTTGCAACGCGCTCTAGTAGCGCACCCTTGAAGTCGTCGACTGACTTACCACTTCCGATAAACTCGCGAGCGAGTTCGACGTTGTTGTGGTTAGAGCCAAGTGTCTCGATTGAATTGATGCGTTCCATTTCGCCGCGTCGAACGTCTTCGCGTAATACGCGAACATCGGTCGGGCTTGGAGATGAAGCAACAGGAGCGACGATTTGCTCGTCTTTTATGTTGTCGTTATCTGACATGATTTTAATTGATGATGATGATGATGATTCGGTTCTTAGAACCTTTGTTGAGATGTCTTCGCCTACTTGCTCTAACGAGCGTCCGACTCCGACGGTATTATCTGCCGGTATTGAAACGAGAGAAACCTCTAACGGTTCCCAGTCGACCGCCCGAAACGAGTCGAGTCCGTCGGAGTTTCTTTTCGCGTCTTGTTGCAGTTCGTGAATAACGTAACCGACCGAAACGTGTCGGCGGATTCCGTCTTGTACGTCTTGCCACACTTCCGTCGCTCTAGTTGAATTACCAAAACGAACAGTCGCGCGCCCTCGACGGTCGCCACCTATGTCGGCTGACTCAACGATGCCAACGATGTCGCGAGCGTCGTGGTCGACCAACAAGGCTCCACCGTCTTTAAGACGACCCATGCGCACCGCGCTAGGGTCGTGAGATAAAATCTCTTCGCCGAAGAAACGTTCGACGGGATTTTCGGAAGAGAACGCGAGCGAGACGGTTCTATTCTCGACGTCAATTTCTTCGCGATTAAAAGCTAAGTCGCGGTAGAAAGTTCCGGTCTGAATAGTGTCGGTGTTTAACTGACGCTCTTCGAGTTCTTGATTATTGTCTTCGTTATTTGTCATTGTTATTCTCCGTCATTGGGGAGTCTTGCTCGCTGTCTTCCACACTAACGCCGAGCGACGCCGCGAGCAAGTTCTCTTCCGCGAGTTGCGCAAAGATGTCTTCGTAACTCTTCCCTTGCGACGCCGCGATTTCCTCGCGAGTCGTCAATCCGAGTTCGAGTCCTATCTTCGCCGCTTGTTGGTCTTTCAACGGGTCGACCCACGTCCAACCTCGCGGCGTCCATTCGACGACTGCGAACTTGTCGTACTTCGCCGCCGGTAGCGGTCGAGAGAAAGCGTCGCGAAGCAAAGCTTCTTTGAGCCACGCTTTGTAAACGCGGTCGCATAATGTCTCTATGAACCAAGCTTGAAGCAACCGCCACGTCGAGCGTTCTTCGAGTGCGCCCGAACGCATTGACGAATAGCTTGTCGATTCCAAGTCGTTCGCTAGTGAGTTATATGAAACGCCCAAGCCGGCCGCCGCAGAACGGAGAACAACTTTCACAAAGTCGGTCGCTTCCGTTTTCGGATATTGCGGGTCGAACATTGAAACGGATACGCCCGCCGGTAATTTCTCGAACGTGCCGGCCGTTACTTCGGAGACAAGAGTTCCGTCGGAGTCGACATCGTCGCCGACGTAAGCGTCCGCGCCCTCGCTCTCCGTATAAAATCCCATTTTCGACGCGGCGATTCGTGCGCCAGTTAGTTCGGCTTCGAGCCAACCGTCGAGCATTTTTAGAGCGCGTATTGAAGTGTTCAACCAAGGAACGCCGCGAGACTGATTCGGTCGCATAGAACGGAAGCCATGAATTATTTCTTCGGCGGGTACGCGCTCGTAATTTCCAGTAGCGAACTCATACGAAGAGTTGCCGGTGCGCGACTTGCTCTTAAAGTAATAAGCGACCGGCTTACCCCATGAGTTTTTTTCTATGCCGAGCGAGATGAAGTTGCCGTTCGATAACTCTTGATTAAGATTAACGTCGAGCGAATCGCCCTCGAATACTTGGAGAGCAAAACCGAACTCGTTGTCGTAACCGCCGACCAGTCTAACTAAGCATTCGCCGTCGCGCGCTACTGTCTCGATGAATAGATTCTGAACGTCGAGCCAAGTCAACGCGCCGGACGTCGTGCAGTTCTTGCGACTACCCCAACTCTTCCAAGCTTCGACGATGATGCGATTATCTTCGCGGTCGAGTTCGTTAGGATTGCGACGCGACTTCGGCGTTAGCTTAACCCCAGTATGACCGACCACGTTCGACTTGCAAAGTTCTAAATACTTGCGCGCATAATCGGAGTCGTTGCATAGCTTGCGGGAACGCCCGCGCATTTTTACCAAGCTAGTAAACAACTCGCCGTCGGCCGTAAGGTTCGTTCCCTTAAAGTTAGCGAACAAGTCGTCGTTGTCGCCGGACAAGAAAGAGCGAGCGGAGTTCGCCGCGCCGGAGATGTTTGCGCGACGGCGCGGACGCCGAGACGTATTCGCCGGCGTCGGATTACTACTGCGGAAAAAGTCGAAGATACCCATTTCTATTTAATCGAGAAAACGAACGCGGATTCTACTGCCGGTAGATTTGCCGTCTGATATTTTGTCCGCCCTTTCTTCGGCGCGCACTTCGCGTCGATAGTATTCGCGGAACTTTAACAAGTCTTCGACGGGTGTTCTTTCTAGCGAACGTCCGGCGAGTTGAAATTTCATTTGGTCGAGACTAGCGCGCGACTCCAGTACCGACTCGATTGCGTCGAGTGCGGTCTTCGCGTGAGAGCGCAAGTCTTTGTTGCCGCTTCCACCGGCTACGTCATAAACAACCTCGAAGCGTCCGGTGTCGGTCGTCCAACGGTCGCCGCCGGTATGCTCGAAGTAAGCTTGATATTCGTATTCGCCCGCCGTCCATGTTGCGGTTACTGCTTCTTCGATTGTTATTTGATGGTTGTCGCTATCGGCGACGGACGAGTATATGCCGAAGCGCGAAGTCGAACTCGTTAGCACAATCTTATAAGTCCAACCGGCCGACGCTAAAAAGTCGGAGTTGCTTATCTTGAACTTTAGAGTGTCGCCCGCGACGACGCTTCTCGGTACGCTAGTTGGATTGGGGATTCCGGCCATTCCTTAGCAAGATAACAAGTTCGCGACCATAATGTCAAGTCTTCCACGAATCAATAAATCCGCCCGCCTTTGGTCGACGCGATTGCGGCGAGCGGGTTGGCTTCTTCCCCGTCTTCTTGCTCTTCTTTTTCTTGGTCGCCGTTGCTTTGCCGCCCGACTTATTGGCGACGCTGATTGCGACGCGGTCTAGTCTCGCGTTAAGAAGACGTAGTGCGGCCATTGCGTAAACGCGACAGTCGAGAGCTTCGTTACGTTTGCGCGTCTGAATGTACTCGCGCTTCGGTACGCCTTTAACGTATCGCGTCGCAACCTTTTCGGCGGTAAGCATTGCGAAGTATTCGTCGTCGTAACTCATTGGAAAATGGCAGTAGCCGGAACCGGCGTCGCCTAACTTTAGTCGAGCGTACAACAAGTCTTTCGCCGCAATAGTGTTTAGCGGGATTAACGGTATCTTTCCTTTGTTCGTTCTACTCGGTCGACCGACCATGGGCTTACCGACCGACGCCATTCCTTTTATCGCATAGATTCGGCGCGACCCTTTTCCTCGGACGAAGTCATAAACTGATTGCGTATGATGTCCGCCGGAGTCGATGCAAGCCGCGGCGATTCCTAACTCGACACCGCCCGACGTAAAATAAGTTCGGCGCAAGACCTCGTCTAATTTCTTCCACGTTGTATCGGCTCCGCCGTCGCCGACAATCGTTAGATAATCTATCGACCAAGTTTCCTCGCCACGCCCGACGCCAAGTATTTCTAATTCGAGTCGGTCGTCTTGAACGTCGACGCCGGCAGTAATTAAAATCACGCCGTCGGGTAGAACTTCGTTCGCGTCGTATGACTCGCGACGCTCCGCCAGTTGGTGCGAGTCGACGCCCTCGGTCGCGTCGTCTTCCCACGTTTCGCCGAGCGCAGTATTGACCCACGTTTGCATTGTCTCGATGCCGCCCTCTTTCGCTTCGAGAAACTCGACGGCGAGATGCCCCCAAGTTGCATTTGGCGAAAACGAATACGCCGCCCATATATGAAAGCCGGCATGACCGTCGAACGGCGCGGTCGCTCTCCATTCTCCGCGCTCGACCATTGTTCTTTTTTTAGAGTGCGGTATAAGTTCGTCGCATTCTTTATTCTCGCAACGGTAACGCGCTTTCTTTGGTTCGCCTTTTGGCCATTCTATATTTGACCACTTTAGATATTGATACTCGTCGCAGAACGGACAAGGTACGAAGTAGCGTCGCTTATCGCTTCGCTCGAAAGAACTCTCGATGCGCGAGTATCCTTTTAGCGTCGGCGTCGAACCCATTACAATCTTGCGGTCGTGGAAGTATTCGGTGCGTCGGATTCCGAGTTTGATTTGGTCGCCCTCTGCGCCGGCCGATGTCGGATAACCGTCGACTTCATCGAACAGTAAAACCTTAACCGAGACTCGACGGAAGCCGGTCGCGGAGTTCGCGCCGACCAGTAGCAACTGACCGCCGGTAAAGTTTTTCCGCAACATCGTATTCGAGTTGTCGCGATTACGCGAGTCGGCGACTAGACCTTGCAAACATGGAACGTCGCGCAACATCGGAGTAATTTCGGAAGTCGAATATCCCTCGGCGTCTGCGATTGTTGGTTGCACGACCATAACGTTCGACGGCGTCTCGGCCATGCAAGCGGCGACGATTATGTTTAGGCATTTCGTATATCCGACGCGAGCCGATTTCATTACGGTAATGTATTCGACATCGCCGTCCGTCATGGAGTCAAGTATTCCTTTTTGATACGGTAACGAATACCACTTACCCGCTGTCGCGCTCGACTCCGGCGACAAGTAAAAGTATTCGTCCGCCCATTCCGACAACGTTAATTTCGGGTCGGGCTTTACGCCGCGAAGCAATGCGTCGCCGAACGTCATTCGCCCCGCTCCGTCTTCGTCAACTCGTCGAGCGCGTGGCCGATGTCGCGTTCGAGAATCCGGTGTATTTCTTTCGCGTTATCTTCCGCCGCAAGTATGTCGCGCAGTCTCGACGGGATTGCCAACATCGCGTCGCGAACGACTCGTCCGATTGCGTAAGCTTCGCGGTCGACTTCGCTTTTCTCAACGAGCAAGCCACGCGCTTCTTCGTATCGCAGTCGAGCGAGCCGCGCTTTGTATTCTTCGTGGAGCCGCTTCGCTTCCATGAGAGCGAGTCCGGCTTCCGACCCGACGGCCGCCGCTGATTCGCGAACGGCGAGTCCGTTATTTGACCGCGTCGAATCGATGTTCTTTGCCAGTTCCGCGTCGGCTAATTCGACGTCGACCCTCTTATCGACGAGCGTTAGTTTGCCGGTCTTGACTAGCTTATTAACGTAGGCTCGCGACCAACCGTTGCGCCGACCATACTCCGCCTGTGATACTGATTCGCTCATGTCTATATATTATAGCGTTAGCCGAGCGTCAACGGTGTACGCCGACGGACAACGATAGCGGGCGCGCCTAAGCGACGTTCTCTATATAGGACGACAATCCATACGCGGAGCGAGAGAACGCCTTAGCGCGCTCGACGTCAACCCTCAAAAAAGCAATAAAGAGAGTCGTTTTTCGTGCTTCTACGACCCGCATTTCTGACGTCGGCCGGATAGTACCTTGGCTTTGGCCGTCGAGCCGGCCGGCCGCTCAACGATTCGCTCGTCTCTCTAAATATCGGCTCGAATAAAAGTCGATATTCTTTTTTAATTTGATATGGAACTTGGCGGTCGACGTCATTCTATTCCATGCGCGCTCGACCGCCCGTTGCACCATGCCCGTCGGGATTGATACGCCGTACGCTTGCTTAATCGGATACTCTCCGAGATTGCCGGTGTTCGACCGACCATGCGTCGAGTTCGACTTGCGATAGAACGCGCCGACATAACCCGACTTCATTGTGGCTTGGAAGAACTTGTATTGACGACGCTTACCAAGCACCGCCGCCGAGTAGCCCATACTTCCCTTCTTCGACTTATGCTTTAATCCTTTACCGCCGAACACCGCGAGCGGTAGCGGCTTCGACCGACCCGACCACGAGTAAGCTTGGTTCGGGTGCATACTTATAGTCGACGGGTCTAACTTAAAGTAACGCGGCTTCAACGCTTTCTTCTTGACGCCCATTCCTTTCGCCAGTTCTTTCAACGCGGCGGTCTTTGCTTTCGCTCCGATGTCGTTGACCGTTCTGCTTACCGCAGTCGGAAAGACCTTGCGCTCTAAGTCGGTCAAGTGTTTCTCGAAGTCTAATAGATTAAGAGACGTCGATGTTTCTTCTTCGAGTACAAAGTGAAAGAAAGAAGCGCGACCCATTAGTTAGCGTCGAGCGATGATGCGGGAGTCTTGTCCATAGTCAACAAGATAACGAAAGAAAGCCACCGCGTCGAGCGCGATGACTTTCAATTCGAGAGACGTCGGGGAAAACTATTAACCGTTCGTCTCGTCGAGCGAGTTGCATACCCGCTCGATTTCTTTCTTAGCGTCGTCGAGTGTTAAGCATTGGTCGATAACGAATACGTCTTCGGAGAACGGAGACTCTTCCATGTTAGCGATGTTGGCTCTCTTGAACCCGCCGGCGTTGTTGTAGCCGAGACCGCTGTCCATTTCTATATTCGACGCGGTCATGGCCATGAAGCCGAGACTTCTAAAGACGCCCGCTTCGCATAACGTGCCGGCGAGAACGTCGGTGCGTACCGGCTCGTCCAGTTCTTTAACCGTTACGCTTGTTGCCGAGTAGCCGGCGTCATGCTTACTCGTAATACAACCGACGAGTTCGATGCGGTAGCCGGCGTTCTCTAAGACGTCCGCCAAGATAATCGCAACCGCGCCCGACCAAAAGAGAGAGTCGGCTTTTAGATTACAGTTGCCGCCCCAGTTTATAACGAGCGTCGCGTGAGGATTGGTCGCCTTACCGTTACGCTTAGTCGTGCGCCACATTGTCTCCAGTTCGCCGCTCATTAACTTATCATAGTCTAGGTCGTCGCCGTCTTCCGCCCATACTTGTTGACGGCGAACGTTCTTCGGTTCCGGTATTGAACAGGTAGCGTAGATGTCGGAGATAAAACCGAGAGCCTTGTCCGCTCCCTTTCTCCAACCAACACCAACGTACTCGCGAGCGTCTTGCACTTTGTTTATAGTTCCATGAAAGCCGCCCAACTTTTGACCGGACAAGTAGCCGGTCTGCAAGTTTCTTGCGACGTCCTTATTGATTGGAGCGGCGTCGGCGGAAGATATGTTCGCCAAGTCTTGAAGACTCATGTGCGCGCCCTCGACGCGGGTAGATGTTGTCTTGGCTTTGCTAGACCAAGTCGTGATGTTTGTTGCGGTAGTTTTCATTAGGTAGTTCGTTCGGGAGAGAGAGAGAGAGTAGGGGGTAGGTCGTTTCTTTAACGGTAAGCATTATGACGATGCCGGCTACCGTCGCAAGGGGGCATATCGGATTATTATTATTTCTCCGATACGCCCACTCGCTAGGCTCTAGCGGGTAGCGACCCCGCACTTAGCGCGCTCGTCCGGTGTCCACGCCTTGCATAGTTGGTCGACGCACTCTTCGACGCTCCAACCCATGCTGTCCATACAAGTCTGCGCGTTAATCATAGCGCGCATAGAGACGGTGCGACGTATGCGAGCCGCTTGCGCTTTCTTGCGCACGTCTTGGTAAGCGCGACGAAGCGGTGTACTTGATACCAACTTACGCTCTAGGCCGTTATCGTAGTTGACTGTTATCGTTCCCATGACAACGCGGTCGAGTGTCGCCGCGTCCATTTGGTTACGTCCGACGTACATACGGTCGGAGCCAGTTCCGAACGTGTTAGCGGAGAAGATGATTACAAAGTCTTCGTGAGCGTCGATGCAAGGTTCGGCCGGATTGTTAGGAAGTACCAAGCGACGGTTCGCCGATAGTTGATTAAGAACAAGAGCAACGTTCGGGTCGGCCGCGTCGAACTCGTCGGCGAGAAAGATGCCACCCTCTTTAACCATGCGCACCAACTCGGTTGGAAGATACTCGAACGTGCCGCCGGCCTTTAGTGGAAGTAGACGACCAGTTAGTTGTGATTCGCTCATGCCGCCGGTGCAACTGATAGTTGCGAACGGACGACCAAGGTACTCGGCTACTTGCTCGGCGATGAACGTCTTACCCGTTCCCGCTTCGCCAACCAACATGACAGGCAGTTGACACTTGATACGATTAACCAAGTCGGAAAAGATTGGGTGCGCGTGGCCGTTGATTGGAATGTGGCGGTCGCCGCGTTCGTTCGACGGACGGAACGCTTCTTCGATTGCTGTTTCGATTTTAGTTTGCTTCGACTTGGTGCGCATTGTGCGTTCGTTCTTCCAAGCGAAGTCGAGACGTGAGTCGCGAGCGTTCGGACAAGAGTTGCATTCGATAACGCCGGCTCCGATATGCGACTCGATGTAAGTTCCAACGCGGCCTTGATTAGAACAGCGTGAACAAAGGTCGCCAACTTTAGTCAACGCGATTGTTGAATCGTAGACGTCGACGTAACGGCCGCCGCAGTAGGTAACGAATACTTTCATATCGTCGCCGCTGTTGTGCGAGCCGAACATTTTAGAAGCGCACTTCATCGCCGCACCTTTAGAAGAGTGAGCGTTCGAGCAACATGATGTTGCGTCGCGTGAAGTAGTATCGTTAGCAGAAGAAAGAAAAGCTTTGTAAGAGTAAGACATGATTTTAGTTTTTTAGTTTTTTGAGTTTACCGACCGTCGAACTGACTGCGTCGATACGGAAAGTCTAGCGTCGCTTTCGCGTTAAGATAGCCCTATGCGTCGAGTATCTTCGATATGACGCTCTCTTACCCGTTAAGCGGTAGTACAGACCTAAAATAAACTAAAGAAAGTGTTTCGAGCCTATAGAGAATCGTCGGGATTCGTCCGGTCGTGCGTAGAGTCGACCGTCGATGCGTTGAACTCTTCGACGGTCTTGTTACCTTTGCGTCGGTTGCATGGCGGACAAGCGACCGCGATGTTATCTATGTCGTGAAGCCCGCCGCGACTAAGTGGTAAGACGTGTTCGACTTCATACAGCGTCGAGTAGTTGTTGCAGTAAACGCATAAGAACAATCCGTCTTCGTTCATACTCGACGCGACCAGTTTGTTTAGTTGCGTTGTCGTACAGCTTCCGGCTTTCTCTATTGCTCGTCGTCTATGCTTCGCGTTCCTTCTCGTTAGCTTTCCTTTCTCGCTTCGTTGATACTTGTCGCGATGTTCTATCGCTCGCTCGACGTTCTTCTTCTTCCACGCTTTGTCATAAGCGTATTTCTTTTCGACCCGCTCGCGTTCCCTATCGTTCATCGTCGAACGTTGGTAACGAGAACCAGTCTTCCAACTCTTGCGCCTCTTCTTCGACGCCGATAAGAACGTCGCGCATTGCTTCGATGATGTCGTCCATATACCACAACGCAAAATCTTTACCGTCCGACGTAATGAGAGCGTCGCGAAGCCTATCGAATATCTCAACCGTTACTCGACGTTCGACATCGAACCGCCGTCGCCGGAAGTTAATCGAGCCGACCAACTCGGCGGGCGTCGGGAAGTCTCCGAGCCGCAAGTCGTTCTCGTGTATGAACGCGGCAATGTTCATGCCGGCGTAACTCATTAACGCTTTCGATAATGTATCGAAGTCGAATCCGGTGTCGGCGATTGTGTTCGCGACTGCTTCTAAAACGTTGACGTCGATTAGTTCGACCATGCAACGAAGATACTATTCGTCGGTCAACGCGACAATAGTAACCAAGACAAAACCGTCTCGCGGATTAACTTCTCTTCTTATAACTTCCAACCGGTCGAACTGCCCGTCGTCGAGAAAGATTGAGCCGGTCGCTTCAATCGAATCGAGAATCGCTTTCGTCCAGTTGTCGATGTCTCGCTTCCGACGGTCGGGCGCATACCCCTCGATGCGAACCGCGAGCCGACCGGTCAACGTTACGACCGGTAAGTCGGACGACTGCGCATGAAGTGCCGCGTGTACGTCGCGCCGATAATCACGACCAACCTTTGAGAGTATGATGCCGCGATTCTTGACGGCTCGCCATAGTCGATTGAGACTCGGCGGAAAGGGTAAGCGTATTGTGTACGACTTCTTAATTAGTTTTGACATTGCTTGACGAAAGTTTGACGAAAGTTTGACGAAAGTTCTTGATTCTGTTTTATAGCGTTTAACTATGTTTATATATATAATATACTATATATATATATATATATATAATACTTATGTCATAGACAGACACACACACACCTCTCTCTATTTGTTGACGCCGACAGGGGTGGGGTCTAATTCTTGACGAAAGTCGACCGGTTCTTTCGCAACCGGTTATCGGATAGCGTTTTACTTTCGACAGACTTCTGTCATTTCTTCCGTCTTGCGTCATTCGGCTAACGCGATGTACGCGATGCGCGGTCGACCCGCCGTTTTAATCTGTACCCGCTCGACTTGCTCGGCGTCGTTGAGAGCGGTCAACGCTTCCAACCGTTCCTTGGGCGTAAGTTTAGCGAACGCGCCATGCCGACCCATTTCTCGCTCGGTCATGCCACGCTCGCCCGACTTGGCAATGGCGCGGAGACATTCTTTCGTTCGTGCCTCGAACGGAGAATCTGCGACGCGGGCGTTGACTTGATGAACGAGACAAGCGATTGACCAGTCGACGAACGCGATAGCGAACTCGGCGTGTTCTTTCTTGACGACCGGCTCGACGGGATTCTCCGCGACCGCCAAGACGAGCGCAACTTTGTCGGCGTGTTCCCACGCTCGATTGTAAAGAGAGTCGAGTCCGGAGCCGGACGTCTCGCGAATCGCAACGTCGATGCGCTCGTCGTATTGGTCGAACATCGTCGCGGCGTCCGCAGTCTTGACGACCATTAACGGCGTCGCCGGATTGACACCGGATAGATTGCCGCGACCCGCGCCGGCGGGATTAGCCGCGACGCTACACCATTCGAGAATAACGTGCGGTATGTCGCGATTAACTTTCTTGCGGTTGCGTTCCGGTCGGTCGATAGGAGTCTCGACAACGAGCAGTCGATTAAGGTAGCCGGAGAGAACGTGCTTCGATTCGAGCGCGTCATAGAAAGTCTCGCCGGTCGACGTCGCGTGAACGCCGATACATGGATACTCGATTGTTACTCGCGGTCGCTTGTCGTGATTCGCATATTCGGTTCCGACATAGATGTCGCCGGCCGACGAGAATAGCTTCATTAGAATCGAGAGTATGCTCGCCAAGTGCGAGCCGGAGTTCGGCGATTGAACCGACTTCATAAACATTCCGAACTCGTCGAGTTGAAAGAGAACGTTCGGCGTCGATGATGCTCGCGAGAGAATTGATTGACCCGACGCCAGTTCTTCGCCGCCGAGATTATCTTCCAAGTCTGCCGCCGCTAATATCTTTTTGATGCACGACCGAGCGTGATTCTTTCCGCAACCAGTCGCGCCGATAGCAACGAGATATAAGTTCGAGCGAAGACCGGATTCTGTTTCGTACTTGCGACCCATAACATTCGCGACCAAAGACAACGCGCCAACCATAGAGAACAACGGTTGCGGTCGAACCGCCGTCCGAGTTATGTAGTCGGCGATGTCCGCGATGATTCCGCTTGGTCGATTAAGAACGTCGGGCATTATCGGCATGGCAATATCTGCGACGGACAAGACCGAGCGCGCCGAGTCAACGGCGACCGGAGTCTTGTCGGTCATTGCGTCGAGTTCTAACGTTCGTTCCGGTACGCGCCAACCGAGCGACTGAGCTTGGCCGAAGAGCGACGCGAGTGTTACGCCGCCGGCTCCATAAGAGAACGACGACCATACTCGGCTCGCGTCTTCGTAGCTGTACTTCGGCGACGACTCCGACCATTCGTTCCATATCTCGAACGCTTGTTGTCCGGCTCGCGTCGAGTGAACAGCCATTCCCATATTGAGCCAAGTCTCGCGGTCGTTCGAGTCAATGACCAGTAACGCCGAACGAATCTCGTCGACCTTAGTCGTCGAAAGAAGAACGCTATCATCGTCGACCTCGACGCCGAGAACTTTAGCGAACGCCGATTTCGATTCGCCGCTCAACTTATCTAAGACCCACGCCGGCGCGTCGACCGGTGTTGCTTCTTCGTCCGTCCATTCGTAACGCTTGCCGGACAAGTGAACGCTCGGCGCGGCAACAACGTAACCGCCGGAAGATTTTACGTCGATACCCTCGCCGAGTTTTCCGTTACGGATTCCGTCGGCCTTGTTGAACTTGAAAAAGTAATGCTCGCCACCGCCACCGGTTAGCGCGTGAAGTGTTTCGGGTAGCAGTTCGTATTCCAGTTGCAAGTCGTCGAGTGATATGTCGCCGCCGTTACGCGGGTCAATATCTAACGCCCACAATCCCGACGCTTCGCCGAGTGCAAGACCGACGTTCGCTCGCGGATACTTCGACCACCACGAACGAATCATCGCCGAGTTAGTCGATGCGTCTTTAACGCCGTTCGTTGTTCGCGGGTGCTTGCCGGCCGACTTACAAGTTAGCGAACCGCAAGTGCAAAGCGCGCCAAGATGAATCGAATGTAATGGAAGAACCGCGAAGCCGCGCTCGGCATAACTAAGAGCCGCGTCGAGTAACCGTTGTTCGTGGTCAATCATTCGTCCGACTCCGTCTTTCTAATACTAGGGAACTCGATGTCGCCCAAGTCGGTAAACCATTCGGGGAGAACGACCGCTTGCTCGTCGATGTATGTTAGTAGTCGAGAAAGTAAAGACGCTCGCGGGTCTTTAATCTTTCCGGTCGCGAATCGTTGGAGCCAAAAGTAACCGAGTCCAGTCGCGTCGTGAATATCCATATACTTCTTATGGTGTTGTAAGAACAAGCGCGCCCGCTCGATGTCGAGATTAGTTTTATTATCTTTCATGGTAAGGATTGTTTTTGTTTTATGCGGCCAGTTGCCGCGACGAGTATCTTAGCAAATTAGAATATATAAAATCAAGCGGTACGCGCTTGACTTTCAATATCGGCGAACCCATACTTCACTTTCCACGTCGAAGCATTGCGCTCTCGGCTTTTAATTTCACGAACTAAACGTAACAACATGACGAGTACCAATACTCAAACATTTACCGAAGACGAACAACAACAATTCGCTCTTCTTTCCCAACAACTTATCGCCGCAAAGTCTCGCGAGACTATGGCAAAAGCGAATCGAATAGAACTCGAAGAAAAGTTAATCTCAATCATCGGCGTAAAATCCGAAGGCTCTTCGACCGTCGAGTCGATGAACTACAAAATTACAACCACCGCGAAAATGACTCGCTCGGTCGACCAAGCTTCGGCGGAACGACTTCGCGAAAAGTATGGCCGAGAAGTCTTCGACTTATTGCCAGTCAAGTACGGAGTCAACGCGACGAAACTTAAAGCGTTGCTCGATATGCTTAGTGGCCTTGGTGGCAAAGGCGCGAAGATAGCACTACCTTACGCCGACGAATTGCTCGAAGCGATTACAACTCGACCGGCAAAAGTCGCGGTCAAGATTTCGGAGTTGAACGTATGAGTATCGACCTAAACTCAATCGCCAAGACCGGAACACCCGCGCCGCCGCGAATCCTTTTGTATGGTGTTCATGGTATCGGTAAGTCGACGTTCGCGTCGGAAGCAAAGAACCCGATTTTCATTCGCACCGAAGACGGTCTTGCCGGCATTAAGTCGAGCGCGTTTCCAGTTGCTAAAACTTTCGACGATGTCATTGAAGCGTTGCGAACTTTATATAAAGAAGACCACGACTTCGACACCGTTGTACTCGACTCGCTCGATTGGTGCGAGCCTTTAGTTTGGAGTCATACTTCTAAGCTACATGGCAAAGAGAACATCGAAGACTTTGGCTATGGCAAAGGGTACGTTATCGCTCTCGACTATTGGCGACAGATAATCGACGGCTTCAACGCGCTAAGAAACGACCGCAACATGACCGTCGTGCTTACCGCGCATTGCGAAGTTAAAAGATTCGACGCGCCGGATTCCGAACCGTATGACCGCTATCAACCCAAGATGCACAAAGCGTCGAGCGCGATGTTCCAAGAGTGGGCGGACGTTCTCGGCTTCGCGAACTATAAAGTTCATACGAAAGAAAGCGACACCGGATTCGGACAGAAGCGCACTCGCGCAGTCGGGTCGGGCGAACGATTGCTTCATACGACAGAACGACCGACGCACTTAGCGAAGAGTCGTTACGACATACCGGAGACGATGCCGCTTAAGTGGTCGACTCTCGCGAACTCAATCGCCGAAGCATTAAGCGACGGCACTTCCATAAACTCAAAAACGAAAGTAAACTAATGGGAAACCTCGAAAGAACTTTTAATGTTGCCGACGCTCCCGCGAGTGCCGCAACGAACTACGACCCGCTACCAAACGGAGATTACGACGTAATAATTTCCGAGTCGGAGATGAAGCCGACGAAAGCCGGAACGGGTAAATACCTACAACTAACAATCGAGATTCTCGACGGCGAATATAAAAGCCGCCGCGTATGGTCGAGACTTAATTTAATCAATCCGAACGCAACCGCGGTCGAGATAGCCGAGCGAGACTTGGCGGATATATGTCGAGCAGTCGGCAAACAATCCGTCGATGATTCTGCGGAACTTCACGACGTACCATTTGTCGTCGCATTAAAAACGCGGCCGGCCAGTAACGGGTATGAAGCGACGAACGAAGTCGCGTCGTATAAGCCGGCGCGTGGAGCCGACGGAAGCATTCCAAGCAAGCCGCAACCGGCGGCGCAACCTTGGAGCGGCGGCGAGTCTAACGACACTCCGTTCTAATTTTTCATAGGATTATTTTTTAGCGGAGTCGGTTCGCCGGCTCTGCTTTTTTTCTCTCAATCAAAATAAATAACATGGCCGAACTACCTAAAAAGAAAACAACCGTCGAGCGTATCGACGAGATACTCGAACAAGAAAACAACTCGACGCCCGCTCCGTATCGCGGACACCTTGGCGCGTCGTCAATCGGGCGCGAGTGCGAGCGCGAACTTTGGTACTCGTTTCGCGGAGTCGAGCGCGTTGAACATTCCGGTCGGATACTGCGACTGTTTGCTCGCGGACATCGCGAAGAGCCAAGTCTCGTCGAGTATCTACGCAAGGCCGGCGTGGTCGTGCATGACGTCGGTTCTAACGGCGAACAATTTAGATTCTCCGACATAGGCGGACACTTCGGCGGGAGCATGGACGGAGCCGCAAAAGGCTTTGTCGAAGCCCCGACCAGTTGGCACGTTTTGGAGTTCAAGACGAGCGGCAACAAAGCGTTCCGACCCTTGGTAAAAAACGGCGTCGAGAAAGCGAAGCCCGAACACTACGCGCAGATGCAAGTTTATATGAAGTTCTCCGGCATGAAGCGGGCGTTTTATATGACGGTCAACAAAGACAACGACGAACTGTATTCCGAGCGCGTCAAGTTTAAGTCGAGCGTGTCCGACGAGATGCTAGAAAAAGCGCGACGGATTATTACGGCCGCGAATCCGCCGGCGAAAATAAGCGACGACCCGTCTTGGTACAAGTGTAAGTTCTGCGACTTTCCGGAGACGTGCCACCGCTCGAAGATGCCGACCTTGACTTGTCGCACTTGCTTACACTCCACGCCGGAGACGGACGGCGACGATGCGCGTTGGTCGTGCGCGCACCGCAAGATTGATTCGTTGTCCGCCGAGTTGCAAGCGTCGGGCTGTTACGACCACCGGTATATTCCGAAGCTGATTACGTTCGCCACGCCAGTCGACGCTTCGACGGAGAAGAACTTCGTCGAGTACGAATTGCCGGACGGCCGCAGATTCCGCAACGGATATATCGCCGACGGCGGCGGCTTCGAGTCGGCCGCGATTGAGAGCGGCGAGTTGTCGAGTTGGATTGAGCGGAGCGCGGAAGAACGAGCCGGCGAAGACTTAGTCAATAATCTAGCGACCAACTTCGACGGCGAGATTGAAGTGTAAAAAAAAAGACCGCCGCCGGTTAGGGCGACGGTCTTTGTTGCGTCGAGAGTTAGTCGTCTTCCGGCTCGTAAGTAAGTTTGATAGGCATAGCCCCTTTCCTATAGGCGTATCTAGGGAGTAGTTTTTCGACCGCTTTTTGGAACGGCAAGTCGTGGAAGTGTCCGTTGATTTCTTCGAGCGATTTGCCGGCGACCCCGATTAACCAAAACGCAACGGACGAATCTATATTTTCGCCGGTGTACGCTAAGGCTTTCGCGACTTCGTGAGCAAGACCGCTATGGTCGTAATTGAAAGTAAAGTTTGACATTTGTTTTATTTATGTTTGGGAATTGTTGCGTCGAGAGTTAGTTCTTGATTATTAAAACCGCTTCGCCGTCAATGACGTTTACAGTTTTAAGCGCGGGGATTTGAGCGAACACCTCGCGGCGAAGTGCGCAAGACAAAGCGTTGGCCGAGTCGCGAAAGCTTTGGCTGATAAAATCATGGTCGCTACCCATTATTTGTTGGAAAAACGCTTCCGCTGTTTCGTACTGCGATATTAGTTGGCGCGTCTTTTCATCGGCGACATCGTCTTTAGTTATCGTCTCGACCAAAGGTTTCGCATGACCTACGGCGTCGAGTCGAGACGCCTTGCGACCTATCGCCGAGCCGACCGCCTTGCGAATCTTAATCCATACGCGGAAAGGCGCGCCGATAGTATGGCAGTCGAGAGCCGCCAAGTCTAGCGCGTCGTAAAATGCGTCGGCTTGAATCGCTGACACTTTTACTTCGCCACCTTTCCAGTCCGCTATTTCTATGCGGTCGCGGATTTGGTAGTAACGGCGACCCTCGGATTTCGATTTCGAGTAGGCTCCGCGGTCGCTCATTAGTTGAGTCGCGGCTTCTTTTTGTCCAAGCGTGAGATAGAAAGTTACAGGAGTTTTTTTCATCGGTCTAATTTATTTTGAGTTTAAGTTTAAGTTCGGATTAAGGAGAGTTCCTTTTTCATTGCCGCAACCGCCGCGAATCGAATCGCCGGCGGTCGTGGTCTTGGGTTGCGTCGAGTGTTACATTTTCTCTCTTAAAACTTTTAATGTTTCCATAATTTTCGGACATCGCTTGTCGGCTATCTCGGCGACAAGCTTCGACCCCTTTTCATTGTAGACAAGGCTAGTCCATTCTTGTTGAAGGCAACCTTCGATTAGTTTCATTTGCTCGTATGTTAAGGCGATAGTTATTTCGTTGTTAGTAGTCATTTTAGTTTTTTGTGCTAGAGAGAGAGAGAGTTGGTTAGTTAGCGAGCGTCGAGTGATGCTCGTCATGCCAACAATTATGACGTCTTTCGCGGTAAGCACAATAGGCAAAACGGGATTATTTTTATTTCTCTAATACGCGCTTAGGACAACGTATCCGCCCGCTCGACTACCTAACGCCCCTTAAAACGTCGAGCAGATACGCCGCGGCGTCGCGGAGCGCGACCGGTATTGCCCGCGCCAAGCGTCGAGCCGTTTCCCAGTACCGACGAACGTTCATCGCTTGTCGTCGTCGTTGCCGACCAAGTTCTTAACGCGCTCGACGAGTGCTTCTTCTTGTCGACGGTTGAGTAATATTTTACCGATGAAGTAAACGACGGAAAGACCGGCCAACCATTTCGCTAACGATGCGATGAAGCTTTTCACTTCGTCGAGAACCGACGCCGACGAATCGGCAACAATGTCGAGCGCGTGTTTCTTCGCTTCGTCGCTCGACGCCGCGATTAAACTTTCGACGACTTCGCGATTGAGTTGTTCGGCGGCTTCGCTTCGGTCTTCTTCTTCGACCAAGCTACCACCGAGCGCGCCACCGACTGCGCCGACCGCCGCGCCGACCGGAGAGACAAGCGCACCGAGTCCGGCTCCGACGCCCGCGCCCGCCGTCGACCATAACGAAGAGCAACTCGTCAAGAACATAAACGCGGTAAGCACCGACGCGATTGCTAGGAGTCGAACGACCTTTTCTTTTTTGGAAGTGTTCATTCCCATAAGATACCGTCGCCGTCTTCATCGTCGAACTCGATGTCGGAGAAAGATATTACTCCGTTGCGTTCGAGCGACCGCGACCGATGCTCGCCAGTATAGTCGAACTCGTACCAACTATATTTAATCTCGGCGAGCATCGGAACTTTGCGGACGACCTTGCTATCGACAATCCGCAGAAGACCCGACCCGCCGCACTCGACGCAAGAGAGAGATTCCCTTACGCCGAACGTCTTACCGTAGCCGGCGCAAAGCGCGCAGATAATCACGCGGTCAACTTTGCTCGGCTTCGGCTTTTCGTCGTCGGTCATTTCGTAACCCGCTCGACCATATCTAAGAACCAAGCTTGTACGGATTC
>Ga0302119_10000097_pt1 | contig 33049 bp, 26 predicted proteins | sample AG5_Tmax_MG_FD_203114 | JGI IMG/M metagenome (GOLD analysis project Ga0302119, IMG submission 203114) | Marine microbial communities from Western Arctic Ocean, Canada - AG5_Tmax | ecosystem: Environmental > Aquatic > Marine > Oceanic | place: Canada: Western Arctic Ocean | collected 2017-10-01 | reverse complement strand
ACGAGTACATTACGCCTGCCCTGCGGGGCCGCCGCAACGAGCTTGCCTTCCCATTTAGGAGTAAAAAACGCACCTCCCTTAACATGATTGTCTTCAATTTTTTCATCAACTAATCATTACTCCTTAAGGCATACAAGTAAATGCCGGCTTTGGGTAGGGTTGCAATCCTTTTTAATTTCAATGCCCAAAACATCGCAAATGATTGGTTCAGGGTTTACGTGTTTTATGGGCCTCCACCGAAGTGAGTTCATCAAAGGGCTGTAAAAATGCAAAACCCTGATCTACCAAGCCGTTACTGCGCATTTTAAACCAATTGTTAAGGTGCATTTTTCAAAGTATAGGGCCCTGACAAGGGGAGAAAATACTACTTTGGTGAAATGGCTAAACTATACCACATAGCGTTATTAATGCTTCTCTTGCCTATTGGACTTCTCGGGCAAGATCAAAAAATTGTTGATTCCTTAAAGTCTGCGATTGAAGTTGCAGACCATGATACTTCCGTTTGTAATGCGTATTCTGCCCTGGGGGAGCTAGTGTATGTTCAAGATCTTGACTCAGCTCTTGTGCTCTTCCTCATAGGGCAAGATCTCGCAGAGAAAAACCTTCAATCAAGCCCATCGCTAATCCTAACAAAAAAATACTTGACCATCATCGCCAATGCCTCCAACAACATAGGAGCTATTTATTACAATAAAGGAGAGATTTTAATCGGATTGAGTTATTTCAAAAAGAGCTTAGACAGGCAAGAGGAATTGGGCAATAAAATTGGAATATCATACTCATTGAATAATCTTGGTGCCCTTTATTACAGCCAGGGTGATATCAAAAGCGCCCTGGATTATTACGATAGAAGTGTGAGTATCGCAAAGGAGCGTGGTGATTCAGCCGGTATAGCCAATTCTTTTAATAATCTTGGAATACTATATAAAGATCAAGAGGATTACGAAAAAGCTTTGGAATATTGCTATTTGAGCCTCGAGATATCTCAAAAAATGAATGATCAAAATCTTACTGCAATCACCATGACCAACCTTGGTGCGATATATACACACCAAGGGAACATTGAAAAAGTAAATGAATTTTACTCTAAAAGCATAAAGATTTACCAAGAAGTTGGCAATACCAAAGGGATAGCCTATTGCTTAAACAATATTGGGGCCTCCTACGAAAATGAAGGCGACCCCGAAAATGCCATTAAAAATTACCGCAAAGGCTTGAAGCTATGGGAGGAGCTGGGTGATATGCAAGGCATCGCCTTGGCCTGTAGCAATATCGGTGATCTTGTTCTAGCCCAGGGAAACATAGAAGAGGCAGCCAAATATGCTGTTAGAAGTTACGAGATAGCCATAGAGCTTGGTTACCCCTTGCTTATTCGGGAGGCGGCGAAATTACTTAAAGAGGTACACAGAAGAAATGGAGACTTCAAGCTAGCGCTTGAAATGAGCGAACTCTTTGTTCGCATGAGAGATAGCATTAACAATCAGGAAACCCAAAAAGCTACTATTCGCCTACAAACAAAGTATGAGTTTGAAAAAGTACAACTCGTAAAAGAGCAAGAAGAAAAAGAGTCAGCTCGGTTATTGGCAGAAGAAACCGGCAGAAGAGATAACCTCCAATACTCCGTAATTCTTATAGCATTGCTAATTCTATTCGGCGGGGTGCTTTCTCTGGGCTTTATGAAGGCAAGTCCAAAAATGGCGGAAGGCATTATCTTCTTTTCCTTCCTTATCCTCTTTGAGTTCTTGCTGGTATTGGCAGACCCTTACATTGAAAATTGGACTGGAGGGGCACCGGGAATGAAGCTCTTGTTCAATGCAGGTATAGCTGCACTTATCTTTCCTGCACATGCATTCTTTGAAAGCAATCTGAAAAGCAGTTTGGCGAAAAACAAAACCTAACGTGCTACAACAATAGGCATAGGTCATCGCCGCACAAAGCCAACACTCAAGCCAGGCTCGCCCCATACCCAGAAACGGTATGTGTAATTGAAAAATGACTCAAAACGCCAGAGGCTTAGAAAGCCTATTGGAAATAATAATGATTGCTGATGTGTTATTTGTTTAGTTGGTGATCTCTGTTAATCTAGAACATTCATAAACATAGACTCGGGAAGAAAAGCATATGAAATCGCCATCTCCAGAACAGGATGATAAGGCACATGAGTAGACTTCTTTAGTCATCACTCCAGCTTTGGTGTACCTTTACATCGATTATTAACTCATCTATTTTGAAAAACTTCGAAGAATTAGGGATTAGCTCAGGCTTTGTAAAAGGACTTGCTGAATTAAATATTGTTGAACCTACTGACATTCAGAAGAGGGTCATACCAGTATTGTTGGCTGGAAAAACGGATATTGTCGCACAGGCACAAACAGGTACGGGAAAAACAGCAGCATATGGACTTCCATTGTTAGAGCAAATGGACTCAAACATGAATTCGGTGCAGGGCCTAATTCTATGTCCAACGCGTGAACTGGCTCAACAGGTGGCCAAGCAATTGTTTAAGTTCACGAAATATTCTGCTAAAATTTTTACCGAAGCAGTATATGGTGGAGAACACATTGATCGCCAAATTCAGTCCTTGCAGCGTCCAACGCAGATCATCGTGGCTACACCGGGCCGCTTGATTGATTTATTAAAGCGTAAAGCTGTTAATTTAAGCACAGTAAAGACTGTTGTGTTGGATGAAGCAGACGAAATGCTGAGCATGGGATTTAAAAAGGAACTGGATGAAATCTTGAGTTTTCTGCCTGCCATTGAAAACAAATGGCTGTTTTCAGCGACCATTCCACATGGAATTCAAGAAATTATTTCGAAACACTTGGCCAAAGATGCTGAACGCATTGAAGTAAGCCGAGACAATGTCGTCAATAAAAATATTTCGCACCAATATGTGGTGTGCGAAGACTCAGAGAAATTGCATGCGCTGCAGCTATTCTTAAAATCGGAGCACGAAAACCGAGGGGTAATCTTTTGCAAAACAAAAGTGGCAACCAAAAAACTTTCCAGCCAATTGATCGCAAAGAACATCGCCACAGACGCAATTCATGGCGATCTGCTCCAGAAAGAACGCGATAAGGTAATGCGTGCATTTAAGAATGAAACGTTGCGCGTGCTTGTTGCAACAGACGTTGCAGCACGTGGAATCGATATCTCTGGCCTGACCTTTGTCGCACATTATCAACTACCGGAAAGTGATGAATACTATACACACCGTAGCGGACGAACCGCACGTGCAGGCGAAGAAGGTGTTTCTATGTGCTTTGTGAACACTTTTGAAGTTAAGATTTTACGGAACTACGAACGTACCTTAGGCATCAAGTTTCGCCAAATAAAAGAAGTGCGATAATCTTGCCTCTTCCCCCAGAATTAGCCGTCCTATAGCCTTGTTGCTTTACAATGTTAAATTGTATGTTAGGATATGGAAATAATACGAACTATTACAGCGCTCGAATAGTCCCAATGCCATGTTCAATATTGCCCTCTACAACACCTTATCTATAAGCACTGAGAGTCGGACATTACAGTTCTTTCATTAACCAATTTATTAGCCATGGATGATCTCCGGCAGTATTATATAGGATCTACATAACACTGGCGTAATTATATCCTTCTACAATAGAACCAAAAAAACATAGATGTCTTAGTGAAATGCAAAAGATCTTCTCAGTATCTTGACGTGCATCAGGCTTGCTTATTGACTTGGCGAAAAACAGGGATAGCTATAATTACTGTGAAAAACATCAGTATCGATATGTTAAGCTTTCATTTAGCAAAGAGGTGGTTTGTCCCAGAAAACATGTCTTGCTTACAATATACTGGACCTTGCCCTACCTGATATAGAAATAAAAATATGCCAATGATTTGAAGGTAATTTTGCCGAACACAGCCTAAACGTTAGGTGCAAGTAAAAAAAGTTAATGATGCATAAATCAATCAGATAAAGGATATAATGCTATCTTCGTAGTTCATTGTAAATAATAATTTTAGTTATGAGTAACGGAACAGTAAAGTTTTTTAACAGCTCTAAAGGGTTTGGATTCATTACACCTGATGATGGTGGTAAAGATGTATTTGTGCATCAAAACGGATTAACTGACGAGATAAATGAAGGGGATAAAGTAAGCTATGATGTTGAGGAAACTCCAAAAGGGTTGAACGCAACAAATGTCAAAGTAGAATAATCTTATAGGACTTTTTGACGATCCCTGGATCGTATAAGCCTATCAGATTTGATAGGCTTTTTTATTGACACTACTTAAGTACGAGAGGATTGTTGCTTATCTACAAACAGCGCATGTGCATAACCTACACTGCGAACAGAGCCAGCAGCTGTTGCCAAGAAATTCTGTCGGTTCATTGAAACCACCAATGCCCCAATTTTTGGAATCGACAGCAAACGAATGGAACAAAACCCCTAGAAAAATTACTGCCTTTACACAAGAGGAAATATTGGGTACAATTTCAATTGAAACGTATATCAATAAATTATGATTGGAGTAAAAGAAAGCGTTTTCATTCTTGAAAAGTTAGATGATGCAGATATTATTGTTTTTATCAGGGAAAAAAACATCACGCACACCCAAATCAATGAGCATTTTGATTCCTTAACCCAAATCAGCTCCGGCAAGAAATTTCACCTTATCGTTGACTTAACTCAAGCCCCTCTTCCTGATGCAGAAATGAGAAGTCTAATAAAAGTAAGATTTAAATTACTAAAGGATAGTATCCTGTCGTATCGCATGGTGGTAGGCAAGAATTACCTTATTAAGGTTGCAATTAAATTTGTTGCAGCGTCTGTTGGCCTCGCCAACATGACCGCCTACGAGTCGATTATCAATGCAAAAAAAGCTATATTGAATGGGCATTAAACACTTCAATTTAGCCACTACTTTAGCTCAAATTCTACATGGTGAATCTAATTTAACCATTGCTGACCTAGATAAAATTGAATCGCCAGAAGATCAGGAAATTGTTTACGGTTTAATTTGCCTTTCGGAAGATCTAGAATTCAATAGAAAAAGAAAAGATAAGGTAATTGCTAATTTAAAGTTAGCACTATTCGAGACGACAATACTAGCTGTCACAGATTTAGAGGGAAAATTCAAAGAGGTTAACACCCAGTTTATTAAGCTGTCTGGTTATGAGGAAGATGAGTTGCTTGGGACCACTTTTGAATTCCTTAATTCAGATTACCTTAAAACACCTTACTTTAATGATCTGTGGGCAACTATTAATAAAGGAAAGGTTTGGCAAGGCGAATTTCGCAATGTAAACAAGTCGGGCGATTATTTCTGGATCGACACCAGTATCATCCCAATCAAAAATGAAAACGATCAGCTCGTGGAGTTTTGGTCATTATCAACTGATATAACCGAACGTGTTACAAGCAAAATATTATCAGAATCTATAGCCAAGGAATTGCGTCAGTTTATCGAAACTGCCAATGCACCTATTTTCGGAATCGATAGTAAAGGGATGATAAACGAATGGAACAAAACCATTGAAAAAATTACTGGATTCAAAAAATCGGAAGTATTAGGTGAGGATTTGATAGCCACCTATATCACCGAAGATTACCAAAAAAAAGTAAAAAAAGTATTCGATAACGCTTTAAAAGGAGAAGAAACAGCTAATTACGAATTCCCATTATTTACCAAAGATGGCAACCGTTTAATGGTACTGCTGAATTCTTCTACCCGCAGAGATATAGTAGGAAATATTACTGGAGTTCTGGGAGTAGGCCAGGATATTACAGAAATGGTGAGGCAAAAAGATTTGCTACGTACTACCAAAGACCGATTAGAACTTGTACTGGGATCATTAAATGAGTGTGTTTGGGGGCGTACCATGCCTGATTATCAAATGCAGTATATTAGCAATTCAGCGGTCTCTATGTACGGCTTTCCTATTGCAGATTGGCATGAAAACCCCAATCTATGGAGCGATGCTATTCACCCTGATGATATAAAACGGGTGAACATAGAGAATGAGAACCTTTTTAGCAAAGGTGCTTCTACATTAGAGTATCGGATAATAACTGCAGATAAAAAAATAAAATGGATCACCAGTGAAACTCGAATTGCTAAAAGCACAGACGGTACGCCATATTTCATGACGGGAATAGCCCGAGATATAACTCAATTAAAACAAGCGAAAAAGGAATTAGCAATAAGCGAAAAACAATATCGAGAACTATTTGAAAACTCTGCGAATGCAGAATTAATTCTCAAGAATAATGTATTTGTTGAGTGCAACGATGCTACACTAGAAATGCTTGGTTATAAAAACGCAAAAGAATTCTTAATTAAACAGCTTCTCGAATTGTCACCTGAGAAACAGCCTGATGGCCAATTGTCTAGTGAAAAGTCAAAAAAGATGAATGACATCGCTTATGATACTGGCAGTAATAGATTTGAGTGGACTCATCTTAAGAGTAATGGGGATGCTTTCCCTGTTGAAGTTTTATTAACACCTATAACTTCGGAGAATGTCAACGACAAAACACTTCATGTTGTATGGAGAGATATAACTGACCAGAAAAAAGCCCAGGACCAACTAAATCAGCTGAACAACAGCCTCGTAGAAAAATCTGATAAACTGCAACTTTCTAATGTAACGCTTCAACAAAACATTGCGGAAATGGATGCACTGCGAACAGTGTCAGAATCTGTTGCCAAGGAATTGCGTCGGTTTATTGATACGGCCAATGCGCCAATTTTCGGCATCGACAGCAAAGGGCTGGTAAACGAATGGAACAAAACCACTGAAAACATTACTGGTTTCAAAAAAGAAGAAGTGTTGGGTAACACTTCGATTGAAACGTATATCCCCGAAAACTACCGAAATTCAGTAAAACTAGTATTGGGTGCTGCCCTAAAAGGGAAAGAAACTGCCAACTACGAATTCTCGCTATTTACCAAAGATGGCAACCGTGTAATGGTACTGCTCAACGCATCTACCCGCAGAAATCCAGAAGGCAAAATAGTTGGGGTGATTGGTGTAGGACAGGACATTACCACTGTCAACAAATACAAAGAAAACTTAGAAAAAACCTTGCTGAATTTAGAAGAAAAGAATCTGGACTTAGAGCGTTTTGCATTTGTCGCTGCGCATGACCTTAAATCTCCCCTAATTGGCATTAACGGCTTATCTCAACTGCTTTCTAAAAATTACAGTTCTCAGCTTGATAATGAGGGTAAGGAAATGCTCAGCTTACTTTCAAAAGCAAGCGATAGACTAAGGAACCTTATTGACGGATTATTAGAATATAGTAGGTGCGAGAATGTATTAAAAGAAAATAAATCCCAGGTAAATATTAACAGTTTGATGGATGACCTTACTGGTCTTTTTATTTATGAAAACAGATTGACTCTTAAATTAAAGGCTTCAATCACTAATATCACAATAAATAGAGCTGCTCTAGATCAGGTTTTGATAAACCTTATTACCAATGCGATCAAATATAATGATAAGAAAAAAGTAGAAATTGAAATTGGGGTATCAGCATCAACCACTCATTACGAGTTTTACGTGCAAGATAATGGACCTGGAATAGCTTTAGAATACCAGGAAAAGATTTTTAATATTTTTGAAGTCCTTCTCAATAAAGATAGATTTGGCGTGAAAGGTAACGGAATAGGGTTAGCGTCAGTTAAGAAGGTAATAGAAAATAGTGGTGGTTCAATAAAAATAAAGTCAGAACTAACAAAGGGAGCCAATTTCATATTTACATTTGAAAAATAACGATTGCCAATAATGGGCATAAAACAAATGGCATTCAGTGTTTTACGTTATTCTGGAACTCGCATATTAACTTTCGAAACGAACGAAAGACATTCGCTTTGTAAAGCCATACGTTTCATGCCCCATCGTTGGCATGGATTAACAGCTATAGGATATTAGCTTTGAGACTTTATCAGATATCATCCCGCAAAATTTCTGTTAAATATTTAAGAATGGGATTAAAACAATTGAACAATGCAATTTGAAGATCTAAAAATTATTGAGCCTATTTTAAAGGCCCTAAAAGAAGAAAAATATTCTGTGCCTACATCCATACAGGAAAGAGCGATTCCACTCATACTAAACAGAAATGATGTATTGGGCAGTGCTCAAACCGGGACAGGCAAAACGGCTGCTTTTGCTATTCCAATCCTGCAGCACCTCTTTCTTAATCGTCAAGAGAATAACAGTCCGCAAAAAATTAATGCGCTCATCATAACTCCTACACGTGAATTAGCGATTCAAATTGCAGAGAGTTTTTCGACCTATGGGAAATTTACGGGAATAAAAAATACAGTCATTTTTGGAGGGGTGAGCCAGGGCACTCAAACAGATGCTCTTCGCAGAGGTGTCGATATTCTCGTTGCAACACCTGGAAGACTTCTGGACCTGATGGATCAGGGTTTCATTAGATTGAATGATATTGAATATTTTGTACTGGACGAAGCTGACAGAATGCTCGACATGGGTTTTATTCATGATATCAGAAAGATCATTGCCCAATTACCCCCCAAACGGCAGTCATTGTTTTTTTCAGCAACAATGCCAGACAATATTGTTGAACTTTCGAGGAAAATTCTGAACAATCCCACCAAAGTTGAAGTAAGTCCAGTTTCTTCTACCGCCGAAACCATACATCAAAACCTGTATTATACTAATCGATTAAGCAAGAAAGATTTGCTTCTACATATACTTCAGGATCAAAAAATAGATCAGGTATTGTTATTTTCCCGAACAAAACATGGTGCTGACAAAATAGTCCGGTATTTAAAAAAGGAGGAAATAAAAACAGCAGCTATACATGGTGACAAAGCTCAAAATCAAAGACAAAAAGCCCTGAAACAGTTTAAGGGCGGAGAAATAAGAGTGTTGGTGGCGACTGATATTGCTGCAAGAGGTATTGACATTGACAAACTAAAATATGTCATCAATTATGATATCCCAAATATCGCTGAAACGTATGTTCACAGGATAGGAAGATCAGGTAGAGCAGGCGATGAAGGTATTTCTATATCCATTTGTGAACCTGAAGAAAATGTGTACATAAAAGACATTGAAAAATTAATAAACCAAAAAATAGAGGTTATAAATGATCATCCTTTTCCGCAAACAGACAATCCAATGACAGCAAAGGAAAAGAAAGTATTTGAAAAGGAGAAGACACAAAGAAAACAAGAATATTTTTCGGCAAAAAACAACCGTCGAAATAAACCAAATTCATCAAGGTTTAGAGGAAGAAATAATTAGAAACCAACGGCATCTCAACACACGTTAAAAATCACAGCTGCCCTGAGAGACAGTACGCATATAGGCGCAATCCATTAGGTGCAATTGAATGATTAATCAAATTTGAATAGGGCAACATTGAAGATGCTGATTCTTTAAGAATTGCGGAACTGAATCAAGAATTGGGATATCAGACTTCTGTATCTTTGGTTGAAAGACAATTAAAATCAAGCCAATCTGAAAGCGGTCATTATGGATTTGTGGCACTTCTAAGCAAACACATCGCCAATACCCGAACCGTTATAACCTATACACAACTGTTGCAATCATAATGAAAGAGGAAATTGACCAAATTACTGATTCTCAAGAGACTAAACCTGGTTTATATTTTGATTATACCATCCAGGTCCTAATCTTATTATCTGTACTTGCATTTACAATTGAGACAATTCCAGATTTAGAACAAAGGACAATAGATGTCCTAAATGTCTTCGAATTAGTTTGCATGATCATTTTCACTATCGAGTACCTCTTCCGACTGTACATAGCAAAGAAAAAGCTTAAGTTCATTTTTAGCTTTTATGGCATCATTGATTTACTTGTCATTCTACCCTTTTACTTCTCATTGGGCTTTGATCTACGTTCAGCAAGGATCCTGAGACTTTTAAGACTTTTTATAATCATCAAATTAGTACACTACAATAAAGCTATAAATAGGTTTAAGATCGCGTTTAAGATGATCAAAGAGGAGCTTATCATGTTTAGTGTAGCTACCCTTATACTCATTTATTTATCAGCTGTAGGTATTTACTATTTCGAAAAGGCAGTTCAACCTGAATCATTCTCTTCAATCTTTTCAAGTCTCTGGTGGTCTGTTGTAACATTAACAACGGTTGGTTATGGCGATGTGGTTCCAATAACTTTAGGTGGAAGAATTTTCACCTTTGTTATACTCATGATTAGTCTTGGAATTATTGCTATTCCAGCAGGTATGATTTCATCAGCTCTAACTGAAGCAAGGAACATAGAGAAGCTGAACGAAAAATAAATGTACAGGTTCTAACGGCACCTATATATCACTGCTAAATTCTCACTCCGAATGATAAATCATGCGTTATAACTGGCACTTTTCTCTCAAATACACTTAACTTTAAATTGCAGCAGCATTGCATAGCTGCAAAAAGCAATTAAACCAAAACACCGGCAACAATGGATTCAAGAGATCTCCTAATAGAACGTATCAGCGATGGCATTGACACTACGCAGGTAGGCGACAACTCGAACAAGAGCATTCTTATACGAGGGTGCGACCCAGAAATGGGTAGACGTGCGATTGCGTTATTGCCCCCAATATTGGGCAACCCTGAAATGGTTTCGGTTACAAATGATGATGATTTCATCACTGAATTACAGCAAAAAAAGTGGTCAGTTATTCACTTTGCACCAGGAGCATGTAGATATGATGCGGCAAAATCACCCATCCCAGGCAGCAGCTCACTAACAGAAGGTTGGGGACTTGTAGAGTATCGAAACTTGGTGCGAAAACACCAAGATGAAGATGTTCAAATTGTTGAAACTGCTGATGAACGTCAAATAATCCCGCTACTTACAAAAGCCCTGGGGAGTATTAATAAAATCTAATATAACCACATCCAACAATTTGGATAATGCACAGCTAACCCTACAGGATTCCTAGGACGCCAGACACCGAGCGTTGGCAAACATTAACCCGAATAAGAATGAACAATCTGACCACACTGCATTTAACATTGCTTTTGTTCCTGACGGTTAATTTCGCTCGCGCACAAAACTTGGTTCCGAATCCGAGTTTTGAAAATTATTCGAATGCATTTTGTGGTATCCAGGCACCACCGGACTTTAATCAAATAATGAATGATTGGGCAAACCCAACTTTGGCTTCTCCCCAAGTATTTTTCACAAACATATCGGATACATGCTACAACTTTCAGCCATTTAGCCAATATAGTGGCCCTATAGGAATAAAGGGCAACCAGAGTCCACGAACTGGCAATGCAATGGTTGGTCTTTGGTCATATACCATACCTAATTTTAATGTGAGGCAATATGTACAAGTCGGGTTAACCAATCCTATGATCACCGGAAACACTTATGTAATTGAGTTTTACGTTTCACTTGCGGACTCTATGGAGCTTTCCATTGATAAAATAGGCGCATATCTATCTGTCAATGAACCTATGCACACCAATAATGGACCTTTAAATTATATCCCTCAGGTTTTGTCCAGCAACTTTATTGATGACGTGACGAATTGGGTCTTGATAGCTGATACGATAGTAGCACAGGACGCCTATTCCAATATTACTATTGGCAACTTTTATGATGATAATTCAACAAATACAATAGCAAACTCTACAAGCTCAGGGGCCGTTGGCACCTATGGAGCATTCTATTTTATTGATGACATTAGAATAGAAGAGGTAAATACGAATGGAGTTAAGTATCTTCTAGACGATCAACTCTTGCTCTACCCAACAAATGTGACAGATATATTGAATATTAAAATTCCCTTCAATTCTTGGGTTAAAATCCACAATTCGCAAGGTCAGATAATCTATTCCCAGAATATAGAGAATGGCTTGAAAGAAATTAATACGTCAAACTTTCCCAAAGGTATTTATCTGGTTTCGTTTCAAAATGGCTCAAAAACACTGACCCGAAGAATTGTAAAATAAACATTTACCAACAAGACCTAAATGTTAAATGATTTAACAAACAACAACCAAAACCCACCCATATTACAAAAACCCCTAGAGAAAAATTATGAGTAATCTAGTGAACATAAAACAATCTCAACTCCACGGAAAAGGCGTTTTTGCAACACAAAATATTGCTAAAGGAGAAGAAATAGTGAAGAGCCACATGGTCCCGATTCATGTAAACGCAAACTTGCCTGAAGCGTTGGCCACGCTCCAATTTCCATGGACAGATGAATATGACGCGATCTGCTTAAGCGATGCCGGAAGTTTTTTTAACCACAGCAGTCAACCGAATGCCCAAATAATAGGACGTGATTTCACGAACCAAATTCAAACATTTGCCGCCAAAACAGCCATTGCCAAAGGAGATGAAATTACAATCTATTACAACGATGCCTTTGACACATTTATTAATGACTAAAAAAACAACTACCGCCAACATAACGCAAACTTTAACGACGCAATAATATCAACTAAATTTCCGCAATCTAGATTAATCTATCTGCTTGACTGGATTTTCTCAAACTCAAGAAGAAATGAATGGTTATGTATGTGAATCTTTAAATAAAGCAGACAAAGAAGTGAATCTCCTTTATGGAACCATCTTATCTGAAAACAAATCAGATACTGTTTTCATTTAAAACTTAATCTTATCTCAAAAAATTGATTTTATTGGACGAAGACTACAAAAAATATCACTGTTTATTTAAGGTGGGGAATGTAGACCTTAAAAGGTTAAATGGTATTTCCATGCATAAAAGTTAAATATTGGACATGAAAAAAGCCCATCAGATGATGGGCTTTAAGCTAATTAAAATAAGATGGTTTAATTAGTTATGTATTTGCAAGGCTGGGAATTATACAACCTTAACATTTACTGCATTCAATCCTTTTTTTCCCTCTTTTATGGTTCCTTTACTTTCTTTTGGAGTGATGGTACGAATACCATCTCCAGGAACTATGTCAAACGTTACTCTATCTCCTGCTTGAATTCCATCAAGTAACCCACTTACGTGAACGAAAACATCTTTACCACCATCATCAGGAGTAATGAAACCAAATCCTTTACTGTCATTAAAAAACTTTACTGTTCCTTTTTCTGCAAAAGCAGTAGAAGCCGTAAAAAATAAGCCTAGCGCAAGTGCTGCAATTTTTAAATTTTTCATACTTTTTAGTTTTAGTTTTAGTTTCTGCAAATTTCTGACATTAAAAATTTGATTGCAACTAAATAGCGATAACCCCAATGTTCTATTCAAGCATGTGGAAGACGAAATAAAACGTCAAGGGTGCTTGCAATAAAATATTATTTTAAGGCTGAATGAAGAATGGCTTTTTGTTATTTTTTTAGAAATAATATTTTAACCACGCACATTCATTACGCGCACATGAATATCTTCATCTAGTGCTTGATTGAAGCGTAAGTTAATTTTATCGCTATTTTATGAAATCATTATCTGAATAGAATCATCCATTACCTCTTCCAGATTAACAGAAATATTTCCCCCAATAAATAATTTATATCGATAGAACAAAAAACATTAAAGGAGTAGATTTATGGAACTATGGAAGGAGACAATTATATGGAATCAGTGAGAATTAAATAAAAATATATCTTCAGCTCGCAATAGAACCTGAACTGCATTAACCAACCAAGGCGATTGCTTCGGTCGGAGCAACCGCAGTTTAGCCACAACGTTAGAGAAAATCAGAGAACCTGCTAACCACTTTTCAATTGATAACAAGATATCGTTTCAAGACAACAAAAGATATTACCTTAGCTTACATATAGAAGCATTACTATCAAAGAACAAGAAACTACAAACCAGTCCTTTCTCAAGAGTATTCAGCCTTGGGTATTTTTCCCATCTGCCGGATTGATAGTCCTTTTCGTTACACTAACCCTCGTATACCAGGAATCAATAGGCGAAATTTTCGAAACAGTACAAGTGTTTATCGCCACAAAATTCGGATGGCTTTATGTACTGGCGGTGAATTTAATCCTCCTGTTTTGCTTGTACCTCGGGTTTAGTCGTTTCAAAAATATCAGATTGGGTGGGCCTGGCTGTACTCCGGAGTTCAGTACGTGGGCCTGGCTTAGCATGTTATTCAATGCAGGTATTGGTTTGGTTTTGATGTTTTATAGCGTTGCCGAACCCATTATGCATTTTTCAAATCCTCCTTATGGAGAAGCGGGGACTGTATTGGCCGCTAAAAACGCTTTGAATATTACATATTTACATTGGGGCTTACACGGTTGGGCCATTTACGCGTTAATGGGCTTGTCTATTGCGTTCTTTTGCTACAACCGGGGCCTTCCACTGGGTGTCCGTTGGATATTGTATCCTTTGCTCGGTGATCGCTTAAAAGGCCCGATAGGTCATCTTATAGACACCATGGCAGTGGTGGCCACCATGTTCGGACTGGCTACCACACTGGGCTTAGGCATCCAGCATATAAATGCAGGCATGCACTACCTTTTTGGCATCGCTGAGAACGCAAATGTGCAAGTCACTTTGATCGCAGTTATCACTATATGTGCAATGGCCTCAGTAGTTTCAGGATTGCATAAGGGCATTCAAATACTAAGCAAAATTGCAGCGGTAATGGCCATTATGCTGATGGCTTTCATGCTCATTGTGGGCCCTACCCTGTTCATTCTTGGCTCTACGGTTCAAAGCACAGGATTTTACCTGCAGAGCTTGATCGAAACGGGAACCTGGATGGAAGTGTACCAGGGCACAAACTGGATGGACAGCTGGACTTTTTTTTACTGGGGGTGGTGGTTTGCATGGGCACCCTTTGTGGGGCTGTTTATCGCAAGGATATCAAAAGGCAGAACGATAAAGGAATTAATGCTTGGGGTGGTGCTCGCACCTACAGCAGCTATTATTGCCTGGATTTCTATTTTCGGAAGCACCGCTTTCCATATTGAGCTTTTTGGACAAGGAGGTATCACGGACGCTGTTAATGAGAACATCGCTACAGCCTTGTTTAGCTTACTGGAACATTTCCCGTTATCCCTCTACAGCATCTTCTTCGTTGTCGTTGCCGGGGTGATCTTCTTTGTCACTTCATCAGATAGCGGTTCTCTGGTTATTGATTTTATCACCAGTGGCGGCAGAGAAAATACAGATGTACGGTTGCGTATATTCTGGGCATTGCTAGAAGGCGTGGTGGCTGCTGTGCTGGTTTGGGGCGGTGGTCTCATTGCCTTGCAAACCGGATCATTAGTGACAGGCCTCCCCGTTTGCGTGCTAATGTTGATTGTGTGTTACTCCATATTAAAAGCCCTGCGACAATATCAAGCTGACTCGCAAACTGAGAAGTAATTGACAAACATTAGTTTACTTTTTATAAAAAGGAACATGCTCGGCATTCAAGGGGCTATTGGCCAGAATAAGATCAGCGGCCTTTTCCGCGACCATTAGTACAGGCGCATAGATGTTTCCATTGGTGACGTAAGGAAATACCGAAGCATCAACAACCCAGAGGTTTTCTACTCCATGAACCTTTAAGTCTGGATCAGTGACCGACATAGGGCCAACACCCATCTTGCACGTAGAACTTGGATGGTAGGCGCTCTCTCCCTCTTTGGCTATAAAATCCAAAATCTCTTTATCTGATTGGACTTCCAACCCCGGGGATAGTTCTTTTCCCATAAGATCACTCATCGCCTCGGTCTCAATAATTTTTCTGGATAATCGAATTGCTTCGCACCATTCTTGACGTTCATTAGGAGTGGAGAGGTAATTGAATAAAATGCTGGGATATTCGAGTGGGTCACTAGATTTGATTTTCACATGGCCCCTGACATCGGTACCCATAGGCCCAACATGCAGCTGGAAACCGTGTCCCTCGCTAGGAGCCGTGCCATCATACCGGATGGCCAGAGGCAAAAAGTGAAACTGGAGATTCGGGTAGGTTACAGTGTCGTTGCTGCGTATGAACCCACCGGCTTCAAAATGATTGGTGGCGCCTATCCCCTTTTTCCTAAACAACCAATCGAACCCAATTTTCGGAGCGCGCCACGGACTTAAGGCAGGATATAAGCTGACCGGCTTTTTACAGGCCCATTGGACATACACCTCCAGATGATCTTGCAGATCCTCTCCAACTCCGGGAAGGTCCTGTACAACGGGTATCCCAAGATTGCGCAAGTGATCGGCATTGCCAATACCTGATACCTGCAACAGCTGAGGAGAATTGATGGCCCCTCCACAACAGATGATTTCATTGGCGAAAACCCTCTCTACTTTTCTCCCTTTTTTATATTCAACACCCACAGCTTTCTTTCCTTCAAACAGGATTCGCAACACCATGGCCTGTGTCACTACTCTGAGATTCTTCCGATGCTTTATGGGATGTATGTACGCGCGTGCGGCGTTCAGTCTTCTTGAGTTGTAGATGGTCTGGTCAAACTTCCCAAAGCCTTCTTGCTGAAAGCCATTTACATCATCGGTCAACGGATATCCCGCTTCTTGCACGGATCTGAAAAAGGCTTCAAATAGTGGATTTTCACAAGGTGGTGTGGTCAGTTTTAGATTGCCTTTATCTCCACGATAATCATCCCCACCAATCAGCCTTGACTCTACTTTTTTGAAATAAGGAAGGCAATGGGCATAATTCCAGTTCTCCAACCCTTCATCACCGGCCCATTTCTCATAATCCATGGCGTTGCCGCGAATCCAGATCATGCCATTGATACAACTAGATCCCCCCAAAACCTTGCCTCGGGGCTGAGCAATCCTGCGATTGTACATAAAGGGCTCCGGATCAGAAGAGTAGCCCCAATTATAATCTGTTCCGGTCAGCAGGTAAGTAAGCGCAGCGGGCATGTGTATACGAAAATCCCATTTATAATCAGGTCTGCCAGCTTCCAATACGAGCACCTTATTTGCGGGGTCTTCACTTAAGCGGTTGGTGAGTACCGCACCTGCTGATCCTCCTCCAATTATTATGTAGTCGTGGGTCATGGAACGCGTTTGGTTGTCATACAGGATGAGGATCAAATATCCATATTTTGATTGAGATTGAGAGACACAATACCCAATATATAAGACAGTACAACTCTTAGATAAGCATGTAGGTGAAGTTTGTAACTGAATATGACGGAACTTTTTCAGTTGAAAAGTTAAAAAGACCTCCCTCTAACAAATTGCAAAGTGCATTAACCGGCAGACAAGAACACATTGTACAAAAGATCGCTGTAACACACTCAGAAAGTATACATGAGATATCTTTGCACCATATTGAGAGTCTTCATTCCACCGATATTTTATAGTAATCAGAAAACAATGAATAAAGAGAACTAGTGAATTTTTTACAGCGTTTTATCATTGATTAACAGACCAATGTATAAAGAAAATAAAGCGATAATAATAGTTGGTGCTGGTCCCGCGGGAATGATGCTTGCCTGGTTATTGGTTAAAAATGACATACGTGTAAAAGTTATTGAAAGACATCCTGATTTTTCAAGAGAATTTAGAGGGGAAGGGATACAGGAATCCGTCATGAGACATCTAGAAGATTTAGGCCTTTTATCAATTATTATGTCCGATAAGATGGGGGTAGAAGCAGAAGCTGCGAGAGTCTTTTTTGATCAGAAACCCGTTGCAGTTTTAAAAGGGATGAAGCGTCATTCTAATTTTGGCATTGTTCTCCATCAAGAAAAATTCCTAAGTTTTTTACATAGTGAATTGCTGAAAAATGAACTTTATGAATCATTTATGGGGCATAACGCATTCTCTTTTGAGGAGAAGGATGATAAAATCACTCACGTAATTGCCCGGGATAAAAATAAATCACAACATCGAATAGGTGGAGATATTGTAGTTATTACAGCTGGCAGAGGATCAGTGCTTAGGAAAAAGCTAAACTTAAAAGCACATAAGATCGATACGCACTGGAACATTCTTTGGATTATTTTACCAAAACCACAGAATGAGGAGCTTATTCCAAAAGGATTTAGAGCCTATCTAAATGGAAAAACGCTATTTATTATGTACACAAATGCTGAAGGCATGATACAAATGGCCTGGAGTAAAAAAGATGAAAAAGACCTGAAAATAAGAGATTTTAATCTGAGGAAATCCGTCTTGTTAAATGAAATTCCGCAATCGTATAGAGAACTTGTCGAAACAGGATTTCTTGAATCTTCGAGAACCCAGTTTCTAAAAGTAGAATGCGATCGCCTGGAAAAATGGCATCATAAAAACATTTTATTCTTAGGAGATGCTGCCCACACCATGTCTCCTGTAGCTGGCCAGGGAATTAACCTTGCCATTAGAGATAGTATTGTGGCTGCCAATCATTTTATAGATGCATTTAATAATGAAGCGTTAAACCCAGATGAACTATTCCCTATAATTCAGGCAGAAAGACTAAGAGAAGTTAAAATCATGCAGACATTTCAGCGCAATTTTGGATATTTTATGCTCGGAGCACCAAGGTTGATAAGTAAGTTGTTTTTCTTCATCTTACTCCCCATTCTAGGGATTATTGGCGTTCGAAAAAAAATGCTTAAAATGGTGCAAGGAGGAGTAACAACGGTAACTTTTAAGCATCACTGTTAATTTAAGGAGCTGTTGGCATTATTGTCTCGTCCCCTAATAAAAACCAAATATCCTCCGTGATTAATAAAAAATGCATCTATCTGGTAGTTTATTCAGGCCTTGTTTTATTAAGTACAATCTGTAACGGTCAGCAGCCTGCAGATTCTAACCTGATTTACTATCCTGCAAATAGTCTTGATTACTCAGGATCTCCAGATTCTTCAAGAGATAGAAGCCTATTGGCATTTTCAGATTTGGGAGCGTGGTTTGCATATGGTTTGCCCACAGAACCGTCAAATTATGGGGGGTTCTCCGGTCCATTTTTATTAACTCAGGAAAATGGGGTTTGGAGCAGTGATGTATTAAGCAAACTTGAGATTATCAAACTTGACGCAGGCAAACCGGTTGATTGGAGTGATTTTAAGGTGACGCAAACAAGTTACAACAGTCATCTAGATCAAGTATTTGAAAATCAATACCTGAAAGTTTCACAGACTCTTGTTTTCGCCTCAGCTCATTCTGCACTGATTATTACTCATATCACAAACTTGTCTGACGGCACTTTCAGCTTTTCCCCTAGCTGGAAAGGCTCTACTTTTTTAGACGGCACAACGCTGAAGCAGCAAGATGATGCCGTTGGCTTAACCTCAAACAATAGCAGCGCAAAAGGTGTTATTCAGGTATTTGGAGATGAGATTAACAAGATAGATGTGTCCGGCAATACCTACACCCTCAACCTGGAAAATGTTGAATTGAAAGCTGGGGACACCAAACAGTTGGTACTTTCTCACACTTTTATTTTCCCTGAATACGATAGTGAGGAAGAACAACTTAATCTTATAACAGCTACCCGTGAGGTTGAGGAGTTGCTTCAAAGACGAATTAAAGAAAAGCAGGCTCAACTAGAAAAACTTTACGATAAACTGGGCACAAACTGGAATGACTCGCTATATAAAGACCTTGTTGCTAAAACGGTACTCACACTGCAAAACAATTGGAGAATTCCTACAGGGCAGCTATATCATAGTGGCGTATTCCCAAGTTATCATTACAAATGGTTTCATGGGTTTTGGGCTTGGGACAGCTGGAAACATGCCGTTGCAATTGCACAATACGACACCCTACTTGCCAGTGAGCAAATTAGAGCCATGTATATTTATCAAACACCAGAGGGGTTTATTCCTGATTGCATTTATCGAGATACATCAATCGAGCAGCACAATTATAGAAATACCAAGCCACCGTTGTCAGCATGGTCAGTATGGGAAGTTTACAAACAAAGTTCAGACATTAACTTTCTGCAAGAGCTTTACCCCAAAATAGTCAAACAGCATAGCTGGTGGTACACCAACCGGGACCATGATGAGGACAGTATTTGCGAATACGGTTCCACAGATAGTACTCTAATTGCTGCTAAATGGGAAAGTGGGATGGACAACGCAGTGCGATTTGACAAGAGTAAGCTTTTAACAAATTCAGCATCCGCCTTTTCTCTTGATCAGGAAAGTGTAGATCTAAATGCTTACCTCTATGCGGAGAAAAAATATTTAGTTGAAATTGCGAATGCCTTACTAAAAAAAGAGGATGCTCGAAAATTTGAATCAGAAGCTGAAATATTGAGCACAAAAATCCAAAACCAATTCTTTGATGCAGAAACAGAATGGTTTTATGACACATCTCTAGATGGAGAAAGATTCATCAAAGCTATGGGGTGCGAAGGATGGATTCCATTATGGGCAGAAGTTGCCACACTGGAACAAGCAAAAGGAGTCAGGAACAATATGATGGATCACGAACAGTTCAACACCAAAGTACCCTTTCAAACATTAAGTGCAAGTCATCCGGATTTTAAGCCCGATGGCGGATATTGGAGAGGCCCAACCTGGCTGGATCAGGCTTATTTTGGGGTTAAAGGATTGCGTAACTACGGTTATCATCAGGAAGCAAAAGAAGCAACTCACAAGTTGCTTCATAACGCGGAAGGGGTATTGTCAAAAGGAAAATCAATCAGAGAAAACTACAACCCCATGTCTGGTGAAGGATTAGAATCGGAAAATTTTAGCTGGTCTGCTGCACATTACTTGCTATTACTACTGGATGAATAATCTGCCGTTGCATCAATTATTGACGGATGCTATTAAAAGCAATAAAATATGGAAGCGATAAATGTAACAACCAAACTTGGCCTGATCAATGACCTATGGAACCCAAGGGTCATAGCTGAGTTGAATGGACAACAAGTCAAAATAGTAAAGGTAAAAGGAGAATTTGTATGGCACGACCATAAAGGTGAAGACGAGCTGTTTTACGTTTTGAAAGGAACGCTGATCATGGAATTTAAGGATAAAAAAGTGGAGTTAAATGAAGGAGAAATGATTGTCGTTCCAAAGGGTGTTGAGCATAAACCTGTGGCAAATGAAGAAGTGTGGATCATGCTTTTTGAACCAAAAGACATTAAACACACAGGAGATGTTATATCGGATTTAACGGTCGAGAATTACGAAAAAATATAAGCCCTGGAACCCTGTCTGTGCCCAATTCAATAGTTGCCTTCAGCCGGAACGTAAATGAGAATTGTAAAATAATTATGAAGAACTGCTTGATACTGCTGACACTATTACTCTCCACACAGAATATCCACTCTCAAAATATAACCTCTTTCAAGAAAGACAACTTACCTGATAGCATCGGTGATCATGAAGCTAGAATTATCAAGCTTGTGAAAATCAGGCCTACAGATGTCATTATTGACATCGGGGCGGGAAGGATGAGATGCATTTGGTACGTTCTACTTCATAATACACATCACCTATTTGGAAATAAAGAATTACCAGGTTTGTATCATTCGGGGAGATCTCAGTTTGATTGATGAAGCTGTCAATATAGGATTGATCTTGGGCGGTTGCCGCTGGTGAGAGGCTAGATAGAAAAAGAAGAATGCAGGCGACAATGCGCATAAAAAGGGTAAAAGATGGAAGAGCGTATTAAACTCTAATGCCTATTACGAGAATATCATCAACTTGATCTCCATCTCCTATCCACTCGGCAAGTGCCTGCTCGAGTAGCTCCTTCTGCCTGACCATATTTTCTGACTGAATACTCAGTATCAGATCTTTCATGCGCTTGATCATGAACTTCTTACCTTTTTCCCCTCCAAATTGATCCGGATAGCCATCTGAGAAAATGTACATCGTATCCCCTTCTTCAAGATCAATTGAATCAGATCTAAACTCATAGCCCTCTTCTGTAGAACCACCAATTGGAGTTCTATCTCCTCCCCAAATGCCCATATCGTCTTCATGTGGTTTGAAACCATTCTTCTCCGCCATACCAGAGCTAACCATGCCTTCTCTAATGAAGAGCAATGGATTTCCAGCACCAGAATATTGAACGTTTGTAGGAATTGCATGATTGTCGCCCAATGTAAAATCGAGCAAGGCCATGTCCATTCCATCTTGTGCATCTTGTGAGCCTTCTCGAGTGAAGACACGCTTAACACCATCATTTAGTGAGGTTAATATCTTGGCTGTATCATTTTCATCTTTCTCGAGTACTATTTGATTTAGCAGATTATTTCCAATCATCGACACGAATGCTCCAGGCACACCGTGACCTGTACAATCGCAAGCTGCAATAAATGCATGTCCGCCTTTATTGGCGAACCAATAGAAGTCTCCACTTACAATGTCCTTGGGTTTGAAGAATACGAAATGGTCTTTAAGCACATCATCTATTTCTGAGAAATTTGGAAGAATTGCTTCTTGGATGTTCTTAGCGTAATTGATGCTATCTGTTATGTCTTTATTCTTCTCCTCAATAATCTCTTTAGATTCTGCTAAAGCCAACCTTGCGACTATTTCCTTCTTTGTAAGATTGAATCTGGTTTGAATAAGTAGTATCATGAATATCGCAACTGTGAATGTTAACAAGCCACCATCGACCATGATTTGCTCCATCGTGAGAGGACTCCAGAGGTAAATGAACAGCGCGTTTGCTGATATTGACAACCCGACGATTATAAATGAATAGATTGGCTTCCAAAACACGACCATTCCAGCCCCGATAAAGAGTGCTACATAGGCAAAAGTGTGCTTCTGAAATGCAAGGGCATCCATGACACTGTACATGTAGGCGTTTTGCAGTGAGATGGCCAGGACCGGAATAAAGGCCACCATCTCAACCGGGATCCTTTTTCTGAATGCAAGTCCTAATAAGCTAAGACCAGCTACTACCAAGCGAATGACGAAGAACTCTTGCCAACGATCAGGAATTACAGAGTAATCGCTGAGAGCCCACAAGGGATCAAGTACCCCTGCTAGCCATGCAGCTATAATGTGGTACTTGGTGGCAACTTTTTTCAATTCTCCTTCCCAGGTTTGCATGCTATAATTTTAATCCAATGCTTAGTTCATCCTCATGAATACACGAGCGCCATTCAAGTAAATATAGGTAAATTCGCTTATTCCTGAGCTTCAGGAGCGTGGGTGGAATTGTCCAATAGTTTAAAGTCCAAAAATGTCAAATTTGTAATTGACCCCTATATCCGCTTCAAAGGGGAGGCAGGCGAACAAGCTACCATGTTCTTTTTAGACCCGGAAGGCAATGCACTGGAATTCAAAGCATTTAAGAATATTAGCCAGCTTTTTGAAAAATGAGGTTCATGACATGAATTCAACTGCATATGTCATGGGTCAGGAGGTTAACAGAACTCCCTGTGGAGCATCTTAATCAACTCTCAGGGAAAATGACAGTTTGGGGCACAGCCGTTGGCGGCAAGCCCTTAAAGGGAATCCGAGCGTTGTTATGCATACTGACCAAAGGAAAATAACCAGCTGAATGACAAATACATCCCAACCCATTCTTGATAAGATCACCTCAAATCCGAAGCAACTGTTTCTATTGGACGGCATTGGCGGAGTTCTGACAGCTTTCTTTTTAGGTGTTGTCCTGCCAAGGTTTGAAGATAGTTTTGGAATGCCAATAACGATACTATACTACTTATCTTCAATCGCCTGTGTTTATGCCATTTACTCCATTAGCTGTTATATTCTTTTAGGCAACAATTGGCGGCCTTACCTGAAAGGTATTGCCATTGCCAATCTGTTATATTGTTGCACTACCATTGTGCTGGTACTTTATTTCTGCCAAAAACTGACTATGTTGGGATTGATTTATTTTGTACTCGAGCTAATGGTTATTATCAGTTTGATCATTATCGAAAGAAGGGCCTATCGACAGAGCTTCTAAGCAATAATACCAGCGCGATACAATAGCGAAAATCAATCTACAACCCCGAACTTGATATTGTCCAGCACCCTTTTGCCATCCAGGATCTGCATCAGATACAGGCCATTGGGCAAATCCGTCTTGTTAAAATAAAAGGTGGGTGGATGAACGTGATCATATCGCCTTGCCAGTTTACCACTGGAATGGTAAATGCGTATAATGAGATGATCACTACTGGAATTGGGGATATTAACCACGGCACCATTAGACACAGGGTTGGGAAACAACCTGATCTTTCTTCTCTTAAGTGGGTCATTACTTGAATTAACAGGCGGCGTATACTGGCTGCAGGAATCTGCCACCAGGTTGAGCTGTAAGAAGAGCTCATCAAAGTAGCTGTCATTGTCAGTACCTGACAACCGCTCTCCCATAATTATATACCTTATAAATCGGGTACCAACCGGCACGGCCCATTGCTCATCAACCAATGTCCAGGATGTTTGGGGTGCCGATAAAGTGTCTGTCCCGGCAAGTACATTGTTTCCGGAATCCAAAAATTCCAATGCCACCGAAGGAATATCCTGCCCTCCCCAATCTGACAAATAACCACCATAAACGGCAGTACATACCCCATCATCCACATAAGCTGAATAGCTACTTATGTCCACCTGCTGGTAGGCAGCGCCAAATTGATTTTCAGTACAAATAGCACCTACTGCAAAATAAAACTGCCCGGCAAAAGGAGCAGTACCACTGCACTCCCCGCTTTCCAAAGATTCCAGCGCACCGGCCTCAACCATCCAGGAGCCTATCCCCGCCTCTGCACCAGAATTGGCCAGTAAATTAGCCGTGAGCTGGGTGCCGCTGGTATAAAACGGAATGGGGTCTGACCATGCACTCCATGCAAGCCCTTTATCTCTATAGCGTACCCGCCAGCAATAAGCTGTATTCGCAGCCGCACTGCCCTCCTCATCTACCAGGTCATCCCCCAGCTGTGTATTTATCTCAAAATACCAGTTCTCAAACTGCCGCCAACGATCGATCACAGGGCTGGTAAAATCCGAACAATCATTGCTTACCTGCCACTGAGAAGCGCCATGCTCATCCCCATCCTGGTCTGAAAAGTCATCTCCTAAGAGAATGAAACAATCCGGGTTCACTGTATCCCCATTTGCAGGAAAAATACCGGTGGGCTGCCCAGGAGAATTGTTGTTTAAGCGAATGGTAATACTGTCCTCCAGTGAATTATCCTTAGTTATAAATTCATCACCAATACTAAACCTTTTGAGGGTAAATCTGGGGTCTGTACCCGCATCCACCTCAACTATTACATAACCATATTCATCCTGGCTTATGGTAAACTCATCGTAATCCGCCTGTGCAAACTCTCCCCAATAATCGATATTGCCGCCTGCCGTCGCTACATTCACCCAGAGATGGGTATGGTCCTTTGACTGTCCTCGGGAATATCCATGCGTATGGCCAAAAAAGTGAATGGATGGCTTTCCGGTACTCGTTGTAAAATTTTCCAGGCGCTCAACTACCTGCCCGGTATAAGGTGTTTCGCCCGCTATCCAAAGTTCAGATTTGTGGGGATGGTGAAGCTGGGCAAAAACAAATTCGATTTGTGGATCTGAAGCAGTTGCAGAAAGAAGGCTGTCGAGCCAATCAAGCTGGGCCTGTATCTGGTACCCAGTATTGGAATCCATCCCTATAATCCGCACATTGGAACGGTCCTTATACCACCAATGCTCTTCGTACCCTCCCGTTCCGTTTTCCGGTAAATGGAAATACTTGAAGAAATAATCTGAATTGTACTCGTGATTGCCGGGGACCGGATATACAGGCACATAACCAAACAAGGGATCTGCAGGATCAAAAAACTGGTCTTTCCACTCGTTGTAAAAAAGTCCATTGTCGACAAGATCTCCTGGAATCAATACCATGCCGAGGTTTTCATTTACTGCAGAACCATAGGTGTCCTGGATATAATCGATAATGCCACTATGAATTACCTCATAAAACTTATTGGGATTGCCTCCATCCTGCTGCATGTCACTTACCGCAGCCAGGTTAAAGGACGCCTCTTCTGACTGTTCAGCTGGAGTGATAAAATCATAAGTTATTGAGCTCACACCACCAGAATTTACACGGTAGTAGTATTTGGTGTTGCCCTGCAATCCTGTAAGGTTAGCAGTATAGATATAGGAAGTTAAAAAACTGACCTCACCTGTAGCTATTACGGTGTCTCCTAAGGCAGATGAAGCGCCCCACTCCAATAAGCTGCTGTATTGGCCGTCTGCCTCCCACATCACCGTGATAGAGGTTGGTGAAGCATCTTGCAGATAGGGGTTGACCAACAGCTGTTGGGCATATAACTTGAGAATAAAAAGAGAGAAAAATATGGCTACAGTGTATTTCATAGTGGTTCAAATGTAGCAAAACGCCATAACTACTGAGGGCCTGACACGCCCCCACCCTGCTTGCGTCAAGAGACCGGGCTTGCTCAACACGATACCGCTAAAGCTAATTTTTAAGCAAAAAAACGATGAGCCTGCCAATGTGTATAATTCATTATTGTAGTTTCGCAATGGAATAAAAAATACGAATACAATAATTACCTTTATTCATCAAACATTGAGAACATGAAAAATCAACTTATATCTGGAGGATGTGGTTTTGTAGGAAGAAATATGGTGAAGCGGCTTTATACTACTTCCAGTGATAGAATTTTGTTTGTCGACAACCTTTCTGTAGGGACAGATCCGGAAAATTGGCTAGACGTTCCCTTGGAGAGGGAAGTAGGCAATATGAAGATCTATGGGAAAGACGAACGCTTGATCTTTGTTAAATGTGATTTTATTGACATTCTCCGGAATTTGAGCAACAATCCGGAGTGGTTAACCCAGGAATATGGAATTGATATCATCAGATTTGCAGATGTATTCCATTTTGCGGCGATTGTAGGTGGACGGGCCATGATTGATGGTGACCCTATGAAAGTGGCACTGGACCTTTCAATTGACGCAGAATTCTTTCATTGGATCACACGTCACAAGCCAGACAGGGTACTTTACCCTAGCTCAAGTGCAGCATATCCAATTAGCAAACAAACAGAAGCTAAAAGCATCCAGTTGAGCGAATCAGATATTAATTTTGCCAATATGGGCCAGCCGGACATGACCTATGGCTGGACCAAACTCACTGGAGAGTTTCTGGCAAAAATTGCGGCTGAACATTATGGAATACACATCGCGTGTATCAGGCCCTTTTCTGGCTATGGAGAAGATCAGGATTTTACTTACCCTATACCGGCCATTGCGAGAAGGGCCGTGAATCAAGAACGTCCTTTTGAAGTTTGGGGGACCGGGCATCAGGGTCGTGATTTTGTGCACATTGATGACGTCATTGACTGTACCCTAATGGCCCTTGAAAAGATCTCCGACGGCACAGCGGTCAATATTGGATTCGGGAAATTGACAACGTTCCGGGAGATCATTGCCATGTTTTGCAAAATAGCTGGATATGAAACAGAAATCAAATGTCTGTTAGATAAGCCCGTAGGTGTTTTCTCTCGATATTGCAATATAGATTATGCAAAAGAACACCTTGGATGGGAACCCAAAATATCGCTAGAATCCGGCCTGACAAGAGTATATAATGCTATAAAAGAAAAAGAATTAGAAAATGAGTGACCCAGAAAGAAATGTTGTGTGTTTTGGAGCAGGGCCCGCATTTAAGGGGGGGATGTCCAATTACAACACCTCGCTCGCAAAATCTTTATCCAAATTCGAAAATGTCAAGGTTCACATCGTTTCCTGGTCCGAACAATACCCCAGTATTATTCCTCGTGAATTTAAGGACAAGGTAAGCGAGCTCCATTTTTTAGAAGGTTTCGATATTTCGTGTAATTACATCACCAATTACAACAACCCGTTTTCATGGGCAGCTACGGCGAGATATATAGCTTCGCTTAAACCTGAAAAGGTAATTATTCAATGGTCCATTGCTATCCAGGGTTTGCCAATTGGGTACCTCGTTAAAAAATTAAAGAAAATATGTGATTGCGAAGTCATCTTAGACCTGCACTTCGTGGTTCAAAAGGAAAAGAGCCAGATCGACGAAAAGTTCACGAAAATGGGTATTGCTTCGGCAGATGCATATATCGTGCATGCCTACACAACCTATCAAGAACTACAGGAGCTGTTTCCAAAAAAGAAATTTCTACTTACCGAATCCGGAGTACGCGACATAAACAATTCCACTGGAGAAACGACTGTGATCAAACTTTTCCATCCTATTTATGATCTGTACCAGCCAGATCCGGATTTTGATGTGGCAGCTTTTAAACAAGAAAATGGATTAAGAGAAAACGTATTCTTGTTTTTTGGATTTATCAGAAAATACAAAGGGTTGCACCATGCTATTAAAGCCTTTGACATTGTATCCAAACAAAGAGATGATGTTTCCTTCTTAATTTGCGGGGAATTGTTTTGGAATACACTTGATTCCGTTAGTGTTATAACCAAGCTGAAGAATGTCGTATTTTCAGTAGCCAAAAGGATTTTTCTGAGTAATACAGACGATGAGAAAGACTACAACCCACTCACCCTAATCGATGAATTGCAATTACAAGATAAAACAAAGGTGGTGAGTACGTTTATACCCAATGAAGATGTAAATAAATATTTTCAAGTTGCAAACGCAGGTGTGTTGTTCTATTCAACAGCTACTCCTTCAGGCATTGAGTCATTAAGCTATAATTTTAATCTCCCCATTTTGACATCCAATGTGGGCCATTTCCCAGAAACTATTAAAGATGGGCAGAATGGATATATGACAAAAGCCCATACCGTAGAATCAATGGCTGAAACTATGCTGAAGTTTTTGGAGGCACCTATCCCTCCAGACAGTGTGGCACAATTTAAGAGCGGCTTTAGCTGGAACACCTATTCTGCTGCTATTTTATGTGGGAAAAGGGTTGGCAACACGAAATAAACGCTATTATAAGGGGTGTTGATACTGCCGTTGAATCGATTATTTCGCACTCTATTGCCCAAAGAGGAAACAGGTAAGCGGTCACGGAGTCGAAAGTTCTTATCTGAATGCCTATATTAGAATATTAAAGCGCAGCAAGAACCCGCTATAGAGAAGTCACTTGGTTATGCGCCACTAATTACAACCACAAACGCAAGGGATATCAAATATAATAACATGCCTGAAAAGAAGCGAGCTCCAAGAAATCAGACATTGACAGTGGCCAGGGACGAATACGATAAACTGGCAAAGAAGCTATTCAAGCCGAAAGGCTCAGAAAGGCTTGCACTCGACAATATTTTGAACAAGACGGTCATCGGAGACACGCTAGAGCTGATCAGCTCTATGCCCGATGAAATATTTGATCTTATAATCATTGACCCCCCGTATAACCTGAACAAAGATTTCAATGGCCTAAAATTTAAGTCAATGGACAATGAGTCCTATGTGGCTTATTTAAGGTTATGGTTCCCTGATGTAGTGAGAACATTGAAGCCAACTGGAAGCCTTTATTTATGCGGAGATTGGAAAAATACAGCTGCACTGCAGCTGGTTATGGAAGAAAACCTGAATATCAAGAACAGAATCACCTGGCAAAGAGAAAAAGGAAGAGGTGCCAAATCTAACTGGAAAAATGCCATGGAAGATATTTGGTTTGGAACAAAACATGGCAAAGACTATTATTTTGATGTCGACGCGGTAAAAATGAAGCGAAAAGTAATTGCCCCGTACAGGGAAAAAGGAAAGCCCAAGGACTGGGAAGAAACGGACGCCGGAAACTTCAGATTAACACATCCTGGTAACTTCTGGGATGATATTTCAATACCCTACTGGTCAATGCCAGAAAATACCGACCACCCAACTCAAAAGCCCGAAAAGTTAGTCGCTAAGATGATACTGGCAAGCTGCCCGGAAAAAGGTATCGTATTTGACCCTTTCCTGGGTTCGGGTACCACTTCAGTAGTCGCCAGGAAACTGAACCGGGAATATGTTGGCATTGAGCTCAATGAAGAGTACGGAGTTTGGACAGAAAAGAGATTGCTCAAAGCAGAATTGGACAAGTCGATACAGGGGTATTCCGATGGTGTTTTTTGGGAACGCAACACATTGGCACATCAAAAGAAGAATAAGAAGAACAACAATGACCAGAACCAACCAACATTGTTCAATAATTGAAAAAAGTACAGGAGTTAATTGATCTCGTTAAAGCTCATGATGGAATCGGCAATAAGGAGGCAGTAAAGGACAAAATTATTGAGCAATTCCAGCTGACTAAGGCCAGGTCCGTATACCATTGCGAGGCCTTTGCCATACGCTTTAGCTACAGCTCAGGCAATAGTTTTTCCAACACTGTTCTTTCGCTATCCAACCTGAAGAAATATGATTCAATCCCCTTTCTTGTCTGCCTTGTTACGCCTCAAAAAAACAGGATCTACCTGGCCAATACAACGCTACTCTCCAAGATAAGTCACAGCTCACAAGAGCTCAGGTTGCATAACATCAAAGGGAGCTTCAATGGCCCCGACATAATTAAAGAGTTTGAGGGCATTGAAAACAACGGGGATAATGTCGAAACACTCTTTGCATTTCACCAGGAGTTCGACTTTTCTGAAAACCTGGTGCGCCTGGTTGAGGCAACCAATAATATCGCTCCATCAGGGCAGAAGTTTGGAGTTACTGTTGGTGGAAAGGCGCAAATTCTTGACGCTGTTGACAGGGCAATTGAGTTCTACAAGTCTCCACACTTCAAAACACTGCAAAGCGAGCTTGAGGATCGGGTTAAGAAACACTCGAAAGAAATTATGGTGGCGAGCCGCATAGAAAATGTCAATATCCGCGGCCGCCTCATAGAATATCTAATCACAGAAGAGGATGACGATCACAAGGCGGCACTTATAGAAGAGATAAATGAGGAGTATTCAAAGCTTCCAAAGTTCAAGACCAAAAACCTATTGGGTGACCATAAAAGAGTTTTTGAACCAATAATTACAGAAACAGATATTAAATCCAAGGTTGTTGTTCTTAACTCTAATCCAAAAGCATATAACATCGACAAATTTCTCGAGCTGTTAAGCCGGCCAAACACCGTTTTCCTTTTCTTTTTTGTAGGCATAGATGCCCCGCGTATTGTAAGCACACAATTAGTTTCTGTTTTTCAGGAAGACATCCTCAATGGTACAGTGTATCAGAAACATTGGTCTGGAAGAAATTCAAGAGGTGTCACACAATTTATGGGTACAGCAATTCACCAGGTCCTGAATGGAGCCACAAAGGAAATTGACAGAGCTAAATCGATAGAATATCTAAAAGAACTCATAAATTTATAGCGGAAGACAATTGTGCATTCTGCGCAATGCTCTACCATTCAGGGCATCTATGATTCTGTTGTCAGGTGTCCAACATAAAATGAGGAGTTGCATCAACAAACTGTAATTGTGAATTTGAACATCCCCAATATCGATTTGCCAAGGATAGTCATTATCGGCTGTGGCTTTGCGGGCCTTAAGCTTGCCAGAAAGCTCAGTAGCAACAGCTATCAGATAGTTCTCTTAGATAAAAACAACTACCACACATTCCAACCTTTGATGTATCAGGTTGCCAGCTCGAGCCTTGAACCCGACTCTATCGTTTACCCCATAAGAAAAGTGTTTAAGGGAAAGTTGAACTTCCATTTTCGGATGGCAGAGGTGGATCATGCCAATTTTGAAGCCAGAGAGCTCACTACAAATATAGGTGTACTCAAATATGACTACCTGGTTGTTGCGACAGGGGCTGTTACTAATTTCTTCGGCCTGCAAAACATTCAGAAATACGGCTATACCATGAAAAGCCTGCTTGAATCGCTGGACCTGAGAAGCATTATTCTGCAAAATTTTGAAATAGCACTGAATACAGCGGACCTGGATGAGCGGGAGCGGTACATGAATTTTCTCATTGTTGGTGGCGGGGCGAGTGGCGTTGAATTGGCCGGCGCGCTGGCTGAATTGAAGAGAAATATACTGCCAACGGACTATCCGGATTTGGATATTCGGCAAATGCAAATTCACGTCATCGAAGCATCTGACCGGATCTTGCCGGGAATGAGTAATACAGCGTCTCTGAAATCACATAAGTTCCTGAAGAACTTAGGGGTCAATATCTGGCTAAACACAACTGTAAATGATTATGACGGCAACGTTGTGAATACAAGTGCAACTGATTTTAATACCAAAACTTTAATCTGGTCCGCTGGTGTGATGGGGCTGCCAATTGGCAACCTGGACAGCAGCCTGAACAAAAACAACCGCATCTTAACTGATGAATACAATAAGATAATCGGCTATGAAAACATCTTTGCCATTGGAGATGTAGCTTGTATTGAATCAGAAATGGAAGGGAAAGGGCATGCTATGCTTGCCTCGGTTGCTGGCCAGCAAGGAAGTCATCTTGGCAATAACTTAAACGCAATTGCGAAGAACAAGGAGATGAAACCATTTTGCTTTAAAGACAAGGGGACCATGGCAACTGTAGGAAGAAACAGGGCGGTGGTAGACCTTCCATTTTTGAAATTTTCAGGAGTCATTGCCTGGTTTGTTTGGATGTTCCTGCACCTGATGCTATTGGTCGATTTTCGCAACAAGCTTATTGTATTTGTCAATTGGAGCTGGAGCTACTTCAAATATGACAAGGGCCTTAGATTGATAGTGCGTAAAGTTAACAGGCCGAAAGATACAATACACAGATAGTATAGGGTCTAACCGGGATAAAGCATTGTTGTGATTGAGAGTGCAATCAACCCACACCTACAGACATGTGTGGTGTTTATTGATCGGCATAATAAGCCTGGCTAATTGCGAAGTTTTGGCTGAAGCTGTCTTGAATGAATATTATTCTGTAATAGCAATAGTTGCAGTTATGAACAAGCACTACAATGTCGTTATTATCGGAGCAGGGCCAGCGGGTGCCACCTGTGCCCTGGCACTTAGAAAGTCAGGGCTTAAAGTCGCCCTGGTGGATAAAAGTAAATTTCCCAGAAACAAGACTTGCGGAGATGCTATTCCAGGGCCTTCCCTCAAATTCTTAAAAGAAGCAATTGAAGAATCCAGTGAAGAATTTAAAGACTTCGAATTAAAGCAGCGAATAAACACCAGTATCATGTATATGGCCAACGGGGCATCAATTGAAGTAAATTGGAAATCAATAGCATATAACAGCACAAGGTTCTCTTTCGACAATTTCCTGCTCAACCTGGTAAAGAAACATACGTCAACTACTGTGCATGAAGGC
>Ga0302119_10000095_pt1 | contig 33152 bp, 57 predicted proteins | sample AG5_Tmax_MG_FD_203114 | JGI IMG/M metagenome (GOLD analysis project Ga0302119, IMG submission 203114) | Marine microbial communities from Western Arctic Ocean, Canada - AG5_Tmax | ecosystem: Environmental > Aquatic > Marine > Oceanic | place: Canada: Western Arctic Ocean | collected 2017-10-01 | reverse complement strand
TTTTCTTTTCATAATATTTAGTTCTAAATTTCATTTCAATAACGCAGTCAAAACCTTTAGGGGTTTTGCCTTTAGCATCATAATGAGTATACCCCTCACCAGTCCATTCAAGTTCCCATCCATCAAAATTTAAAAAGTTAATTAATGCTTTCTCAAGTTTATAAATTTTACTTATTGCCATTATCCCAAATAATATTTAAATCTTTTATCCATTTATTTATTTTTTTGGGATTACACGTACAAGGTTTTTCGTATTTATGTTGATAATATTGTGAGTGGAGGAGACATACCATTCTAAATTCAATGGAGCTGAGCGTGTCTGATTTTGAAATTCTAAAAGCTTTCCAGAGTTTATAATCATAGTTATTAAATTTTACCATCTTTTAATTTTTATTTTATTCCAATCCTTTCTACGTTTATCGCAATTGCAATTAGGATTAATCTTTTTCCAAATATATTTAATTCCTGTATAGTATGTAAAGTAATAAATTAAATCTCCTAATTTCATAATATCTTTTTTAATTCATTTTGATATGCTTGTGAGGCTTCTGTTTCAGTTTTATAAGTTCCTATATGTTTATTTTTTCCATTAATACATATCTGGGTTCTCCACTTCTTATAATTAGATGAAACTCCTGTATATTTTGATTTTCCTTTTTTGTCTTTTGATAAGTTTTTCCTGTGTGAAATTACTTGAAGATTATATAAATTATTATTTGTGTTATCATTATCAATGTGGTCAACAACTAATATATGACCACAAGGGGTATGATTTAAAAAAGCCATTGCTATTAATTGAGATATTTTAAAATTTTTATATTTTAAATTTAAATTGAGTCTTATCTTTGTTTTGGATTTTGAAATTATATTCCTTTTTAAAATTTTAACATTGCCTAAATTACTAACTCGATAATGTCCTTCGTATCCTGGTAAATCTTTCCAAACTTCAATTCCTACTCTGCTTAATAATTTTTCTATCATAATTTTTTCTTTAATATTTCCATAACTCTACGATAAGTATTATATAAAGAATGATAAGGTATTTTAGTTCTTCTTGCAAGAGAAGCAACTGAAGTTCCTTTATCAATAATATCAAATACTTTTCTATCGTACCAATACATTTTACTGAGTTCTTTTTTAATTAATACATATTGAGATTCAAAATTAACATTATCGTATGAATCAAAATGTTTATGAAAATCTTTGATAACCACAGGTTCATCTATTGATATAACGTTTATTTTTTTTTCTTTTCTTTTTAAATCTAAAAACATAGACTTTAAAGTTTTAAAAATATAAAAATAATTATAATCATCATCACCAAAATTAATATCCAATCCTTCATCTAATTTGCGTTTAATTTTAATATACATTTCCATTACTATATCCTCTGAAGTGTCTTTATTAACTCCAAATGATTGTACTATTTCAATCCAAATAGGATGTTTTTTATATATTTCTATTAATAAAGTATTGTTGGACTTTACGGTATTTTTCATTAAGCATCATAAATTTAGTTCTTTATAGGATCAAATAACGATCCAATAATTTCAGGCAGTCCAATTTCGTTTACCTTAAAACTAAATGTTTCAAATGAATAACCTCTGCTTCTTTTACATTTAACTGTTATCCATTCTTTTATGTCTTCGCTTTGTTCTAAATATATTTCGGTCTCACATTTTTTCATTAGTGCACTTCCAAGATGACCAGTTAATTTTTCTGAGCCATAGTTTGTATGAATTACGCAAAGAATGTGACAATTATATTTTGCACTCCATTCCATTAATTTTTGCACACAAGCATTCGATTCCTCTATATTGTTGACATCACTAACAAGGTCAGAAATCCCATCAATTATCAACAGTCCTGTATCTTTTGATTTATGTTCTAAACAATATTCTATGAATTGGATTCTTTGTTTGAATCCTATTGTCCGTAATCCAAATGTATAATAAAATTCTGAATAATCAATAACGTTCATATCTAAAACTCTTTTAAATACTTTTTGGCAGTGCCATTTCCCTTGTTCAGTATCTATATGAATTACATCTTTTTCGTTTCTATGACCTTTTAAATCTCCTCCAAAATTATTTTTACCACCTAAAAAGACAGATGCTAATAATGAAATTAAGAAAGTTTTTTTAGTTTTTGGGGAGCCACTTATTACACTGAAATTTCCATAAGTGCCAATACCAATTGGTAACAGTGAATCTCCTGCAGATGTTTTTATTAATTTTTCTCCAAATGATAAAGCAACAGGGGGATAGTCGATGGATTCTTTAGGATTTATTTTACAATCTTCTTCAATCGATTGCATTATAAGATATTGAATAGTCTGGTCTTCGCTCATTCTGTTTGTCATCCTCTAAATATAAAAAATACTATTTATTTTTTTTTATAAAATTATGTTTTTTTGCATATATATAATATTGTCTTAGTGTTTTTTTATTGTACTGTATTTGTTTTTTAGTTAAAGGTTTCATAATAAAAAAAGGGGATAATTAAATCCCCTTTTAAAATAATCTAAAAAATTTTAATTAAAAAGGTAAGTCAGTAGAAGCCTCAGTAACTTTTTCTGTTACGTTTTGAGATTCAGCTACTTCAATTTTACCATTAGTCCAAATCACACTACCATTTCCTGTGTAATTTCTTTTATCTTCTGATTCTCTTTCTTCTTTAGTTTGAGAATCGAAAATTGATACGTTATTTCCAAAGCGTGTTTCATCATTAATTGAGATGGTTACATTGTAATAAGTTCCTTTTTTTCCTTTAAAGAGTTTTTCTTTAGATAGGTTTGCTACGTTAATACGTGCATTGATAATTGCTGCCATAGTTTATATATTTAAGTGTTTAATAATTCATTTCTTATATAACCTGTTAAGGTCATTCTTTTTTCTCTTGCTTTTTTTTGTAGTAATTTCTTATCTCGATTAGTTAATCTTAATAAAATTGCAGTTTCTAATTTATTCATATTTTATAATTTAATAATTTTTCTTCTATATAAGGGGTTACTCTATATATTTTTTTTACATCATCTACTGTGGCTCCTTTAGACATTCCACTAATAGCGTTTTTTAACTCAGGACTGTTGTCTAATAATAAAGGTTTATGAATTTTATTTGTTTGAGCTGCTAAATTTCCGTCATCATCTACAGCTTGTAATGCTAATAAGGATGTTAAGGTGTATCTTCTAAAATAAGTAATAGCACTTCCTAATTTTTGAGCATCTAAATTTGTTGGTAATTCAATGGATGATTCTACTGAACCTCCATCTAAATCATAAATCACAGATCGTACTTGGTTGTTATTAATTGGTTGTAATAAAACCAAGTTATGTTTTTGTAATAATGGTTTAAGTTGACCTATTAAAGAATTAATATCAAAGTATTTTGATTTATAAAAGGGGTTTGTAGCGTCTTTACTTATTGCTCCTAATTCGTTTTGTAAGGTAAAGAGTTTATTATAGATATTGTCTTTCATATTTCGTTATATTTATTTGAGTTCATTTGTTCAACTTCTAATTTAGCTTCTAATTCTTGAATTTTTTTTTGATAATAATCTACAAGTACATAATGTTCTTTATAACTTATTGTTCTGTCTTTTGTCATTTAACTATCCTTTTAATTATTTTATAAATATATAAAAAATATATATAACTACCTAATTAATTCCTTATTTATATTGATTATAAATAAAAAAAGGGTTAAAATTAATTAACCCCCTTTTACCAAAGACAAATGAAACAAGACTTTCAAAGATAATAATTATAATTGATTAACCAAATTATTATAATATAATATCATAGCTTCTAAATCGTCATTAGAATACTTTACTGTTGTTCTTGATTTTATAAGTAATTCTTCAGCTATTCCTTTTCCAAATAAATCTTCAAGTTTTAAACCAAATTTATATTGTTCACCAAATCTCATTACATTACAGGCATAGCACTGGACTTGACAATTAGTAGCATCCCATCTTGTTGCATAATGTTTGCGTGACATAAAATGACCACACTGCATTCCTCTTTTAAAGTGACTTTGTTTACCACAAGTGAAACATTCTGCTATTTCATTAGATGAATATCTAAGTCTTATATATAAAGAGAAGACTATATCAAGTCTTTTAACTATACTTTTTCTGGATTTTTTTTTCACTTATCCATATGATATAAGAACCTATCTCCTGTATTTTTATCGAGTTTTCTAATAGCTCTATAAATAGACCTACTTTGTTTCTTAGCTTCGGCTCTTTCAGCCTTAGAGCTGTCAGAGCCGAGATTACAGTATATCTCAGCATCCATTTCTAAAAGAGTATTAATTTTTCTTCTAATAGAATATGTTTTATAGTTTAATATTTTTTCAATAATATAATTTAACATAATTTTTATTTTAAATATAATAATTTATAACTAAAACAAACAAAAAGAAAAAGAGTAAAAAGAAAAAGAAACAAAAACACCCCCTAAGAAAAACAAATTTCTAAATTACCTGATCCAAGCAACGTCCATCTTTATTAGGTTTTGCAAGTTTCTATAAATATATAAAAAATATTTTATCTTTTCATCTTTTCATAGCTACGACCTCCAAAATAAGCAGCAACCGTAGTCATTAAAAGCAATTTTAAAAGTTCTTTCCATTCATTATCAACATTAAAATTAATAGCTCCTGCATCAATAAAAACCATTAAAACTGTAGATATAACTAAAAAAATCAATACAATAGGACGTACATTCTTAGACAAATAAGAATCGCTATTCATATCAGTTTTCCATCTTTCCGTTACACTCTCTTGAATACTTGCTTCTGCTTTAATAAACATTTCGTTTAATTCTTTTTCAACTTGTGCTTTTTCTGCTTTTGAAAATGTATGTTTATCAATGATATTACTTAAATTTTCTGCTATATTAGAACCTACGGAACCAAATAGTTTAGCTAATATTTTTCCCATAATTATTTTTTTAACACTTGTGAGCTTGGACGTACTGTAATGTCTGGAGTTACTTTAGCTTTTACTGGAGTATTATTTCCAGATGATGTAGTTCCTGCTGAAACTCCTCTATTGTCGTTATACCTCCATTGGTAATCATATCTATTATAATAATATGGTCGATAATAAGGTTGACTATACAAATAAAATTGATATTGATTAGGTCGTATTTTATCAATAGCTACTAAAATAGTATCACCCTGAAGCGTTACGGCTAAAACGTGAGAAGCTACTGGTTGTTTTGTATAAGTGCCACACCCTATTAATAAAAGTAATATTATACCTAATATGTATGATTCACTTCTTTTTTTCTTCATTATTTTTAATGATTCTTTGTAATGTATATATAATAGTACAGAGTAGAAGAATAATTTTTAATCCCATTTCTATATTTGTTATTGATAATGTTAGAGCAGTAGTATTAAAAACATATATCTTTAAATCTGTAAAATTCATTTTTTATATTTATTATTTTAATCAATATTTATTTCTTTTTTTTATATGAATCATAACAAATAGCTATTGCTTCACTCTTTGGATGATACTTCATTAACTCAGGCACACATCTAATCATAAAATCAGATTGTTTTTCATTAGGTTTTTTTTTAGGTATAGGCATTTAATAAAATTTAAAATGTAACACTATTAATAATACAAATATATTGAACTCAGTATAATCGTTTTCATCTTCTTTTGGAAAATAACTAAAACCAATCATTAAACCAACTAACGACCTATCCATTAAAGCAAATTCCCATTTCATATATTATAAGTAAAATATCTTCCTTTTCTTTTAATCTCTAACGCTTGTTTTCTATTATCTTTTTTACTTTTATAGGAAACGTGAATCCATCGTGGTTCACCATCAACTGGATATTCAGAAATTACTTGGTCAAAATCTAAATTTTCAATTATATAATGAAACATTTCAAGGTTTGTTTTTTTGCCCATAGTAGTAATATCTATTGCTTGACCAGAAAGATGGGCAGAGCTTAATGCTCCGCTAATTCTTGAGTTCAATTCCTTAGAACGATAAAAGCTATTAACTTGTATTGGACCTCCTACCCATTTTCTAAGAGGTTCAAATACTTTTTCACTTAACAATTCCATATTTTCTAAATGTTCAGCTTTTGGTTTATTATCTAAACCTAATTGCTGAGCTGTTTTACTATACGTTGCTTCTTTAAAGCTTATGTGGTCGCTAATTTTTTTCATACTTATTATTCTATATCAATTACGTTTCCCCAATCTGATTTCTTTTCTTCTTTTATTTCTTTGTAAGAACCATCTTTTAAATCAATGTTAATCTTACCATAAGATTCTTCAAGTTCTTTTTTAGATTTATCTTGTTCTACCATTAATTCAACATACATATGATTTAAACTATGTGTTTGAGTTTGTAATAAACCAAGGTCGTGCTTAATAGCATTTAATTTTCCTGTTTGTTCTTGTAAGTTTTTTAATTCTTCTTTTTTAATTTTTGACATTTTTATTAATTTATGATTAAATTCAAATATACTAATTTTTACAATTACAATTCTTTTCTAACATTTCTACTTTAGCTTTTAGTTCTTGTAAATTTTTTAATTCTTCTTTACTAATTTTTGACATTTTTATTAATTTATGATTAAATTCAAATATACTAATTTTTACAATTACAATTCTTTTCTAACATTTCTACTTTAGCTTTTAGTTCTTGTAAATTTTTTAATTCTTCTTTACTAATTTTTGACATTTTATTTAATTAAATGCTTGAAATTTATATGACCATAACCAAGTTAATGTTCCAAAGCCATCATTTGTTATTCTTATATTAGTGCCACTTACAGATAATGTTACATTTGAACCATCATATATATCTTGAGCTTTAATATATTCGCTATTTGCTGCGTGTGAAATAAACACAGCATTTGCGATATAAATACTTGAACCCCCTGTTACTACTACAGCAACAGTATATATCCCATTTGTGCCACTCATATTTATTATATCAGCAGTACCACTTGCTGTAATTGAATTACTACCTTTGCCTGATATAAAACTTGCAGCTGTTACCTCTTTTACAATATTAACATCCCCCCCACTTGTAATACGCATTCTTTCTGTTGGGGCAATAGCAGTAGTACTATCTCTTAGTGCGAAAATCAATGCACCTTTTGTACTAACAAGACCACTAGTAGTAAGAAACCCTATTACAGCAGGGGAAAAATCTCCAGCTGTATAACCAAATCCAATTTGATTATATTCATTCAGACCTCCACCTCCTGATAAAGTTATTGTTTGATTAGATGGTACACCAAGATTTGTCTTAGTTGCTGGAGCCGTTACGTCAAGTCTACTGTAAGCAGTGGTATTTCCGATCCCGACATTTCCACCATTTGGATTTAATAATAATTTTTTAGTAGTAAAAGATGTATTTCTTCCTGCTGATTGTATATAAGCAGCATCAACACTATCATCCGCACCCATATACATAGATGTATAAGCATTACTTGCGTTTGAATTTATTGCTACTCCGTGTCCTGTATGAGCGGAATAAGCACCAGCATCTAATATATCCAATTTCCCTTGTAATGGTGCTGCTCCAATTCCTACTGAACCTGTAATTTGAGTAAGATTATTTGAAGGTGTTAATAAAATACCCCCATTATCTTGAAAGGTAATAACATCTTGTCCTGCTACATTATCTAATAAAACAAATTGACCATTATTTCTTTTACCTAAAGTAAAATGTTCAGCATTATCTTGATAAAACTTAATAAACCCTTCTTCTCTATTTGCACCACCAACACCATCTGCTCCACTATTAATAATTAAAGTAGCATCTTCATTTAAGGATTCTATTTGTAACTGTGAATCTGTTGCCTGATATACATCTACATTTCCTGCAAAAGTTGCTCCTGCAGCAGCTAATTGTAAATAAGTTGTAGTACTTGCTTGATTAGTTAAATTAATAGTATTACTACTTATTGCTAATTGTCTATCTAATAAAGATGTAATGTGATTTACATTTGTTGTATTATTATGGTAAATTTCAAAATCAGGTGCTGCACCAAATTTTAATTTTTTAGCATCTCCTAAACTTACATCTCCTGCAAAAGTTGCGTTTTGTGCAGTGTCTATTGTTAAAGCAGTAACAGAATTAGTTTGTATAATTAATGGATTTCCTGCTCCTCCACTATGAGTTGTATTAATATAAGCATTTGTTCCATTGTTATATAAATCTAATATGTCTGTTCCTGCATTATCCCATAATCTTAAAGATTTTCCATCTGAAGCACGTCCTTTAATTTCAGCAGATACTGTTCCAGCAGTCATCCCTATTCCTACCGTTCCTAAAACAGTTAAATTATTATGAAATTTTCCAAGTCCTTGTCCTCCACTATCCCATAAAGTTAATGCTGTAATACTATCAGATTTTAAAACTAAATCCCCAGTGCTATCAATTGCTCCTGTCATTGTACCCCCTGCAAGTGGTAAATATAAACCTGCTGCAGTATCTACATAAGCAGTCGTTGCTACAAGAGTAGAATTATTACTTGCTGCTTGAGTTACGGCAGTAGTTAAAGTGTTTATTGTACCATTTAAATCTCCTGAAAAAGTAGGTGCAGTTATTGTTCCTGCTGCTGCTGTTGCTCCACTTGTAGCATTTACTGTAAACTTATTTGTATTGATAGCTAAATCACCTTCAAAAGCTACGTTTCCTGTTGTTGCGTTAGCTGTGAATTTATTAGTAGCTACTGCAAAATTACTTCCTGAGTTTAAATTTGTTGTGGTGCTTAAAATTCCTGAAACTGTTATTTCTGTACCAGATTCTGCCATAATAGAATCAGCAATAGTTCCAGTAGCTGACCATTTAGGAATGTTTCCAACTGTTCCAACTCCTTCAACATCTGTATGGTCAAGTTGTGTCCACTCATTATTCGCTCCTGCAATTACCCAATCTCCTACTGACCAGTTAGCAATTCCATTTAAACTTGTTGTTCCACCTACACTAACAACATAATAATGTCCTTGTGTTAAAAATGGAGTATTATCTATTGTATATGCCTCACCTGAAACTATAATATCAGCATCTAACGAAAGTATTGTAGAGCTGTCTACATTTGTTACTAAAGCAGTTTGTCCATCTACTTGATTAACTACTTGGTCACCTACTGTTACTGTTACACTAAAGTTTGCAGCACTATCTACTAATTTATTTGCAGTCGTTCCTGTTGTCGTTCCGCTTGTTGCTTCACCTCCACCAGAACTTAAGGATGGAGAGTTTGCAGTAGCATTCCAAGAACCTATAAATCTTAATCCACCTGCTAAACCATTTATTTGTGATTGAAGTTTTCCAATACCATCTAAAATAGAATCTGCAGGTAATACTGTTGCTGCTGCAGGTGTTGGTAATCCTGTTAATACTTTTCCAGTTACTGAGTTATTATCTAAAGTTACTGCACCACTTACATTTACACTTCCATCAAAACTTGATATTGTTGCAGTTGCTTGACCAGTTAAAGAAATATCTCTTGCTGTTTCTAATATTGTTGCTGAAGCTGAGTTTACATTTATAGAACTAGGTAAACTTAATGTTACTGATTGATTTAATACCGTTGATGTAACTTGATTAGTAGTACCAAGAATACTTAAACTTTGAGTGTTTAAATTAACATCTCCAGTTACTACTCCATCAGTAATATCTAAATCTGATGCTGAATCTAAAACATCTACATATGCTGTTGTCGCAACTTTTGTACTATTGTCACTGGCACTTTGAGTAGTAGCAGTTGAACCATTAGGAATTACTATAGTGCTTGGAAAAGCTAAACTAATTCCTTGATTTGCTGCTACTGTAACGATTTGATTAGTAGTTCCTGTAACTGCTAAAGATTGAGTGTTAAGGTTTATATCTCCCGTACCACTATCTCCTGCTGTGTCAAGGTCTGAAGCTGCATCAAGCGTATCTACATAAGCGGTTGTTGCTACCTTAGTTGAGTTATCACTTGCTGTTTGAGTTGTTGCTGTAGTCGCTGTATTTATTGTTCCATTTAAATCTCCTATATAAGTTGTAGCTGTAACTGTTCCATTAACATCTAAGGTAGTTGAAGGAGTAAGTTTATTAATTGCTATTCTTGAATTTGTTGGGTCTGTGTTAAATAAGTTTCCTCCACTTGCATCTTTGATTCTTACCGTATGGCTACCACCTGAATTGTTGATTTGTAAGCCACCCTCTATAATATTTGATAATACAGTACCATTAACAGTTAAAACATCTGTAACAGTCAAGTCATCAGCTATGGTAACATCATTTGGTAATCCTATTGTTAAGGTTTGAGCGTTTCCACTTGTTTCAATTTCGTTTGCTGTTCCTAAAATACTAAAGTTTTGAGAATCTAAATCAACAGCAGGTGTTCCAACATTTGAATCTCCTAAGAAATCTAAATCTGATGCTGTTACAACTGCATCTACATACGTTTTTACTGCTGCACTTGTTGGCACTGTAGTATCGTTATTAAAACTTCCAATACCATCTGCTGCTGTTACAAATTGGGTGATAGTCACTCCTGTGCCTGTGTCCTTTAAAGAACCCCACTCTAAAATAGAAGTAACTTTAAAATCTCCCGCTGTATTAATATATAAACCAGTTTGTAAACCAGTACCATCAGTTAATTCTTTAAGGGCTGCAGTTATAGCAGCACTGTCTATTGTCTTCACAAGACCAGAATAAGTAGCTGAAATTTTAGTATTGTATAAAGTTGCCATAATTTATTTTTTTCTCTTTTGTTTTTTTAAAAACATTAATAATTTTATTACGTTTTTTTGTTTTGGTTTATATCTCATAATACCCATCCATTAAAAATTGCATCTTGACTTGGGTCAATATCGTCATTACTATTAGAATAATATTTAGGGAATAATGTTTGATTAAAATTCATATAATCTATAAATCTTCTTGTATACCATTCTGCGTACTCTCTTGCCTTTGCAATTAAATAATCTAATTCTTCTTTTGAAGCACTTTCGCTGTTCTCTGAAGTGTGCTTAAAAACACCTCCGTTCTTTATTTGAAAAGCTGCCCAAGGAATGTAATCTGTTTGTGCATACCAAATAAGCATAGGTTGAATATAATCGGTCATTAATGTATAATGATTTGGATTTGCACCTACTGTTAATGTTCCTGCTGTAATCATTCCTTCAAATTCCTGATACAATTCAGTACCTAAAAAGTTTTGAATATGTATAGTCTGAGCAATTTTTATGAAAAAAATAAACTTATTTGTATCTACATTACCGTCAATAATACTATTGCGGACTAAATCGGTTCTATTTATAAAAAGTGGTGTTGCCATATCTCTTATTTTCCTTGTGGGTTTCCAGGCAAAAAGCCTTTGTTTGGTAATAATCGTGGTTGAATAGAAACTTGCCAATCATTTCTTATTTTATATCCATCAATTTCTGCTGCTCTTGTACCAATAATATCTTTTGATGTTTTAACATTTATATTAGCATCTTTACTTTTAAACGTTACTCTCCTCCAAGAATGATGACAATTGCCTCCTCCTTTAAATTTCCAAATAGAATAAGTTAATGCTCCCTCTGGACCCCATCCAATTTCTTTACCTTGTTTTTTAGAAAAATACGTTTCATTTACTACTCTGTTATCCATTCTTACAATATCCTCTTTTCTATATAATTTATTTGCTTTTACCATAGCAACACAAAATGCTCTTGGACTTTTTGTTACTCCACCTGCATTGTTTTTAGGAAAATAATAATATCTTACTTTAAAATAATTTTCTTTTATTTTTTCATCTTGAATACTTCTTGCATTTGGATAGGCTCTACCTGTACTAACTAAGTTTATAATTTTACTAAGTACTGATGCTTGTTTATTATTTTCTTCATTTAATACATCTATAATAGCATCGTACTTGTCTTCATTTTCATAGTCAACATCTACCTCATCAATAACTTCCCAAGTGTCTAAATCTATATCTTCTCCAAGATTGATTAATTCTTGTGCTACGTCTTCTTTTGAGTCTGAGTCAGAACATAATTTTTCCATTTCAACTCCTGTTTCTTCTTCAATATCTTCATCATCTTGAATAGTCGGGTCAACATCAGTAAATTCTAACGGCTGTAACGTGATAAAGTATAGGTTTAAAGCAATATCGTTGTAAGCGAGTAGTTTATCAAAGCAATTAAGTAAAAGCTCCTGAAAAGGTCTTATAACAGTATTATCCATTAACAAGGATGCTGTCTTAATCTCCTCAGCATTGTTTCCAAGTCCTGAATTATCTTTTATTCCAAGTAACATAGGAGATACTACTCTATGAGAAACAAGAATTTTTCTTGTTGACTCATCACTTAGAAATTGATATTGAGAATGTGCATCACTTAATTGAACAGGAGTAATTTCTGCTTGACTTTCTTTATTATCGTTAAACGCTAAAATGAACTTCCCAGCGTTTGAACTTCCTGAGAACTTCTGAGCGATACGTTGTTCTATTAATTCTCTTTGTTCTTGATTTGGAGTTCCGTTATTAAAGTTGATTAACATCGAGGGTGCCAAACCATTCATTATGTTATTTAAGTGGTAGTTGCTAATCTCCTCCTCAAGTTCGCAGTACTGTAAACCCCCTTGATACGACACAGGCGAGTAATAATAAAACCCTGCTTTATAAGGTTTAATATAATAAATTTCAATATTTTCTTTGCTTGTACCGTAAGCAGGAATACGTAATGCTTTTTCGTTTGGTTTTATAGCAGTCCAATCATTATAATAATAGTAACCATTTATATTACCTTCTTCATCTGCTTTTTCTGCTCTTAATGTTTCAATAGGAAAGTGCTCACACTGAGCAATCTTAGTTCTTCCTTTATTATAAATTACTTGAATCGCAGCTTGACCCATTAGATAGAAATCATAACAAACCTTTTGAACCATATCAGGTTTTAAAAGAATTATCATTTGAGCATATTCATTTGGTTTTGAGCTTGAATCTGTAGCGTTTATTCCTTTACCATAGATTTGTTGACTAATACCATTAACACAAGCATTGTTGGTAGGTGAACCATTGTAACGGTCAATAAGAAACTGAAAATAATTATTATCTATTCCATATTTTACCCAATCTTTATTTTTAACCTCAACAACTTCAGGACTTGTATAAGTTGACAAATTAACAAAACTAAATTCTGACCTGTTTTTAGAAAATTTACCTTGATTATCTCTTTTTATATTTTTTCTCATAATTAAAAAACCTTATATGTATTACTGTCAGAGTCAAATGTTTCATAAACTCCTAAATTCATATTATAATATTCGTCTTCCATTTGGTCAATATCTTGGTCTGTACAAAAAACTCTCTCTCTAAAAATAGTTACATCTGTTGTGCGGTCTATATTCCAAAAACTGGTGTCATTTTCCCATAGTAGATAGTTTGTATTCCAATAATTATAATCAGTATATAATCTAATATCATAGAAATGTCCTTCAACTAATACAGGATTAAATATCTGATTAAATGTAAGATAATTTACATTAGTTGTTGCAGTTGTAATGTCATAATATACTGGAATGTTAGTACTGTCATCAGTTATAGCCATACTAAACTCAGCCTCATAAGTTCGTGGTATAATATTAAACGTTTGTGCTGTTGCAGCAGTAGTAAAAACTATCATTACCTATATAACGTATTAAATAACTTATTTTGTACAAACGTGAAGGTAAAAAAAAAGCACCCTATTAAGAGTGCTTTTATTTTATTTAATTTAATTGTTATGCTGTTGGATCAATAATATCCGCATCAATTGGTGTAAGTAATGATGCAGCAGTTAAAAAGTATGGAGCTAATTCTTCCATTCCTTCCATTACAATTGTAAATCCTGAAAGATCACCTGCGGCAGCACCTGAAACGACAGTTCCAGATGTTAGTTCCATTCCATTTTCAAATCCGCATAAAAAGACATTACCGTAGTAATCTTCTACCGCTACATAAGGTCGAGCAGTAGCTACAAGCTGTAATTCAGCTTGAGTTTTAGCATCTAAATATGTGAAAGTTGCATTTAAAGTTTGAGTGTAGAAAGTAGTTCCATTTTCTCTTGAACTTGTTACAGTTGTTTCAAGTGAAGAATTTCCTTTGACTGACCATTTAGTCCATCCTGCTACTGTTCCTGTTATAGAAGTTACTGCTTTTGTAGTTGCATCTACTACCACTGCTGTTAATCCACCGAAGTCAGCAAAATAAATTGTTTTTATTCCACCAAAGGCTGATTTACACGGTATACTTCTTCCTGTTGTTAAAAGACAAGCCATAATTTATATTTTTTATTTATAAAAAAGGGTAAGTAAGTTTAATCCCACTTACCCCAATTTTGATTAATTAATTCTATTGATATTCAACAATATCAGATGCAATTCCAAACTGGACAGAACTTGTGAAACGCATTACCATTCTTACATTGTTACTGCCATCTATGTCAGCCATATCAATTACCTTGACTTCTTGGTTGTTATTTAATAAACCACAACCGAAATATAAGTTTTCAATTTCTGCAGCATACATTTTATCGTCAGCTAATCCGGGACATACAAAAATTTGTACACCGTCAACAGTTAACGAACCATTATTCCACCATTGTGTTCCTTTATTATCAACACCTGCATTAGATGTAGCAGCTACTGAGAATCCACCAAGTGCTTGCACATAAAATTTAGCTATTGAACTTGGAACATATATTCTTAATCCTGGTTTTCCATATAATGTATTTGGAATAGCAGCTACCACTTTTTGTAATTCCACAATTACGTTTGCCGCGGTTACAGCAGCAGCAGCGATTATTTGACCTGCAGGAATATCTCCTGCAGCAGCAGAAGTTCTAATAATTTTTTCAAATCCATCAAATGAATTGTTTGAAGCGGCAGCAGTATCACCTTGCCATATATTTAATTCCGTTGAATTAGCCACCTCTGATGCTACGTGAGCAATTAAAAAGTCACTAAACTTAGGGGGTAAAGACTGAGATAATCCGAATCCCATTGATTGGCTTTCCCAATCATTTACAAAGTCTTTTTTACAAAGTTGTAAATTTACTTGTAGTTCAGTAGGTTGAATAATTCTTTCAGTTAAAGTTACTGAAGAATTTGGATCAAAGTCACAAGTAGCAGGACTCACTAAACTTCCTGTTGCAAGTTTCTTAATTACTTCCTTATAACTAATATTAGCTTTTACTGTTACCCCACCATCATTAATTGTACTTGCCGATAAAAGTGCAGCCGCGATATACTCACCTGCAAATTCACCTGCATATGTAGTGGTGATATTCACCGCAGTGGCAAGCTGTACGTTTTTTAAATTACTCATTTTTTTATTTTTTATTTATTATTAATTATGCTTCTGATGCCCAAATTCCTTGTGCTCCGATTATATACCATTCAGTTAATGAAACAGCTCTTAGTAAACACCAATCACCTTTTATAGATGTTGCTTTTGTATTGATAAAATCTTTATCTAACACACCACCTGAACTAACTATTGAACCAGATAAAGTAATTGAACCTATGATTTTGTTAGCAGCTTTTGGTGACATTACAACTGTATTGTTAGCGTCTGCACCTGTATTTCTAAAGAAAACAGTGCATCCTAAATTACCTGAAGTAATTAAAGGTAAACCAATAGTTAAAGCATCTGTTGCTACATTGTGGTCGTTCCCTAACTCTGCTTCAGAAATATCTCCTGTAGCTGTGTAGTAGGATTGTGCTACTTGATTGTAGCTTTCGTCATTTGATAAATATTTATACGTACCCATTTTTTAAAATTTTTATTTATTAATTATTTATTATTTAATCTTTCTAAAACTCTATCCATTGTAGTTCCTACTCTGTTTTGAGAATATAAAAAACCTTTTGTTTTTCTTTGTTTTTTAGATTCAGGACTATGTTTAATAGGATTTGAAGATGGCTGAGATAATTCTTCTTTTTCAACTTCAGCAAATTCTTCTTTTACTGTTCTTGATTTTAAAACTCCTTCAGCTTCTTCTTCAAGGTCTTCTTCCATTTTACTTTCTTTGTCACCTTTTAAGTCTGCGATTGCGTCTTCTAAGTTTTGGATTCTTTTCTCCATTCCTGCCCAATCTCCAACCTCTGCTTCCTCTCCATCCTCTTTGTAATCCTCTTCTTTGTCTTCTAAATCTGAAGTAATTTCTTCGTCTTCTTTTGCAGGAACTTCGTCAGAAACTTCTCTAACATCTGCGATTAATCCTTCTTCTTCTACAACTAACAAACGAGAATCTTCAAGAATATACTCACCAACAGGTAAGGCTACCCTTTCATCATCTGATTTGATAAAAATTTCTTTTCCTTTTTCAAATGACTCTGCTTCGACAACAGTACCATTTTCTAACTTCTGTTCTTCAAGTTTTACCTCGATGTTTAGAAGTGTTTTAATTTTGTTTAACATTTCAGTCGATTTCATAATTATATATATAACGTGATTAATTTAAAATTTTGTATTTTCAACTTATTCTTGTAACACTTCCAACCCCTTGTGCCCATAAAGAACCATCACAACAAGCACGAGAATAGTTTAAAGCATCAGGACATAGGCATCCTCTTTGACCTCCATTTTGAGAACTTCGTGCAGCTATAAAACCTGCACTCCCTGGTCTTCTGTTTTTTCGGATTCTTCTAATCATTGATTAAAATATCTTTTATCGATTTAAGTAATTTATTATTTTCAGTCTCCATTTTTTCTTCCACCGACTCTTTAGGAGATTCCATTTTATCAGCAAAATATCCTTCGATACTGAAACCCTTAACTTTATTTGTTTTAACGTATTCGTTCCATACTTCATCATTGTTCACTTTTACAGTGCCCATCCAAGTTCCTACAGGAACATTTAAATTATATAAACGACTTTTGTCTTTCTCTTTATCTTCTACTATCCACGATTCTACAAGTGTTAAACCACTTAATTGATGTTGATGTTCTAAAGTCGAATTGTTTTGATTACCATTTTTTAAATATAATTGAGATGCTTTGGATATAGTATTTTTTGAGAAATATATATAATACTCATCCTCTCCTGACTTTCTATATATTGGTTTGTTAGGAACAAGCAAAGCACCCATTAATAATTTTTTATCTTTTGAGATTTCAGCAAGTTTAATTTCTTGAGAATTTAAAGCAATAAATTCTTCCTCAATGGCAGGATTTTCTACTATACTAATTGCTTCTATTCCTGCTTCTTCTTCGTCTTCATCTAAAATTAATTCTATTATCCTCATAGTTATATAACGTATTTAATTTGTGATTTTATATTTATATTGTTGCGCCCTCTATTGTGTTCCTTTCTAACCCTTGTGCTGTGGTAATATCTCCAGAAACTACATATGCTCTTGCAGGTGCTTGTCCTCCTATAGCATCTGCTAATTGATTTGTTCCACTTGTTCCAACAGTATTAAATGAAGGAGGTAATGGAGGTGCTACTTGAGGCGCACCTCCTCCGCTAACTATAGGACTTGGAGTTGCTCCTTTTCCATCTGCTTTAGTTGATAATATTTTTCTAATTTGTAATGCGCTAAACACCCCTGCAAGTGAGGCTTGAATATAAGGATAGGCAGGAAAACCCGCTGTGATAGGACTTTTGTTAGCAGTAGTAAAAGCATTTTGTACGCCTTCAATTCCTGAAATTGTAGCCTGTCCTACTGCCATTGCTTTTCCTATTGCACTTCCTTTGCCTGCAATCTCACCAATAAGTGCCATTGACCTCATAGCAATAGCTATTTTCGCTTTCCCAACTGCTTCGTCTCTTTCTTTTTTTTCTTTAGCCTCTTTATCTTCTACCTTCTTAATTTTTTTAGCATAAAATGCTATTATTTTATTCTTTTCTTCTTCAGTACCTTTTAATCTTTCAAGTTCTGCTAAGTCTTTTTCTTTTTGTTTTTCTAATTTTAAGATTTCATCTTCATTAACTTTTTCTAATAATGCAGCTTTCTCCTCCTCCTCTAATATTTTTGCCTCGTCATCAATAATTTTCTTTTGGTCTTTAAAATTTTGTTCAATATCTAATTTAAGCTGTTGTTTTTCTGTTTCACTAACTAATAATTCTTCCAATTCAATTAATCTATCTGCTTTTTGTTTTTCAATAGCTTGATACCTATTGTCTTCATCTTTAAGAATCATCCCGTCCTTAAATGTTTGTACTGCTTTAAGCTGTGTGATTTCTTCTCTTGCTGCTGTTGTAATTTGTGTTTGAAGTAATCTTTGACTTCTATGTTTTTGTGTAGTTAAGTTTATTAATTCAGCTTCGAGTTTTGCAAGATTATCTTTCGTAGCAATATTATTTAAGCCTTGCGCCATTTCTAATTTTTGGGCATCTACTAAAAGTTTTTTTGCTTTGATTTGTTTGTTAGTAATTTCTTCTTCAATTTGTTGCGCTTCTTTTAATAATTTAACTCGCTCAGTTGAAGTTTTATTTTCTCTATCTTCTGCATCTAAACGGATTTTATTTATTTTTTGATTTGCCTCTGCTCTTTCAACTATTAAAGCTCTTTCAAGACGGTGTGCTTTTTGTCTTGCAGCAGTAACTTTGCCGATTACATTAACTTCTTCAACTGTTTCTTTTATAAAATCTTTTATACCTTCTTTTGCACCTATTACTGCTTCCTTGATAGATTTAAAAGGATTTAAAAGAAAATTCTTTATTCCTTTACCTAAACTTTTAAGAGATTCCATTGGATTACTAAAAGCGTCTATAATTGCTTTGCCAAACTTGGCATAAGTATCTATTATCTGTTTAACAACTGCTCCCATCATTTTAAGACCTCGTTGTAGTTTTTCCTGACCCTCCTCGCTTTGTGTGAATGCAGCTATTAAAGATGTTATTACAACAACAAAAGCACCGATACCTGTTGCTATCCACGCTATTCTTAAGAGTTTCATTCCTTTTGTAGCACTACCAATACCTTGGGTAAAACGTTGAAAAGCAGAAACAGCACCACCAGTCATCTTGTCAATTAATCCTAATACTCCAGTGTATTCTCTTTGCTCTTTTACAGATTCTTTTATTGCTTTTGTCTCTTTGGTTCTTGCTTGTTTGTTTTCTTGAATCCTTGTTTTTGTTCTTTTAAGGTTTTTATTTTGTATAGCAATCTCATCATTGTATTTCTTGATTTTATTTAAATCTTTGCTGCTTGTTTTATCCCTTAGGTCTTCAAGTTTTTCTATTTGACGCTGAATATCTTTTAATAAATCTTCTTGTTGTTCAAGCGTCATATTGACTTCCTTCAAAGCTTTTTGTGCTTTTTGAGTTTCTGCGCTTATTACTATTACTTTTGTTATTGCCATTATAATATGTCTTTAATTTGTTTAAATGCTTCGCTCCAAGTTGTAGCAAGTTTATTTTTACCTGTTGCAATTCTGATATTTTCGGTTTCTTTATTACTATATTTTAATAAACTTATTATTTCTTTAATCATACTTTGTTTAATAATTCTAATTTAGTTTTGCCTGTAATCAGGTTTATGTTTGCACTATTTATATTATAGTTTTGATTGTTGATAGTTATTACATCATTCATTTGTAATTTATATACAATCTTTAAGGGTAAAAAAGCGGATATTCTTGTGATTCTTCTTTTTGTGTTGAAGACATCAGTTATATAGGTGCTGTAATAATTATTAAATAACGTTCCAGTAAACCCAGATGCTCCTGTATATTCGTTTACGTCATCATTGAAATTAATGCTGTCAGTAGTCGTCACTACTATCGCTCTGGTATTTGATGGAATGATATAATCAACTAAAGAAACGTGAGAGGTAGCAGTTGTTAAAAATGATATTGCTGTACCACTTGTTTGTTTAACAGGATAAAAGATTAAAGGTTTACCTAAATAAGAATCGAAATTATCATCTACAAATCTACCATACTGAATAGTTGTAGTTCCATTATTGAATTGGTTTACTAACCTTTCATACTGCATATGTTCAAAAGGTAAACTAATTGTATAAGAAGTGTTTGGACCTGTTAATCTTGTGCCTCCTGAATATTTTATTGATCCCCACGCCATACTTTGTTCCTGTGAAAAAGTCTGAGCAAGTAAAGTTTCAACGCCTTCATATCCAAAAGAAATTTCATTGTATGGTAATCCTACATTTACTTCGCTTGTATCTATTGCAATATATTCTGAAATATCCCACGTATTAAAATTATTAGCATAAAAGGAATCTAAAGTTTGAATTTTTATATTACCATAATCTGGATTTACGCTTCCATTTACTAATAGTTTTTGATTGTCATAAAAAGCAGTTAGATTGAACATAGAAAACAAGCCATTCATAAAGTCAATTACCTTAATTGTAGGTAATTGAGCAGAGGGTAAAAACTCAAATATAGTTGTAGCATCGAATGACCCTGATTCATATACTGCAGTCCATCCGTATTCGTTATCAGGCAATTGAGGGTCACCTGCTATACTCCACATTATATTGTCAAAGGTCATAGCTGTTGCTGTAACGATTTCTACATAATAAAGACCTACGGGCAGATATCCAAAATCTGAATTATCTAAAGTTCTGTCGTTTGCCACCTCAGTTGAAGTCCACCACAACGAGCCGTTTTGATATAAACGAACACTATAAGGAATCGTAGTATAAGAAGCATTTACATCAAGTTCTAAGTCATTTTGTATTAAGTCATCAGAACCTGGTTGTATTTCTAAGGTCGTGGTGCCTGACATTATTGTAGCACCAGAATTACCAGAGGAGGAAGTTAAAGAAAATCCATCAACTTGAGTTGAGTAATTTGCAATCTGTTGAGTTGGTTCTACCTTACCTTTTTTTCTATGCATCCATAAATAAAGAGTATTGAATTGATAATTAGTAGCGTTGCTAAAAAAATCATCTGAAAAAGTTAATGAATAATGAGTAGCAATAGCTGAAACTATTGTATCTATTTTAATAGCAAATTTTAATTGATCCCACATTACTCCTTGATAAGCTCCAATGCTATAATATAAATTTCCATCTGTTCCTGTTAAATTTGAATTATAGTAAAGTTGGTCAGTATGTGTAATTAAAGGAGCAATAATAACATCACCTACAGCTCCTTGTAATTTAGTTTGAACATTAGTATAAGTATAATCTAATCCATAAGCAGCATCTAATTCTCCACTTAATACAGTTAAATCGTCTTCACCAAATGTTTTAGTAAGATTAATTGTCTTACCATAGAAAGTAATCTTATAAGAATAAGGTTTATTCTGTTTTAACTGAACTCCATTTAAAGCAATAAAGCCATCTTTATAAGGAATGTTATTTAATTCTATTGATGCTTCTACTTTATCTCTGGCATCAAAGCCGTTTATTATATCATAATTATAATAATGGTCAAATATTTTATTATTTGTAGCACTTGCAGGAATTGTAAAGGTTTTGGTGAACTCTGTAAATATCTTTTTTGGGTCTTTTACATCTTGCTGAGATAAACTTATAGAAACTTGCTCATCTTTAAATAAATCAATTCTTTCTGTAGCAATATATAACTGAAGTTTTTGCATTATCTAACATTATTTATATAATCATAAGACATTTCAAAGTCAAATTTATATTCAATGAGTCTATTGTTTAGGGATGTCTTGCGTGTCATACGGCTTTTCTTAACGTTTAAAGGCGTTAAGTCTGCTGTGACGGGGTTTACATTAATAGCTGAATTTGAAAGCCATACAGACTCGGAAAGCATTAGCTGTTCAAACCATTCATTTGCCCATTCAGGATAAAATCCAGAGCTTAATGTTAGTGTATTATTAGCAGTTGTATTAAAAACTTGTTTAGTGTGTTCTATTGTACTGTAAGTTCCTGTAGGACTTATAATATTTCTTTCAAATGTTTTTTGTTTTCTTGAAGTTGCATTAACTTCTTTTAAAAAGAACCATATTTCTTGTATCGCTCCAAATTTATTTGTGAATAATATTCTGTTTCCTGCTCCGTATTTGGTACAATCAATTCGTATAAAATTCATATCGAATGAACCTGTTAATGCTATCGGAGTACTTTCGTCATTAGAAGCTGTGTATTGCTGATACTGTAGTTCATCACTTGTTGCGTGTATGTATGGAATCCACCCTGTTGCGCCAGTAGGCACATATGAATAGAAATAATTATCAGTTCCTTCATTTGGGGACTTGCCAGATACTAACCATCCCGGAGGAGCTGTGCCATCTGCTGAGACAGATGGACTCGCTCCTTCTAAAAAAGTTCCATATCCATCATATCCTACATCTGTGAAAGTAGTAGTAGCAACTGATGCACCACTTCCATCTGTAGCTACGTGAGAGCTTACAACTGTAATTATTGGAATATCTGTTCCCACAGGTCTTAACATAGGGTCAGTTTCTATATAATCTCTACATAATTCTGCAATCTCCCAGAGTATTGTAGCTCCTGCTGAAGTTGATTTAACAAGGGTATATCTTAATGTTCCATCTATTGTGATAGTACATTTAGTTGAAAAGGTTCCTGCACCTGCTGTAACTGTTTTATAAACTGGACTTCTTAAGAGTATTCCTGCCATTATTTTTTGTTTGTTTGTTCTATTAATCCGTGTTCTATATCTATTGCAAATGATTCAAAAAGGTCATCAGGTAAACCTTCAAATGCTTTATTAAAAGGTTTAGTATAAAAGAAAGAAGGTTTTAAACCTCTATTATAAATATTACTTGCTATTACATATCCAAGTGATTGATAGTTGCCTTTTGCATATCTTCCTTTTTTATCTCTAAATCTAACGTGCTTCATTTGTGCCCAAGCTGCTATGCTTCTAACAAATTTTTTCCACGACCCACTATAAGTACCTGAGCCAAATTTATAAGGAGACCTTGGTGCTTGTTGTCCTGTTATTTTTGCATTAGGTGAAATATTTGAAGGGTCTGCTCCTTTTACTCCTTTGTCTTGAAACTCTCCATATTCTTGCATTTCAAAATAAAACTCAAACTTACCATTCTTATTATTTATTTTATATTTTATTGATTCAGATAATGGTCCTCCACCTTTTTTATCTTTTTTAAGATTTGCTCTGGATTCATTAACCATATATCTACCAAAGTCGTTAAACATTTTATTTAATTCTTTTAGATTCATTAGCAAATACTTATATCATTATAAATTAATACATCCATTGTAGCAGTCCACCCTGCTAATTCGTTTTCAAATCTATCATAGAAAGGTTCTATACTTGCATTACCATCTAATTGGTATGCATCAGTATGAAGTGTGCCTTTTCTTAATACTTGAGTTAGTTTATTAAGCACCTCTAACTGTGTATTTAAAATATCCTGTAAATCGTTATTGCCTTCAAAAATATCTTGTGTCTCTGTGTTAGATTGATGAACAATATCCATAGCTAATACAGATACATTAAATCTTAAAACACCATCTTCTTGACTAACAGTATTAACTATGATATGAGATAATGGAAAGATGGTTTGTTTTTGTAAATCCACATCTGTTATATCTCCTGTGGTTACTGTGTTTACATTAACATCAGTAAGTAATTGTGCTTTTAATGTTTCTGTAACTTGATAAAATGCTCTTGATCCTTGTTGACTCATTTAAAATTCTTTTTTATTTGTTGTGCTTCTAACTCGTTTTTGTCTTTCATAAATGATAGCATTAAAAAACATTCGTGAAATTTTAGTTGAGTGATATCTTTAAATCTGATAATGTCTCCCTGAGATAAGGCAAAAACTGATTGATACCAGCCATATTTTGCTGAAAATGCTTGTACTCCTCCAACTGTGTTATTTGTGGTTTCGCCAAAGAGTTCAGGGTAATTTGAGACAACTCTATTCCTAAATTCAGAAAAAAAAACAAAGAACTAATAACAGCATCCATTGGCATCTCTAACATATCATTTTTAGTTTCAGGGTCGTATTTATTAATTGAATATTTGCCATTTAATTTTGCTTCAATAGGTCTATACAATACATTCATAGCAACCTCTATATTTTTATATTCACCTGTGAAGGAATCTAAGTCAATATATTCCCCTAAAGTCATATCATCTAACTGAGGGATGAACCCATATTCCTTTTCTTTAATTTTAAAGGTTGTAATTAATTGAGGTTTAGATAAAAACAATTTATTAATGTTTCCTGTAATTTCTTCAACGTCTGAGTATTTCATTAACGTTGCAAGTTTATGACTAATACCACAGAATATTTCTATCATCTTAGCCTGTATGAAATTAACATCTGTATTTTCTTCGTGTATTATTAAGAATTTTTTATACTGTTTTAAAGTAATTTCACTTAATTTTGTAGGTATATTTAATTTAACTTCCATACCTATATAACGTATTTAAATTCTGATTTTATTGCAAAAAAAAAGGTGCTTATTTCTAAGCACCTGATTCAAACAAACAAAAAGTATTTTAAAGTTGACTTGCTTCCCAACAATTATAAGAGCAGTGTCCTGTCTTGTGTATTGGTTTACCACACTCGTCACATTCGTGCTGTGGCTCATCCCAAGGAGGTGTAGTATATAACCAGTAATTATCCATTTTGTTTTCTTAATTTTTCTTTTTTATAAATTTCTACTTTATTTTTTTGATAATATTCTCTTGCCTTTTCTAATTTCTTTTCTTTATTAAGTTGATAATATTCTCTTTGTTGCTTTAAAATATAGAATTTTTTTTCTATATAATCCTTTTTCCTTCTTTCTTTTATAGACTCTTTATTTTTTAAAGCATATAATTGGTCGTATTCTTTTGAATTTTTCATATTTTATACATTTAATTTATTTAATTTATTTTCTGCTTCTTCAATAGTGTCATAAAAAAACTCCTCTCCATCATCCATATCAGTTACTAAATAATCAACTGACTGACCAAAGGCAGATGCAATAGAAATACCACTTTCTAAAGCTATATAAACATATCCACTATTTTCATTAAACCCTATTGACATTATATCTTCTCTTGGACAGTTTTTGTAATAAGCTTTCCAAACTTTACTTAATCCTTTAGCTTCTAAGTATGCAGGATTTTCTAAATTATACATTTCCATAATTATATTTTTATAGTTAACAAGATTATTAATAAAGTGGCTACAGCATAGAAGCTGATTAGCCACTTCCAATTATTTGGATTTTGATTTAAGAATTTATTAATCATTATAGTTTTTTTAATATATTTTTTATCTCTTTACATTCATCTTGTAGTTCTCTTATCCAATCTTGATACCAAGCATTTTCTATTCTAATTTTTCTAATTAAGGTTCGAGTTTTAGTAATTTTATTTTTATTACTATTTTTGTTTTTTTTCTCAATTAAGATTTCTTTTTCTAAAGATTCTATGTTTATTAAATTTATTGCTATTTTACCTTTTTGTTGTCCTATAGCATCGGTGTTTCCTAATAAATTATTAATATGATAATGTATAATTAAAAAATTTTTTTTAACCTTTACTTTTTTATATTTTGTATTTAAATCTAACATTAGAAAAAATCTTTATATTGTTCTACTTCTAAATTAAACTTTGTTTGTTCTAATCTTTCTAATTGATTTTTAAGAACAGGTATTAAGTACATTGTATTATTTGTTATACAATTCTTTAAATGCTTTTTAAGAGCTTTAATATCTCTTTTAAGAGCTTTAATATCTCTTTTAATATAATCTATTTCTGTCATTTGTTAAAATTTAAAAGGGGGTTTTTACACCCCCGTTGTTATTATCCTATAAATTCTTTTGGTAATTTATTTTTACACATTGGACCTATTGGAAAAACTCCTTGAGAGTTTTCAACTTCTGCGTTATATGGAACTAAATCTCCATCAGTAGTATAATGAATAAAATGTTTTTCATTAGTTTTTCTTCCACAGATAAAACAATTTGAACCATCATCTCCAAAAGTTTCTAAATTTCTGTCGTAATCTTTACTTCTATTTAATTTTAATTTTTCCATTTGTTTGTTATTTTATATTAACTTAATTATTAATATACTTTAAATATACAAAATATATATTAAACCAACTAATTAATTCTTTATTTATATTGATTATAAATAAAATGGTTATTTTATTAATGTAAGACCATATTCCTTAGCTACATAATTAATATGTTTCTGAGTAGTCATTGACCACCATCCTAATTGGTGCAACTCGTTGCCTTCTATCGTGGCAACGTGAGTTGAATAACTCCATACTTTGTTTCCTTGTACGGCAAGGTTCTGTTTATACTTATCTAATTTTATCATACTTGATTTTTTTCTATCCATTCAATTTCTTCAGTTAATTCATCTGCTCTTAATAAAGCATCATTTCTTAATTCCCTTAACTTGCTATTTTGTATTTTGATATTAGCTAAATGAGTTTGTAAATTATTTACATAAAAACAAATATCTATTAAGCAAGATTGCATTTCAATAAGCTCTTTGTCATCTATATTGTCATTAACTTTTTTATTTAATAACTCAACTAATAAAATAGCATTATTATAAAATGAAAGGTCTTTAGTATTTTGTATTTTGCTTATCATCTACCTCAATTTCTAAATTTAATAATTCAATAGTTGAATATATTAAATTATTTTTATCTTCTTGCGTTTTCATTTTTTTATCTATTCTTATCCAAAAATTACCAGAAGGTGGTGGATTAAAAAATGCAATTATTAATCTGCCTATTTCTCTCATTGGTCTCATAATTCTTTAATTTAAATTAATCAATATCTATAAAATCACAATGTTCTTTACAATCTGAACATCTAAAAGTTTCCCAATTATTTAAATATGGTTCTGCTCCACAACAATTTGATACTAATTCCATTATAATTCTTTTAATGTCTCTTTAAGGCTGTTTAAGTACATCTCCTGCATCTTTGCATTCTCTTTAGTTACTTGGCTCACAATGAAGGGTAAGTCTTTAAAAAGCTGCTCTACGTTGATTACAAGGCACTTCTCCTCATCTTCAAATCCGTTATGATACATATAAAGTTCACCATCGGAACAATGTAATGAATGAGTATCATAAACGTAATGATGTTTTTTAGCTGCTGCTAATTGTATTTTTAGCTCATCTATTTCATTTAGTAAAATATCTTTTGATGTTCCCATTATCTATTATAATTTATTTGTCGAGATGCCTGTAATGCTTGTTTAACCCAATTTTTTTGATAGTCAGGCATATCTACATAGTTTAATACACTAACTAAATTGCCTTCTATTACTCCTAATAGTTGGGCATCTGTTTTGTTTGTTAGATTTTCCATACTGTAAATATATAAAATATATATTAATTATACTAATATTTTTAAATAAATCTTATTGAATAGCATATCTACCGAAGTTAGGACGACTTAAAATAGAGTAAGTGGCGTATCTAATAGCATCGATACAGTGGTCAAATTTTTGAATCGGTTTATTTATGGTCTTTCCACTTCTATCTTCCTGCCATTTATAATTCCTAAACTCTTGTATTGTATTTGTTGAATCAGATGTAATATGAATTTTATATCTTTTAAGTAAATCAATTCCTGCATTAACAGAATCGGGTCCTTTTAAACTTGGAAAAATATTCCAACCCATTCTTCTAAGTTCAGCAATTAAACGAGGTTCAGCAGAATCGAAATAAATTTGTTGTCTTTGGATTCCATTTTCTTTAAACGTATTATGTATATCAAGTGTTGTCATCATTGTTCTATAAAGATGCTCTTTTATATATAAATTATAATCTTTAATATAAACGCTCATTAAGGTTGAGGGATCATTCGTAAATCCTGCGTCTGCCCCATAAGAAACAAACTTAGCATCTTCTGGTATTTGTTTTATTTCAATATATTTAAATATTGTATTGATACTTGATGCCCTTTCTCCTAATCCATAAATCTGCCAATACTGGTCGTCTGTTTCTTTTAGTCTTTCAATTTCTTCTCTTATTACATCTTCTATAAAAGGATTGTCTAAGTAAGTTGTTTTATAAAACTCGCAATCTTCTCTTGGTAATATCTTATCATATATCCAATGGTATTCATCTGAAGGATTGAAATCTAATATTACTCTTTCCTGTGTTCTAAATATAAGCTGCTGCCAATCGTCCCAGTAGAGTTCGTTAGCTTCGTTAATAAAAAGCAAATCCCTTTTCCTTCCTCTAATCTTTTGTGATTGGTCTAAGGATGTAAACTCAATTAAATTATCATATAAGATATATTCACTACTTGATTTATTATGAGCGTCTTCTCTATATATTTGATGCTCATTTAATATTTGTAAAAAGTCTCTTAGTACAGTTGCTCGCAGACTTGGGAAAGTCTTGCGACAAATAGTAATTATCTTATTTGTATTATTAGAACAATAATGAAATATTATAAATAAAAGTATATTGTATGTTTTACCTGAACGAGTTCCTCCTTGTTCAACTACAATTTTTTTATTACTTTTAACTAAATGTTTGTAAACAATATTAGTTTGTATCGGGAGTTCGGACATCTTCGGTTTTGTCAATTATCTCAATTTTAAAATTAGTAGGCACTCCATCTGCTCCTGTGATTTCTTGACGTTCTATATATCCTCTTTTCTTTCCTTTAGTTTTTAAATAAAAAATAGTAGCTGCAGTTGATTGTTTTGCTATCTGTTTATGTAGTTGACTTTCAGCAAAATCTAAAGCTACATTTTGTAAATCATCTACTTTACTTTTAAAGTCTTTATCGTTATTATACCATTCATAGTAAGTAGTTCTTCCTACGCCTGTTTTCTCACAGGCTCCAGTAACGACTCCTAAACCTTTTTCAAGTGCTTTGAGTAATGCTTTTTTATGGTGTTCGGTTTTGTTCATAATTAATTTGTTTTCATAGTTATTGAATTAAAAAATTCAGTTCGTGCTTCAGGAATATCTTTAAAGAATCCTAACAGTTTATTTGTAGTGGTCCAAGTGTTTTGTTTTTTTACTCCTCTCATCTCCATACATAGATGTTTTGCAGTAAGCGAAACAGCTACTCCTCTTGGTTGTAATTCATTCCAAAGAAACTCAGCAACTTGAGTGGTGATTCTTTCTTGATTTTGTAATCTTCTGGAATATGTTTCAAGGGTTCTTGCAAGTTTACTTAATCCTATTATTTTTTTGTCTGGTATATATGCAATATGACCCTCTCCAAAGAATGGTGCTATATGATGTTCACATAAAGAATAAAAAGGAATGTTCTTTTGTATTATCATTTCATCGTATCCCTCTCCCTCAAATGTAGTACACTTCCATTTAGGAGGATTTAAAAACTCATCAAAGAATTTAATATATCTTTTTGGTGTATCTTTTAATCCTTCTCTATTTACATCCTCTCCAAAGTATTGTAATAGTCTTGTGATGTTATCTTCAACAGTTTCCTCAGTATCTTTGTCTTTAATCTCCCACGGAAATACAAGCCATTGGTTTTTTAATTCAATACGTTTATCTATTAAAGCGACAAAAGGTTTATTATATTTTTTATATCTTTCTTCTGTTGCTCCACTATCAATTAAGTCATCAATAATTATATCAGCATCTTCAATCTTATCTACTGCTCTACCTGTCATTCCTGCTACTATCTGTCCACCACGTGGAACTCCATAAAATTTAGTATCTGGATGTGCATTTTTTAAAATAATATTTAATCTATCATATACTACTTCCCACGTTATATAAGTTTTATTCATACTCCTGTTTTTTTATTCCAAATTTCTATATGTAATCTTGTAGTAAAATTTAAATAATTATCTTTTGCCATTTCAACTACTCTTAATTTATTTTCATTTAATAGCTTTTGATTTTCTCCTGCAGGCATTAAATAGATTTTTTGTCTCTCTACTATTGGCAAATACAATTCTTTGATTTCTTCCCACTCTTTGTTTTTATTTATCACAAATTTAAAAATAGCATTAACATTATTAAGAACTTTGATCACTTCGCTTTTGAAAGCTTGTGATCTATCGTTTCCACTATTTAATAATTTAGGACTACAATTCCATAAATTAATATTAAGCAATAAATATTCATTTGGCATTATTGTTCCATTTGTTTCAACTTCAAAAAAAGCATTATGTTTTAAATTATCGTAAACATATTTCATAAAACTTTCTAACCCTTTCTGCTGCATCATAGGTTCTCCTCCTGTTAAAATAATATGAGCACCTTTTCTAATAGCTTGTCTACAATCTTCTGGTAATATTTTATCTATTTCCATTGATTGAGCATTCATCCAAACTTCTACCGTATCACATCTCCACTCTGCGTCATTATGTAACTCACCATCAAATTGAGTTCCCATTCCACCACACATTAAATTACAAGCACCGAGCCTTACAAACACACTTGGTATTCCTACAGTCTTTCCCTCTCCTTGGATAGAGTAAAAGACTTCACTAATTGCTAACTTCTGGTTCATATATAATAGTACTTGATTTTGTTTCAGCTAATTCAATTCTAATTATTGGGAGTTTAGTTTCATTCTTTATTCTTGTAAATAACCATATTGCCATATTCTCTGCTGATGTCTCAAAATTTAATTTTCGGTATGGTTCATTATGTAAATCTAATATATCACAAAGAGAATCTTTATCCCATAGTAAAAAATAATGGTCATAGTATTTTATTATAGGTTCTACGAAATTATCTATATCACTAAATAACATTGTAACTCCATCTTTCATTTGTGTAAATTTAAAGATACATTTCACATCGTAGGTATGTCCGTGTAGTCTTGAACATTTTTCTCCTGCTTTTTTATTTCTATGTCCTGCATAAAAATAATATTTCTTTTCTATTTTCATATCCAACCTTTTTCTTTAGCTTCGTAATATCCTTTTACTCTAAGCTCAGTTGCAGGATTATCTTTATTTCCAAAACCCCATTCGTTTTTAGTCATATCACCATTGTAATCTGTAAGAGTGTCGTTAATGATTATGTCTAAGCAATTTAAATCTTTAGCCATTCTCCAAGTCTCTGCTTTATTTAAATACATTAAAGGTGTATGTATTCTATAATCTCCTGCTCCTAAACCTAAAGATAAAGTGGTTTGTAATGAGTCTATTGTTGTTTTTCTACAATCAGGATAACCGCTATAATCAGTTTGACAAACTCCAGTTACTAAATCGTTTATTCCTTGCTCTGCTCCATAACTTGAAGCAATAGTTAAAAATAATATATTTCTTCCTGATGTAAAACTTGCGGGTAATTCATTGTCAATATAACTTTTTTGACTATGGTCTGTATGTTCGGTTAATGATGACGATGCTAATAATCCTTTTATATTAAAAACTTTATAATTTATTTTTAATCGTTCAGCTATTTTTTTAGCTTGTGTTAATTCTTGTTTATGGCTTTGCCCGTAGTCAAAACCTAACGCCTCTACATAATCAAATTTTTGATTCGCCCAATATAAACAAGTTGTAGAATCCTGCCCCCCTGATAGTAGTACTATTGCTTTTTTCATATTTTTTATTTATAAATTGTTTTCTGCATATTTGCTAAACTTTAACCATTCTGTAAAATTATGTAAAGCACCTTTTCTGGCTTTTAATCTTTTTCCTTTTGGCTCTATTTTTGTTAAAGTATTATTTTTAAATAAATATAAAAACCCTCCTCTATTGCCATAAACCCAAGCAGTAGAATCAACTGAATAAAATTTATATTTTTGTAATCCCTTAAAATTAGTAAAACCTAATCCGTGTACTTTACAATTATTTTCTCTTGCTATTCTTAATAAGATAGTGAATATATCGTATTCGCTTTGTTTTATTTCTTTAGTTACAATTCCTCCAATAGAAACATAATCATAATCTTTAACCATTTTTTTCCAATATTCTAATCCTCTGCTTTTATGCCATACAGGAATACTTTTTTTATTAGTTAATGTTTCTAATTTATTTCTTAATCTTTCAACCTCTTTAATTCCTACAACACTATCAATATCTAATTCAATAAATAAATCAATTTTATGTTTATTAATAAAATCAGCATAATTTTCAATATATCTATCCCAATCAGGAGATTCTTTTAAACCATTTAAATATGTAAACGCTCCTGAGTCAAGTAAAAAATCTTTAAAAAAAGGTCTAAGATTTAAAATCCATTCATCGTAACTTTTTAAATAAAAATAACTTTCAAGAATTAAAGGTTTATTATTTTGAATTAAATCATTGTAATCGCCTGCCCATTTATACCCCGAGTTGCCACCTGCTAAATATACTTTCATTGACTCTTTCCAATAGTTTTTAATATTACCCGTTACCCCCCCTGCTAAGTATATTTTCATTAGTGTTTTCCATAAAGGCGATATTGGTCCTCGAATGCATATATAAACTTGCATTAATTATTTTAATAAATTTAGTACTATATCTTCTTTGCTTCCCTCTTTTTTATTTAATTGTTCTAAAACAAAATCATAATCTTTTTTATTATATTCTAATATTATTTTATTTATTTCTTCTTTGTCTGTTGTATCATCAATAAAAAATTCATCTAAATCAATATCTTTAGTATCCCAAACCTCTAAACCCCAATCGTCTAATTCTTTAGTGTCCCAAGCGTTTGCAAGAATATCCCAATCCCATTCTCCAAATCCTACATTGTCTTTTATAATAAATTCTTGTTTTTGTTTATCACTCCAATTCTCTGCTTTTAAAATATGAACAGTTGTGAAGCCTGCTTCGTGGCAGGCTTTTAATCTCATATTTCCACCAAGAACAATCATATTTTCATCCACAACAATAGGTCTTAATTTTAACATCTCAGGAAATTCCTTAATACTTTTAACAAGTTTTTTAAATTTATAATCTTTTATTATTCTTGGGTTTTCTGGATTGTATTTAACTTTATTAATGTCTACTATCATAGTTATATAACGTTTATTTTTCTATTAATTTAATGTATAAGTTTATTTCGTTTAATTCTTTAAGCAATCCAAGTAACTCTCTTTCATTTAAATTGGTTCTATTCTGCTTTTTTTTGTTTTGTGTATAGCTGCAGTTCTGTATTATAAATTGAGTTAGATTATTTCTATAATTAACATAGTATAAATAATCTTCAATATTCATTTTAATAGGTTCTTAGCTTTAAAAGATTATAACATTCAATATATTTTAATTTTGCTTTACTTTTATATTGAAGTTTAAATAATTCATATAGTTTTTTAGTATATTGGAATTTTGTATTACATC
>Ga0302119_10000093_pt1 | contig 33505 bp, 33 predicted proteins | sample AG5_Tmax_MG_FD_203114 | JGI IMG/M metagenome (GOLD analysis project Ga0302119, IMG submission 203114) | Marine microbial communities from Western Arctic Ocean, Canada - AG5_Tmax | ecosystem: Environmental > Aquatic > Marine > Oceanic | place: Canada: Western Arctic Ocean | collected 2017-10-01 | reverse complement strand
TTAATCCTTTTGGCTTATTAAATGTGGGTGCCACATATAAATGGGGTGGGTTAGACGTATTGATAAAAGTGAATAATGTGTTTGATAAACTTTATGCCACTTATGGATATGGTTACGAATGGGATGGATTTCAAGCCTTCCATTGGCCCGGTGCTACCCGAAATTCATTTGTGAATATTTCATATACATGGTAAAATATTAGTGTGGTACTCAAAGAATTTTGGCTGACCAATAGTCCTTATTTCATAAACCGCTGGGCAATACGTTTTGCCAATTTATTCAAATTTCCACCGGAACCAGAATTGATCAGAATCGCCACAGTCACATCCTTTTCGGAGTAGTGGATTAACATGGCCCTGCCACCAGTGGAACCGCCGGAATGCCCGATAATTTTATTTCGCCAAAAATCTTTTTGAGTCACCCATCCCAATCCATATTTTGTTAATTTTCCATTTTTCAGTCGTAATGGTTTCTGAAGTTCATTCAATGTTTTTTTAGTTAAAAAATTTGTATGATTTAATCCATGAATGAAATTAACCATATCAATTGTGGTTCCGATAAAACCACCACCGGCCCATTTATAACTGTTATCCACAAATGGTGCTATGGAGATTTCTCCATTTTTAACTGAATAGAATGATGCGAGTGGCGTCAATGTTGAATCCCGATGTTCTGCCATAAGTGTTTCCATTCCCAGTGCTATAAATACCGTATCCTCCATATATGCCAGGAAATCAATCCCGGAAGCATCTTCCACCACAGCGCTCACCAAATTCCAACCATAACTGCTGTAGCGGAATTTTGTCCCCGGTTCATGGAGTAATGTATCCTGATCAAATATAGACAAGCCACTGGCAATATTTGGATAAAAGGTGTTACTGAGCATTTCTTTGCCCCGATAATGTCGGATACCGGCCAAATGTCCCATGGTCTGTCGAGTGGTAATGGGCCATCGTTTTTCTGGAAAGGAGGCCACGTATTGTTGAATGGGTGCATTGAGATCCAGTTTATCCTGATCGATAAGTCGCCCGATGGCAGCAGAGGTGACTGTTTTTGAAACGCTACCAATTCGGAAACGCGTTTGGGGTGTTACTGAAATATTTTTGTCAACATCTGCAAAGCCAAACCCTTCGCTCCAAATAATTTCACCCTCTTTTCCAACGGTTATGGATAAACCGGGCATTTTATGGGTTTTCATGAATTTTTCTATGATTCGTGATGCCCGAGCTTCCGGACCACTTCCTGATGAACGTAACCCGGCAACGGAAAAAATAAAAAGGAGGATTAGTATGTAAATATGCTTCAATCGATTCATAGTGATCCTTTTTTAAGATAATCCGGAATACCAATACTATCGGGTAAAACTGGATCGGGTATAAGTGTACCCTTTTTTAGTTCGGTGGGCAGAACGCCTGCCCAAATAGGGAGGGCATAGTCTGCATCATCATCCCCGGGAGGGCCGGTTCGTATTTTGGCCGATGCTTCTCCTAATGAAATTGAGATGACCGTTGTGGCATCCAATTCTTTTTGATTCGGCTCTCGCACATCATCCCATCGATTGGGAACTAAATGGTCACTTACCGCTTTTAGTGCATTCCATTTTTTCTGTGAGTCCTCAACTATTTCGCCTTTGCCGAATATAACAACTGAACGATAATTCAATGAATGGTGAAATGCAGAACGAGCCAGAACAATACCGTCGACTAAAGTGATGGTGACACAAATATTATTTTCACCGGGTATGGATTTGAGTAAACGGCTGGCGGCGGATCCATGGATGTATAATGTACCATTGGTGCGTGCATGAATTGTGGGAATGACCACGGGACTACCATTATGATTGAAGCCCACATGGCAATAAAGCGCTTCGTCAATAATCGGATAAATAATTTCTTTATCATAATGACCTCGTTCTGGGATGCGCCGTACCCGGGTTCGTTCTGTTTTCAGTGTCATAAAGGATTCCTATTTATAATTGTTTATCAATAATTAGAACGGTATTCAATAATACGTTTGCTCCATTGGTAATATCTTCTGGAGAAGAATATTCAGTTGGGGAGTGGCTGATACCTTTTTTACTTGGAATAAATATCATCCCAATTGGACAAACTTGAGTCATTTCTTGAGCATCATGTCCGGCACCGCTTGGTAAATATTTATTAGATAGTTTAAGTTCATCAACTGCTATATTGATATACCGGCTAATACGACGATCAGCTGGCTGAGGCACAATTGAGATGGTTGGTTGAAATTTAAATGTTGTTTGTGTTTGGCGTGCTATCTTTGCAGATGCTGTTTTAATCTTCTTGAATATGGAATTGATTTTTTTTCCATCCAGATCACGAATTTCTAAACTGGTTTTCACCAAACCGGGCACCACATTAGGAGCACCGGGGTAGGATTGAATTTTACCCACGGTCGCTACTTGTCGCCCCGGCGTATTTTTGCCTATTTCATGAACAACCTGTACATACTGGGCTGCGGCATATAAGGCATCCTTTCTTTTATCCATGGGGGTGGTTCCTGCATGGTTAGAAAACCCAGTCACAGTTACATCCCATTGCTTGATACCCACAATACCCTGAACAATTCCAATATCAATATTTTCATCATCCAGAATACCGCCTTGTTCAATGTGGAGTTCCACATAAGCAGCCCAATCACCCTTTGATAATTTGGCAGATTGGATATTGTCTACATTACCGCCGATCTTGTTGATGCCGTCTCGAATGGATAATCCACTGCTTGAGATCAGTTCCAAATCTTTGGATGTAAGTCCGGTAGTCATGACCTTACTTCCGAATAAGCCTCCTTCTTCATTTTGAAAAATAATTATAATCAAGGATCGGTTCAAGGATACACCTTTTTCAAGGATGGTTTGTGCCACCTCAATGGCAGAGATGGACCCCACATTTCCATCATAATTTCCCCCCTCGGGAACCGAATCGATGTGAGAGCCAATGGCAATGGGAGGGAGGGAATTATTTTCCCCTTTTAAGGTTGCAATGATATTTCCACCCGGATCGATATTGACTTCAAGACCAGCCTTTTTCATTAATTGAATCACATATTTGCGACCACTCAAATCTGCAAGGCTATAGGCAACACGACTGATGCCGCCAAAATCATTTTTTCCATAAATTGATAATTCATCCATATGTGCATTGAGGCGTTCCCCATTCACACGGATTGGATTTTGAGCAATTAAAATTGAAAATAAACTTAGAAAACAAATCGTGACTATTTTATGCTGTTGAATCAAAATTCCTCCCATGGATTGTATAAGAAGTTAATAGAATTTACGCCCTATTTCTTGCTTTGATATTTTTCAAAATGGCAAATCTTTTCCAATATTCCAATTCACTAAATTCCATTAACTTCAATGCTTCATGCCAGATAATAAATCTAATAGAAAACGCCTTTTCCTTATAGATGGCTATGCCATGCTATACCGTGCCCATTTTGCCATGATCAGAAATCCATTAATTAACAGCAAAGGTATGCACACATCTGCTTTGTTTGGTTTCACCAATCAGGTGTTAAAATTATTACGTCAGGAAAAACCGGATTATCTCATGGCCGCATTTGATTCTTCGGAAAAAACATTTCGTCATAAACGCTATCCGGAATACAAAGCAACACGTGAAAAGATGCCGGAGGAAATGCAGAATCAACTTCCCTATCTATGGAAATTAATGGAAGCAATGCGGATTCCAACTTTGGTACGACCAGGATTTGAAGCAGATGACATAATCGGCACGTTGGCGAAGCGTGGAGATGAAAATGGGTTTGATGTATATATCGTCAGCGGTGATAAAGATTTTATGCAGTTGATTAATGACCATATTTTTCTCTATACACCTTCGGGCCGGCAAATGGATACCAAAATTTATGATCGGGAAGGTGTCATTGAAAAATGGGGACTACCGCCAGAAAAAATAATAGACTTGCTGGGACTCATGGGTGATGCATCCGATAATGTTCCTGGCGTGATGGGCGTGGGTGAAAAAACAGCTGTAAAATTATTGAATGAATACGGCACTCTAGAAAATGCTTTGGATCATGCGGATGAAGTGAAAAATAAACGTGCAAGGGAGGGGCTTCAAAATTGCCGTGAAAAAGCACTCCTAAGCCAAGAATTGGTCACGATTGATACCCAAATGGACATCGATGAAGATTATGAAGCCATGGTTACCAACGGGTTTGATGTGAATGCCATTGATTCTCTATTCCTCGAATTAGAATTTCAGGCGTTGCAAACTCAATTAAATGCATTCCATGGAGAAGTACCCAACCAAGAGGATCGGCCGGAAAAGGATTACAAAGCATTATTAACGCTCGATGAATTAAGATCATTTATCAATGGATTGAAAAAAGGGAAATGGTTGTCTTTTGATTTAGAGACCACTTCTGTTTATCCAATGCAATGTGACATCGTTGGGTTTTCATTTTCAACAAAAGCGGATACAGGCGTTTACATACCCATTCAATATAAAGAAAAAGAAGCAGAGCTTTTTGATGATGTACTCAATTCTGTTTTATCCATCATTAAACCCATGTTAGAAGATCCATCCATCCCAAAGACGGGGCAGAATGTAAAATTTGATGCATTAATCTTAAAGCGACATGGTATTGATGTGAAGGGTATCCAGTTTGATACCTTATTGGCGGCTCATTTACTCAAACCGGAATCCAGATCATTAAAGTTGGATAATCTCAGTATGGAAAAGTTGAACTATCGCATGGTACCTATAGAAGACCTCATTGGCAAGGGACGGAATCAAATTACCATGGCAGAAGTTGAATTAGATAAATGCACATTTTATGCAGCAGAAGATGCGGATGTTGCACTTCAACTTACTTATATCTACGAAAAAGAAATGAAGGAAAAAGGGATTGTTCAATTCTTTTATGATGTGGAAATGCCATTGCTGCCAGTACTCCTTGAAATGGAATTCATGGGAATGTTTGTTGACGGTGAAATGTTGGCATCCATGTCTGAAGAATTGGGGAAGAAGATTGACAGTCTTGTGGCTGATATTCAAAAGGAGGCGGGGACTGAATTCAATGTGAATTCAACGCAACAGCTAGCAAACATTTTATTTGATATAAAAGGATTGCCAGAAATAAAAAAACGATCTACAGCTGAAAACATTCTCAAAAGATTAAAAAATGATAATCCAATCCCAAGCCTTATTCTTGAATATCGAAAATTAAATAAACTCAAAAACACCTATGTAGATGCTTTGCCAGCATTAATCCATCCCGAGACCAAACGGATCCATTCTACGTTTAATCAAACGATCGCATCCACGGGCCGATTATCCTCCAGTAATCCAAATTTCCAGAATATTCCCATTCGCACCGAGGAAGGAAGAGAAATTCGGAAAGCATTTCGAACCGAAAATAATGGCTGGCAAATATTTTCAGCCGATTATTCTCAAATTGAGCTTCGGATAATGGCACACCTTTCAAAAGATGAAGCATTGGTGGATGCATTTAACAAAGGCGAAGATATCCACACACGAACAGCAGCGGACGTGTTTAATATATCCATGGAAGATGTTATCCCGGAAATGCGGCGGACTGCAAAAATTGTTAATTTTGGATTACTGTATGGTGCTGGACCATTCCGGATGAGCCAGGAATTGGGCATTCCTCAAAAAGAAGCCAAAGCCATTATTGAAGCATATTTTGAAAGATATTCCGGTATTAAGAATTATATCGAATCCACAGTAGAAAAAGCCCGGGAATTCCAATATGTAGAAACCATGCTGGGCCGCCGCCGACCGGTTTGGGACATCGACAGTACCAACCATCTTCATCGAGAGGCAGCCAAGCGTATGGCAATCAACATGCCCATTCAGGGGACCAATGCAGAAATGATAAAATTAGCCATGGTTGCCATTCAGAAAAAGATTGAATCTGAATTTATGGAATCCAAAATGGTGCTTCAAGTTCATGATGAATTGGTATTTGAAGTTCCAGACGAAGAATTAGATCTATTAAAATCTTTGGTTATTGTTGAAATGGAAAGTGCTCTACCATTATCCGTTCCCATTGTGGTGGATTGCGGACATGGCAAATCCTGGTTTGAGGCCCATTAATGGAAGCGAGCATCACACTTAAAAAGGTCGGAAAATTAATCGGAGATAAAACGATTTTGGCCAGCTTAACGTTTGGAATAGAACGGGGGTCGCTGGTGGCTATTATTGGTGACAACGAAGCGGGAAAATCGATGCTGTTAAAAGTGATTTCCGGCGTTGAGAATCAGGAGTTTGGCAATGTTTATATCAATGGATTGGATTTAAGGAAGCGCCGATTATCAGTCATTTCGTCCATAGGGTTTGTCCCTCATGAGATTGATCTTGATCCCTGGTTGACGCTGGAACAAAACGTTCGGTTTATGGGACTTATGTATGGGGTGGATATTGAAACATTGAATACGCGGATGATCCAATTAGCTCGAGATTTTCATATTATTCCCCATCTTAAAAAGATGGTGCAGGATATTTCTCCGGGGATCATAAAAAAAGGAATGATTCTTCGGGCCCTGATTCATGATCCTGATATTTTAATTATGGATGAACCGACGGCATTCATGGATGCTGAATCTTATAGACAAACATGGGATTTTCTGCTCCGATTAAAAGGCAAAAAAACCATGTTGTATGTGAGCCAAACCCTCTCTGAGGTAGAGGAAGCTCATGATCGTATTTTAGTATTGGAAGATGGAAAAATTACATTGGATGGGAGTTTGGATAAACTATTAGGGAGTACCTTCGATTATCATCAATTCCAGATTGAATTTGAAGAACTTTCGGATGATTTATTCAAAAAATTATCGAATGTATCCAAGGTGAAAAATCCATCTCGCATCGGAAATAGCATCCATTTTTATGGTCGTGAAAGAAATGTATTTTTTGCCGTATTAAACGCAGCAGCCTCAGCGGTTATGAAGGATATCAGCGTGAATAAACTGGGTCTTCAGGATTTAATGGATGCTAAATTTGCCCGTGATGGTATTCATTGATTAAGGCATTATTATTCAGAAGATTATGGCTCATGGGTCACCGTCCAATGATGACATTCTCATTTATGGTCATTTTACCTTTATTGCTGCATATATCCATCACGATGGTCATGAAAAATATATTGGTACGATCTTTGGATCAAATCCCTTACGAATTGTGGATTTTCCCTGGCATCATTTTAATTATTGCATCCATGTCAACATTTTCCATGATTTACAGAGATTTATTTGATTTACGTATTCATAAGAAATCATTTTTACCCATGACGTTGGCACCCTATTCAAAGACACAGCTCATTTTGGGTTTTCTCATTACATCAATTGTTGAAACAACTGCATATGTCATTGTTGCCATGGCCGTTCTAACCGTTTTTCTCCCTTCACCATTTGATGTTTCCACTTATTTTATTATTCTAATTTTTACGTTTTTATACACCTTTATCGTTGGAAATATCATTATTACTTTTTCGGTGGTAACGGACAGAATTTCCATCTATTTATCCATTTTGATAACCATGTTTCTCATTATTTTATTTGGCACAGGCATTCTGGTCGAATTTGAATTTTATCCCAAAACCATTAGTGTCATTTTATCAAACTTTCCCCTCAGTATGTTTTTATCCAGTTTAAGAGAGATTATTTTTTTCAATCGAATTGATTGGTTTCAAATATTCATTCCCATTATAGTGGCCATTGGATGGACATTGGTGAATGGCTATTTACTCAAAAGGAAACTAAATCAATGAAAGCGTATTTATCAGGAGCCATGGAATTTGCCAACGATGAGGGTGCGGGCTGGCGGAAGGAAATGACACAATGGTTGAGTAAAAACTTGGGACATACGGTCTATAATCCAGTGATAGAATCTGAGGATTTGGTAAAAGAGTATGGTGCTGAATCTTATCGCGAATGGAAAATAAACGATATCCAAAAATATTCAGATTTTATTCGGGTATGTGTGGATAGAGATATTGATATTGTACGGAATAAAATGGATTATCTTATTTGCCTATGGGATGAAAGTGTTTTCAAAGGTGCGGGAACCAGTGCGGAGGTGACCATCGCATATGAATGTGGTAAACCGGTTTATCTTATTAATAAACTTCCCACGATAGATTTAAGTGGATGGATTATGGCTTGCAGTACAGAAATATTTTCTGATTTTGACGCATTAAAAATATGTTTAAACAATCAATATTCTTCTGACAAAATTTGAGTATTAATCATGTTGGGTCCAAAAGCAATCATTCATCTTGATCGACTCAAATCTAACCTTGATTTGATCAGAAAACAGGTTAATGATAAACCAATCATGGCAGTGGTGAAGGCGAACGGATATGGTCACGGCGGCGTTGCCTCGGCCAAAGCATTGGAAACACAAGGATGTGTGTTTTTTGCCGTTTTTACTATGGATGAAGGAATTGAACTTCGCCAGGCAGGTGTTCAGTCAAATGTGCTGGTTTTTAGCCGAATAGATACTTCCAGACTTCAGGAAGCGGTTGATCATCAGTTAACTTTAAATTTATGTAATGAGTTAGATATATCCACCTTAACTCATTTTTTCAACGGAAAGGGTGTTTGTCCAAAAGTACATCTAAAAGTGGATACAGGAATGACACGATTGGGGATTGATGTTGATGATGCAGAAAAAATAATTACCCAATTAATAGCCCATCCTGAAATTCCATGCGAAGGAATTTATTCACATTATTCCACCGCCGATGAAGGGGATTTATCTTTCGCCCGGGAACAGGAATTGAAGTTTAAATTGGTTTTGGAAACGGCAAATAAAATTGGTTTTACATTTAAATATATTCATTTTTCAAATAGTGGTGCTGCAATAAATTTAGATCAAAGTATATTTAACATGGTTCGGGTTGGGATGATGCTTTACGGTGCATTTCCTTCTCCGGAGGTCCCTATGGATATTCCCCTTAAGCCCGTCATGGAATTTAGAGCCCCCATCGTCAATGTTCGGAATGTACCTGCGGGAACTCAGGTGAGTTATGGCGGCGTATTTACCACAAAATCTGAATCAAATATTGGCGTCATTCAATGTGGTTTTGCTGATGGCATTCCCCGCCCATGGTACCAGAATGGGCATATTATGTTTAACGGAAATAAATATAACATCGCCGGACGTATTTGTATGGATCAGTTTATGGTTGATTTTAAAGGAGTTGAACCCAATGTTGGAGAAGAAGTGCTTATCATGGGCGATGGAGACGGGGGAAGTATTCGAATGGAAGAAATAGCCGAAACCATTGATTCAACTCCCTATGTAATTGCTACAGGAATTGGTGGCAGAACGCAACGAATCTATCAAGATTAATTCACATAAATCGTATTAGATTTCCCACGCAATGATCCGAGAAAACCATATCAGTCCACAAATAATAAAAGCTTTTTTATGGCTTTCATTGCTTGCAGGACAGCAATTTAATCATAGCGTTGTCATGCCTGTTCCTGATTTATCATTTCATCCTTCTATCTTTTATGGCCTGGATGTTTTAGAACAAATGGATTTCAAACCACTCTATGGGAAAACCATTGGCGTATTTACCAATCAAACAGCGGTGAATCGCCAGGGAACACATCTCCTTGATCTATTAAAAGCACATCCAAAGATTGATGTGGAAATTATTTTCCTTCCCCAATATGGTCTATTCGCAAACCAAAATGAACGATTTAAAATGCAGGGGAATCAGAAATATGATCCCATATACAACGCAAGGATTGTTGAAGTATTTGGACGGAATGTGAAACCGCCGGAATGGTCCATGCGCGGGTTGGATTTAATTCTAATTGATATTCAGGATACGGGTGTTCGCTATTCAACCTATGTGGCCACCATGACGAAAATATTAGAAGTAGCCAGTGAATGGAATATGCCAGTGATGGTGTTAGATCGTCCAAATCCTTTGAGAGGGGATCGATTAGACGGGCCAGTAGTCCGTCCTCAATTTCAATCATTCGAAGGATACCATTTGGTCCCAATCCGTCATGGAATGACTCTGGGGGAACTGGCGATTATGGCCAATGAAATGGGATGGATCAAAGATTTAAAGCGCGCCAATTTAACCGTAATTCCCATGGCGAACTGGAAGCGATCCTACTGGCTGGATAAATCTGGGCATCCATGGATCATCCCCCAACCAAAAATAAAAACCATTCGAACCAATTTGGCCTATGTGGGATTTGGATTACTGGAGGGAACGAATTTAAATGACGGCAGCGGTACCGATCGGCCCTATATGCGTGCCGGCGCCCCGTGGCTATCCGGATATCATTTAGCTGAAAAATTAATTTTATTGAAATTACCCGGTGTTGAATTTCGTGTCGTTGAATATATTCCACGCAAAAAAGATGAAGATAAAACAATTCCTATGCACGTGAATAAAGTCTGCAACGGCGTGGATATTATTATTACCGATTCAAACCGATTTGATCCGTTAGCCACGGCCACGGCCATAATTATTTTGGTAAATCAATTATACCCCCGAGAGTTCCGATGGGATGAATTGAACCGAATTGATATGTTGTTTGGCCACAGCCAATTACGTGTTTTTGCGGCCCAGGGGAAACCAGCAAATTACTTGCCGCCACTCTGGCTGAAGGATATATTGAAATTCAATGAGTTCCGCCAAGCTTTTCTGCTCTATTAATAAATAATGATCCGAATCTTTCTTTCTCTTTTTTTATTACAATATACTTTTTCCGTTTCCCAAACACATTTTACCATACCCCAAAATGTGTGGCGAATTAGCATTCAAAATGAAAATTCTACAGGAAATTGGAAGGGACATAATGGTCGAAATGGTTGGCAGGATTATGCATATCGTGTGGAAAATTTAGACTATGTTATCTCTCAAGAATGGAAAAGAAATATTACATCTCAAACTTTTTTAATTGAATACGGGTTTACGGATAAGGCCACTTTTATTCTAACCATTCCCAAACTGAAAAAATTTAAACAGACCCATTCCTGGTCAATAGCAGATGATACGACCCAATCTCCTATGGACCAGCTTATGATCAAATATTTCCCAGCGATAAAATCGAATACAGGAATGGGAGATGTCACTATGGGGATGAATATATTATTTTTAGGTAATCCAGCATGGCGTGGTGGACAGAATAAATATTCGGTATATGGCGGGATTGATATAACGCTGCCATTTGGTGAACGGCTTAAAAAATATAATGTAAAAGATGTGGATGATGATGGAATACCACATCAATTTAAACAACTGCCAATTGGAAATGGGCTCACCCAGTGGCGAATCAAAGCATTTGGGAAATTGTATCGAAAGGTCAGGGGAAGATTGATTAATATCAATTGGTCCGTGCATATGTCATCATTTAATCGAGAAATTATTAATCCGCCTATTTCATTTTTATGGATTGAAAATGCCGATGCTGATTCCATTTCCCGTGCCATCGGGGAGTCAGTGCTGTATGAACAAGGTGGACAGGTTTTTGGTGCGATCCAGGGTCAATTAGAAATTTGGCCAAAACGATTGTTTTTATCCGCCGGGATGGATTGGATGTTTTCAGGGCGTGATCAATATTTTTCCAAAAGCGATGTGTGGGATAATTGGATGGTTAAACAAAACAATTATGATACGCAAAAAACAATGGCGACCCAAGTGTTAAAAGTAAATTTTTTAAATGTGGATCCATTTAAACAGATTGGTCCCGTTCCTTTTGAACTGGAAATTGGTGTCCGTTGGTTCGTTCCGCTCTTAACCTACCATACCTACGGGAATACATCATCCTGGATTCGAATCAGTTCATATTTTCAAGCATGGTAGGTATATTCATTATCATATGAGACAGCCAATTGATTGATTCCAAAAAATCCATATTGGCCTGGTCGTTCTACGATTGGGCTAATAGTGCTTTTGCAACAACTGTCATGGCAGGGTTTTTCCCTGTTTTCTTTAAGGAATATTGGTCCAACACTGAGAGTGTAACCTTAAGCACATGGTATCTTGGACTTGCAAATTCCATTGCGTCCATTATTGTGGCTGTTTTAGCTCCTTTCCTTGGAGCCATTGCCGATAGAGCTACAGCCAAAAAGAAATTTTTAATTACCTTTGCTTTTTTAGGAATACTAGGCACTGGCGCTCTATGGATGGTGAAACAAGGTGATTGGCAATTAGCTATATTATTATATGTGATTGGCTCCATTGGTTATGCTGGGGGAAATATTTTTTATGATTCACTCTTACCGGGTGTGGCATCAAAGAAAAAGATCGATTATGCTTCTTCACTGGGATTTTCCATTGGTTATATAGGGGGTGGAATACTTTTTTTGGTGAATGTACTCATGTACCAATATCCTGAAATGTTCGGAATTGCCAACGGTGCAATTGCCATACGATTATCTTTTATTTCTGTGGCGGTTTGGTGGGCAATATTTTCCATTCCAATCATCTTTTTTGTGGAAGAGCCCAAAATTCATGAACCCATCGGAATTGGTTCGGCAATTGGTTCGGGATGGCGCCAGTTAATCAATACCATCCATGATATTAAACATTTACATGTGGTAGGCACCTTCTTACTGGCCTATTGGTTATATATTGATGGGGTAGATACAATTATTAAAATGGCAGTGGATTATGGCAGCAGTCTTGGGTTTTCATCCAGTTCACTCATTACTGCTTTATTATTGGTCCAGTTTATTGCATTCCCCGCCACACTGGGTTATTATTGGTTTGCATCAAAAATTGGTATTAAAAAGGCTATTTATGTGGCCATTTTAGCATATATGATTATCACTATTTTTGGCGTATTTATGACAGAGCAATGGCATTTTTATACATTGGCAATTATGATTGCGTGTTTTCAAGGAGGAATTCAGGCGCTCAGTAGATCCATGTATTCTCGTATTATTCCGAAGGAAAAATCAGCGGAATTTTTTGGTTTCTATAATATGCTGGGAAAATTTGCAGCTATCATTGGTCCACCCTTAATGGGATATGTAGGATTAATGACTGGGAATCCAAGAATGGGAATTTTATCCCTGGTCATCCTCTTTTTATTGGGTGGTTTTATCTTAACAAAAGTGGATCTTGATGACGGTGAACGTATGGCAAAAGAATATTTATCAAAGAAATAAAAAAATGCTGGAAATAAATAATAACTTAAGGATAAACTTTTTCCATGAAGCCCCGCAGGTGTGGCGTGCTCTTCAGGGAAAAAAGTTTTTCTCGAGGGTGTATTTGCGGGGCTTTTTATTTATGGTGTATTGAACTTTGTATAATTGAAAGGAATAAGAATTATGTCAGGATTCTCAGCGAACTATTCTCAAATGGTCATGCCCGATCATATCAATGTGGTGGATACCTTATTTGGCGGTCAAATGATTGCATGGGTGGATCTTGCCGCCGCAAAAGTGGCGTTTCGGTTTCTGAAAGGTGCGGACATTGATGGCGCAGTTACCCGGGCCATTGAAAAGGTTGAATTCAAGGAACCGGTGTATTTAGGGGACTGGGTTAATTTCACTGCAACAGTGATTTCATCAGGAAGGACATCTTTTAGCATTCAAGTTGAAGCCCATGCAGAAGGACGCCATTCACAGTCTCGTTTAGCTTGTGTTGCTACCGTTATTATGGTGGCGGTTAAAAAAGATGCTGATGGCAATTATCAAAAAACGGCCCATGGTAAAACAGGATAATTCCATCGAGAAAATCTGTCTTTTTTTATTACTGAACATTTTATCAGCGCAGGATTCGTTAGTTTTTGATTCAAGCCAAAGTCAGTCCAAATCAAAAGGGAAAGAATCTAAAACAGTTTCTATAAATGCAGTGGTGAATCCAGTAAATGTAATGCCCACCGCATATCGCTTTAGTATCTATCCCAGAAATCACCCGGCTGAGCCATTTATACAAAAATTATTTTTCCCAGGTGAATCGATTCAAATTATCCTGCCATCCAATATTTTGAATACAGATACGTTGGGAAACATTGCGAAGTTGGAACCTTTGGGCGCTGAATATGAGCATCAATATCGTATGTTTAATGTTGGGAGCGGAGAAATAAAGCTGCAACCATTTACCATACGGGTACCGGGTGACATATTAAAATTGATTGTATTGAAAGAAGAATCAGGCAACCCCATTCCATTTTCTGAATTAAGAATTACGCAAAATGGTGCATTATTAACGGATTCAAAAACGGATACATCTGGTTATGTACGGCTTAGGATTCCTGTGACCCGAAATAAAGAAGAACCGGTTTTAGTCTCCATTAAACCCAATGGTCAGTTTCCAATCTGGAGGAGTCGATTCTATATTTCAGATGGTATTAATGAAAAAACCGTCATGATTTCATCTATTAATCCAGAAAAAGGTGAGACCATTTATGAAGTCATTGATGATTTATCCCCTTTTCGTGTAGGCCCGGAAAATGGTGCGGCGGTTTTATTTTTTTTAAACGAGGGTGACCATGTCGTTATTTCCAAAGTAGCAGGAGACAGGCTCTATGGCCGAGTTCGGATTTATTTAGATCAACAGGAAATGTACCAGAATGAAACCGGTTGGATTTTAAATAAACATGTACTTCGTAAATAATAATTTCAATTGATTCTTCATCGATTTCGATATTTTTTTCTATCCTATTTTCAAATTATGAACCAATAAGGAATTATAGTATGTCTGTTAAAAAAATTAATCCACCATTAAAATTCTCAGCAAATGCCCATGTTAAAAACTTGGATCAATATAAAAAAGAATATAATGAATCCATTGCGGATCGAAATGCATTCTGGGCCAAAAAAGCAGAACGGATATCTTGGGTTAAAAAATGGGATTCCGTGGGTGAATTCGATTATGTGAATGCCAACATTAACTGGTTTGAAGGGGGCAAACTCAATGTGAGTTATAACTGTCTCGATCGACATGTAGAAGCAGGAGATGGAGACAGGACAGCACTCATCTGGGAAGGAAACAATCCTGAAGAAGATCAACATTTTTCATATAATGACTTATTGGGTGAAGTCCAAAAATTTGCCAATGCGCTGAAAGGCTTAGGTGTAGAAAAGGGGGATCGCGTTTGCATGTATATGCAGATGGTGCCCCAACTGCCCGTGGCCATGCTGGCCTGCGCGCGGATAGGCGCAGTGCATTCAATTGTTTTTGGCGCATTCAGTCCCGATTCCCTGAGAGATCGGATTAACGATTCTGAATGTAAAATTTTAATTACTCAGGATACGGGTGTCCGCGGGACGAAACAGAATATTCCCATGAAATCCAATGCGGATAAAGCGGTAGCCCAAACGCCATCAATTGAACATGTGGTTGTTGTTCGCCGGACTGGAGAACCGGTGGATATGGTTGACGAACGGGATGTGTGGTGGCAGGAAGCAATGTCCAAAGCTGATCCAGAATGTTCCCCGGTTGAAATAGATGCGGAAGATCCATTATTTATATTATATACGTCCGGTTCTACGGGGAAACCCAAGGGCGTGCTTCATACCACTGGGGGGTATTTGGTTTATGCCGATTATACATTTGAACAAATATTTGACTATAAAAAAGACGATATTTATTGGTGTACAGCAGATATTGGCTGGATTACAGGCCATTCGTACATCGTATATGGTCCCATGTCTTGTGGTGCCACCTCCATCATGTTTGAAGGGGTGCCAAATTTCCCCGATTTCGGCCGATTCTGGGAAGTGGTTGACAAACATCAGGTCACGCTTTTTTATACGGCCCCAACCGCCCTTCGGTCCTTAATGAAAGAAGGAAATTCCTGGGTTGAAAAACATGATTTATCTTCTCTTCGACTTTTAGGTACAGTGGGCGAAACCATTAAAGAACCGGAATGGATGTGGTATCATTCTATCGTCGGAAAAGAAAAATGTCCCATTATTGATACATGGTGGCAAACAGAAACAGGTGGTATAATGATGACTCCACTTCCCGGGGCTACCCCAACAAAACCCGGTTCAGCTACATTTCCATTTTATGGAATTGAACCTGTATTACTTACAGAATCTGGAGAAGAAATTAAAGGAAACGATGTATCCGGATTATTGGTAATGAAGGCATCCTGGCCGGGCCAGATGCGCTCCATTTATGGCGATCATGATCGTTTTGTAGAAACGTACTTTTCCCAATTTCCGGGGTACTATTTTACGGGGGACGGTGCCCGTCGGGATGAAGATGGATATTATTGGATTACGGGACGGGTGGATGATGTACTCAACGTGTCCGGACATAGAATTGGTTCGGCAGAAGTAGAAGGTGCTATTGGCAAAGCAAATGGTGTTGCTGAGGCAGCCGTTGTGGGATATCCACATGATATTAAAGGGGTGGGAATTTATGCTTTTGTGACCCTCATGACCGGGGTCGAACCATCCGAATCAATTATAAATGATATTCGGGCAACCGTTGCCACTGAAATAGGTCCTCACGCCAAGCCCGATAAAATTCAGTTTACTCCGGCTTTGCCCAAAACGCGTTCGGGAAAGATCATGCGGCGCATATTAAGAAAGATCGCTGAAGGTGATCTGGATAATATGGGAGATACTTCCACATTAGCAGATCCGTCCGTGGTAGAAAACCTCGTATCCGGCGCAGTTTAAGGGTTTAAATCCATACGTCATTTTCCGCGGTGAGTTCCCCGCCAGAATCACCGGTATTCACAACACCTTTTGGCTCAATAAGCATAATTTGGCATTCATCTTCTGCGGACGGTTTATGTTCAACGCTCCTGGGAACGACAACCATTTCCCCCTTTTTTAAAACCACATGCCTATCCCGGAATTCAATCGTGAGTTCTCCATCAATCACGATGAATGTTTCGTCCGTATCGTCATGGGAATGCCAGACGAATTCACCCTCAACTTTAGCCAATTTAAATTGGTAATCATTCATTTCAGCGATCACTTTTGGGGACCAGTTATCGGAGAAGAGTTTGAACTTTTCAGTAATATTTATGGAATGGGCTGCCATTATTTAACCTTTGCGGCAGCTGTTGTAAACGGAACTGGGTTCTGCATAGCCCAAATGGCAGGGCAGCGTTCATCGGTTAATTCTTTTACCCTTTGAATATCTACATCCGATGCATCACTTTTAACCTTCACATTAAATTCAAACCCGGTCATGGGAGGGAAATCTCCCACACCTAAAGCTGTCCGGAAATCCACACCAAGTTTCAATGAAATGGTCATTGCATCCAATGTGACACCGGCCATAGCTGCCTGGGTGGCAAAGGTGGATCCGTAGCAGGACATGGCGCCATAGAAGCAGTAGGTAAGGGCAGAGGGGGCCCGGCCCTCACCACCCAGAAAGGGTGGAAAGTCGGCATTAAGGGTCAACTCCCCCTGGGGGAATTGTACATCACCTGAAAATTGAACCTGGTCTGAATTGGTGCACCAGGTGCCCTCAAAATTAAAATCCAATTGGGCTGCCGAAGCATCCTCTTGACATTGTTCTACCATAGTATTGATTTGTTTAATTCTTACGTTATGCATGAGATTTCCCTTTTCAGTTGGGTGAAAACTAAGTGAAAAAGATCACCGAAACAATGGCACCAAGGCCTTCGATATTGTATTCTGACTGCTTTCTTTGGCATAAAAAGAAATCGATCAGTTTGCAAGTATGTGAAGGATCACCACGACTAGGATCAAGCCCGATGTTACGGTCGTTGCCTTGATGATCTCCGTTGGCAATCGCGCGCCGGACAACGGAGGCGAATACTCTGCTCTGGTTTCCTCGTCCCACCCTGCGGGCTCAGGTTGGAATATGGACAGCTTGCGGCCGATGATAGAGGTTAAGCATAACACTGCGCTGTATTGTGTGTTATCCAATATACCCAAAGGATAAAAAGTAGTTGAATGGGTAAACGAGCATAAAGTACAATGGGGTTTATTTCGGTAAATAATTCTGGGTGAAGTGCCATGTGGGTATTCGCAGGGAATATGGCCAATAGTAGGAGAATAATGCCCCAACCGGCAAAGGAGCGATAACGAGGAATCAATATGGTGATTCCCCCAAGAATCTCGAGAATGCCACTTACATAAACGATTTTGAGATGGAAAGGAAGATAGGGAGGCATTATTGCAATATAGAAATCGGGATTGACAAAATGGTTACCACCAGCCATTATGAAAAAGAGTGAAAAAACGATTAGGGCGATTCGTTTTGGAAGGTGTTTAGGCAGTTGGAAAATTTGGTTTTTGGTCACGAGTGATTATTCAGAACTGTTCAGGTGAAGTTTCATTCCTTCATGTGAGGAATGAAACCCCAATCTTTCATAGAATTTAATCGCATCTGGTCTATGTTTATCTGTGGTTAATTGAACCAAGCGGCACTCTTTTATATTTGCACGACGAATGGCTTCTTGAATTAGTGATTGTCCAATCCCTTTCGAACGAAATTTTGAAGATACACGAACGCCCTCAATCATAGGACGCCAACTGCCTTGGTAAGTAAGATTGGGGATAAATGTTAGTTGGAGTACGCCGATGATTTCATCTTTCAATAGGGCGAGAATAAGGGTATTGTTGGAATCCTTATCAATGGAATCGAATGCGTTGCAATAAGATGAAGGGAGTGGAGATTGAAACCGTTCTCTTTGCATCCCCAAAGGATCATCGGCGAGCATTTGAACAATATATTTTAGATCACCCTTTTGGGCTTCGCGAAATTGAATATCATTCATGATATAACCTCTTTAATTGCAATACCACGAATAGATGGACGGATCAATGGCATTGTTTTCCTTAAACTTTCCCGTTTAATCTCTTTAATTGTGAATCCTGCATGAGATAAGGCCATTTCCGTTTCCCGATTTAAATGGCAATTTCCCGCTATTTTACGCCAGATGGGTGATAGGCGATTCTGCCATCGTCTTCTTCTCGTTCCTTTTTCTGCAGCGACGTGTTCGAGAAATATAAAATATCCGTCTGGTTTTAAAATTCGTTTGATTGCCGAAAATGCCGACTCAAGGTTTGGGACGGAGCAGCATACAAGGGTAGAAACCACACAGTCAAAGGTAGCATCCGCTGAATGATTCTCCTCAATCGTATGTGAAGAAATGGTCACATGATCTAATCCTTCATCCTTTACTTTTGCTTCCATTTGTGTACGCATATGTTTATCCGGTTCAGATAGCGTTAATTCAATTCCATTCTTGGGATAAAATAAAATATTGGCCCCGGTTCCCGCGCCAATTTCTAATACATTTCCGTGGACATGCTTCACTAGTTCACTCCGCCATTCCGTAAGGCAGGCCTCTTCGGATTTGGCCAATAGTGAATCGTAAAAGAATGCACTTAAAAATGACATGTTTGATTCATTTTTAGAAAACGTGAGATAATGTTAATATTTTTGAAATTGATTTCCAGGAATTAAACGATCTATTTTTTCATAGGTACTTGTTTCAAATCTAATAAGAATAAAGCTATAAATCCGGAACATTACATCTTAAAATATACAAAATTTCCTTTCACTCTTCTTGTTCAATATTTATAAAAAGTTATAACTTGCTCAATGGGTACAGTCCTTATTTCGAACAAATCAATCCAATGGGGACAATTAGCGCCCACGTTGGATGGCCCCGCTCGTATTCGTCTATCTCCTGAGGCGAAACAGTCCATTCGTAAATCCCATAAAATTCTCAGGTCATTATTAGATAAAAATCAACAAATTTATGGTGTGAATACAGGATTTGGCCAATTGAGTACAGTTCCAATTAGTCAGGAAGATCGTCGAAAGCTTCAATTGAATTTGGTTCGTTCACATGCATGCGGGGTAGGAAAGCCCTTAGATTTGGGTGTGACGCGTATTACCATGATCTTGAAACTCATGACTTGGGCAAAAGGATATAGTGGCGTTCGATTAGCATTGGCACAATTGATGGCAGATATGCTCAACCACGATATTTTACCCGTAATACCCCGTAAAGGCTCTGTGGGTGCCTCTGGAGATTTGGCCCCATTAGCCCATATGGCTCGCGCGTTGATTGGAGAAGGAGATGTGCACTTTCAAGATCGCGTCATGCCTGCCATGCTTGCATTAAAAGAAGCAAACTTGGACTCAATTGTTTTAAAAGCAAAAGAGGGCTTAAGCCTCATCAACGGTACACAAGTGTCCACGGCGCTAGGGATACGCGCTATATCCGAATCACAAAATTTATTAAAAACTGCCGATATTGCAGGTGCTTTATCCACGGAAGCCAGTTTATCGACCCGCATTGTATTTACACCTAAAATCCATAAATTGAAAAAGCACCCGGGTCAGGTTGCTTCTGCCACCAATGTTTATAATATGCTTCAAGGCAGTGATATTGTTCATTCCCATCATGACTGCGGTCGAATTCAGGATCCATATTCTGTGCGTTGTATTCCACATGTCCACGGCTCAAGCCGTGAAGTTTTCAGCAATGCAGAAAAAATTATCAATAATGAGTTGAATTCTATATCCGATAATCCGCTCATTTTCCCCAATGGCGAAGTAATGAATTCCGGCCATTTTCACGCTGAACCCGTGGCTCAGGCATTGGATACATTATCCATTGCCATGTCCGAGATCGGCGCCATTGCCGAACGACGTGTCAATTATCTTATGAAGGGCATCGGTGATCGAATTCCCATGTTTGGTGCAGTGAATCCCGGTTTGGAATCAGGGTTTATGTTAGCCCAAGTGACGGCAGCCGCATTGGCCTCTGAAAATAAAACATTGGCCCATCCTGCCAGTGTGGACTCCATTTCGACTTCAGCGGGACAGGAAGATTTTGTCAGCATGGCACCATGGGCAGGTCGGAAATGCTTACGTATTTTGGATAATGTCAGAACTATTTTGGCCATAGAAATCATAGTAGCAGGAAATGTAAATTATCGGTTTCACAAAAAACTGGTATCGGGGAATGGATTAATCCCAGTCATGAACCTCCTGCGACGTCATCAAGTCCTTTCAATGGAAGATCGTCCTTTGTCGAATGATTTTGCAACTGTCAACCAACTAATTCAATCAAGAAAATTAATCAACGGCGTTAATAAACGCATCAAGCTATCATAGTGAAATGAAAAACAGACCACCATTTGTACATTCACTCACTTTTGATGATGTACTGCTCGTTCCCCAAAAATCGAATGTACTTCCCAGAGAAGTTAATTTACAGACCCGACTCACTAAGGGAATCACCATGAATATTCCACTCCTGTCTGCTGCCATGGATACAGTAACAGAAAGCGACATGGCAGTGGCCTTAGCCAGAGAAGGTGGTATCGGAATAATCCATAAAAATTTATCGATTGAGAACCAAGTAAAAATGGTTGATCGGGTTAAACGATCTGAGAGTGGCATGATTGTGGACCCGGTCACATTAACTGCGGATAAAACCATCCGAGATGCAAAAACAGTGATGGCCAATTATCATATTAGCGGATTACCTGTGTTGGAAGATGGAAAGCTTGTGGGTATTATTACCAATCGGGATATACGCTTTGAAACAGATGATCATTTATCCGTCCGGGATCGTATGACATCAGAACGACTGGTTACTGTACCCGTAGGCACGACTTTAGATGAAGCAAAGAATGTGCTGCAGCAACATCGAATTGAAAAATTGCTGGTTGTGGATAAAAAAGGCAGACTTGCAGGACTAATCACGGTAAAGGATATTCAGAAGAAAGAGGATTTCCCTCACGCATGTAAAGATGATAGCGGCCGGTTACGTGTAGGTGCTGCTCTGGGCGTTAGTAGAGATGGAAAAGAAAGAGCGAAGGCCTTATCCGAAGCGGGTGTAGATGTGATTGTGATTGATACAGCTCATGGTCATTCGGTAGGTGTGTTGAACTCAATCCAGGAAATTAAAAAATCAGTGGGTGACGTTCAGGTGATTGCAGGAAATGTGGCCACTGCTGATGGGACAAAAGCATTAATTGATGTGGGTGTGGATTGCGTAAAGGTTGGTATTGGGGCAGGGGCCAGTTGTACCACTCGGATTGTAGCCGGTGTTGGGGTGCCCCAGCTCACGGCGATCATGAATAGCGTGGATGAAGCCCAAAAACATAATATTCCAATCATTGCCGATGGTGGTCTCCGTTATAGTGGTGATGTATCCAAGGCTATTGCAGCAGGAGCAGAAGTGGTAATGCTTGGCAGTATGTTAGCCGGAATGGACGAAAGTCCCGGCGAATCTATTCTGTTTGAAGGGCGTCAGTATAAAACATATCGCGGGATGGGCTCTCTCGGCGCCATGCAGGAAGGGAGTGGTGATCGATATTTCCAGGAAGGTGCTGAACCGACGAAACTCGTTCCAGAAGGCATTGAAGGAATGGTCCCCTATCGTGGTTCCGTTCGAAATACCATCCACCAGTTGATGGGTGGATTAAGATCTTCTATGGGATATTGCGGTGCGAAAAATATTAGAGATTTTCACGGGAAAGCAGAATTTATTCAAACCACATCCGCCGGGGTAAAAGAAAGTCATCCTCATGAAGTAAAAATTATGAAGGAAGCGCCAAACTACCAGGTATCTGATAGTTAGCATATTATTATATCATAATTTCCAGTAAAGACGATATAAATAAAAACCCCATGTAAACGGGGTTTTTTCATTGATCAATAAGAGAGGGGCCGGTCAGGGAGATAAAGAATTCAAATGCCGAGTAATCTGGGATTTTCGGCGGGCAGCGGTGTTTTTCTTTAAGAGGCCTTTGCTTGCCATTTTATCAATGGTGCTTACAGCCTTTGTATATAGACTTTGCGCTTCACCGGCGTCGGTGGATTGCAATACACGTTTAATAGCTGTTTTTAAGTCTGACCTCTTCTCCACATTGAATTCATGGCGCTTTTTGTCCTGACGTTCTCTTTTTATTTGTTGCGGATGTCGATCCATTGGTTCCTCAAATATTAATTAAAATTTCGGACGCGAAGTTATCTCATAATTACGCACTTCGCCAAAAGAAAAAATGTGTTGAATCGTGTTCCCTTAAGGAGTAATTTTACGTGATGATGAAACAAATGCTCTCTCAGGTTTTTGTTCTAATTGCTACCATTGGCTTATTAACCACGGGATGCGAAAAAATATTAGGAACAATGAATGATTTCATTTATTCTACTTCCTTTGAAAAAAACGAATCAATGGATGCTTGGGAACAAGGTGCATCTGCGGAATATAAAAGTGATGCTCCTACGGGTGGCGGCAATCGATCTCTTTATGTATCCGGTGGTTGCGTGGTTCCACATATGATATTGCATATGGGTAAAGTCAAATCTGATAATCTTTATAGCGTATCTTTTTTTGGAAAAGTGTTGGTGAATGGTGGATTTGTTCAATTATATGCTGAAGTCAGTGATTCAGAAAAAGTACTCTTGGGTTCCATTCAATTAACAGAAATGGATTGGAAAGAATATTACTTACAATCCTCAACACCAGTACCTGTTGGTTATAATCTAAAGGTTGAAATGAGTGCAGGCGGTTTTATCGCCGGGGGTATGATTATCGACCTTTTGGAAGTTAATGAATTGAAATAATTTTTCTTTTTTCGATAAATATTGTGAGATTCATCACACACATTGAAGTAAAATCATCGTAATTTTACCTTTTCCATCTATCATTATTTAGATTGTACTTTCTGCCATGAGTAAAACCGATCATCTACGAAATGTTCCTATATTTACAGCTCTATCAGATTCTGATTTAAACATGATTGCATCTAAAATGGTTTCCCGCGATTATGAAAAAGGTCAAATGATTTTGTTGGAAGAAAGCACTGGGGAAACTTTTTTTATTATAACGAGTGGTACCGTAAAGGTGACCCGTTTGAGTGATGACGGGAGGGAAGTGATTCTGGCATTGTTGGGGGAAAGCGATTTTTTTGGAGAAATGTCTTTATTAGATGGAGAAGGTCGATCGGCCAATATTGTGGCGAACGAAGATGCAGAAGTGATGACTTTATCTCGACGAGATTTTCTCGAATATCTGGAAACGTATCCAAAAATTGCCATTGCCCTATTAGAGGAATTGGCAGTTCGTATACGGAAAAGCGATCAACAAATCGAAAGTTTGTCCTTGAGTGATTCTGAACAACGAATTGGTATCACTCTGATACGGTTGGCGGAAGAAAGCGGAACCATAAAGCGAGGAGATGTGACGGTTCAAAATTTACCCTATCAACAGGATATAGCCAACATGGCGGGTACCTCCAGGGAAACAGTTTCCCGTACCTTAAAATTACTGGAAGATAAAAAATTAGTTAAACGAAATGGGAGCGATATTACCATTTTTAATTTTAATACTTTCCGACAATCTTTCTCTTAAACACTTTTTAATTAAAACATAAGTACAATGGATTCAGATACGCTGGATCGAATTCGATCGAACGATCATCGTACCCTTTCCAGGGTGATTAGTCAAATAGAAAATGACGGTAATATTTCCGACTCATTTTTTAAAGAAGTTCACACCTCAAAAAACCAAGCAATTAGAATTGGGATTACAGGTCCACCCGGCGCAGGAAAAAGCACACTGACCAATGTGTTAATTCAGCAATTTATCGATGAAGGCAAAAGTGTGGGTGTGGTGGCTGTGGATCCCACCAGTCCTTTCACAGGTGGTGCCCTCTTAGGTGACCGGGTTCGGATGAACAATTATATATGGAATAATAATATATTTATCCGAAGTATGGGATCCCATGGCGATTTGGGGGGATTAGCGAGAAAAACTCAGGATGTTGGGGACATCCTTTCAGCCAGCGGTAAAGATGTGGTCATTATTGAAACGGTGGGTGTAGGCCAGGGAGAGCATGATGTGGCCAAAGCGGTTGATTTAACCTTGGTTATATTGGTTCCGGAATCTGGAGATGAAATTCAACTGATGAAAGCAGGCTTAATCGAAATTGGGGATATGTTTGTTATAAACAAATCTGACCGAGAAGGGGCGGAGAGATTGGCGCAATCTTTAAAAAGTATGCTTCACACATTTACAAAAAAGGGGAAATTGGAGCCACCGGTATTCAATACATCCGCGGATAGAAATGAAGGAATACTTGATCTCTACAATGGCATGAATGAATTGCTAAAAGTCATGGAGAAGGAAGGAATCTTAATCCAAAAACGATTAGATAGACATCGAAACAGAGTATATAATATAATTAAGGATAGACTCCTTAAAACATTCTGGACGCAGGAACGATTAGATCAACTTGAAATATCCATCAATCATTTGGATACCACCCAAACTTCTCCCCACGAAGTTGCGACTTCCTTGTTGAAGGAATCCCATGAATAAAAACAAAAATTCAATGCCATTCCTGGATCATTTGGAAGAATTACGATGGCGACTTGTAAAATCTATCGGATCTATTTTACTGGGAGCAGTCGTTACATTTTTCTTTATTGATTCTTTAATCGAACTATTAATTAGACCCACAAAAAATTTATCAACTCCCATGGATTTACAAGTGTTAAAAGTCCAGGGGATGTTCATGATTAAATGGGGAATTGCTCTTATCGGAGGCGTGGTCCTTGCCATTCCGGTTTTAACGTTTCAGCTATGGAAGTTCATCGCGCCGGGCCTTTATTTAAATGAAAAGAAATATGCAGCTCCATTAATCATTTTTACTTATTTATCCTTTCTCATAGGATTGATATTCGCCTACACGGTTATGATTCCATTTTCTCTTGAATTTTTTACTTCAGTAGGAATGACTGGAATTGATAATAATTTTTCCATTAATTATTATTTCAATTTTATCACCTGGCTGATGATTGGAAGTGGTTTCATTTTTGAACTACCTGTTTTGGTGTTTATTTTGTCTGTTATCGGTTTATTAACACCGGCATTTATGAGCCATTACCGACGTCATTCGGCTGTAGTGATTTTAGTCTTAAGTGCTTTTATTACACCCCCGGATCCCGTAAGTCTCGTTTTAATGTCCATTCCTTTATTGGGTTTATACGAATTGAGTATTGGTGTGAGTTGGCTGGTAAATCGGAAAAAATCTGGGTAATTTCAGACTGTGAAACAAGAACTTAAATCCCTGAAGGAGATTACCCAGCCAATTTTCGAGGACATTAAGCTTTTCGAAGAGGAGTTTAGGAACGCACTCCGTTCAGAAGTTCGGTTAATTAATCTGGTTGGTAAATATATTATACGGCATAAAGGTAAGCATATTCGCCCAGTATTAACTCTCCTCGCTTCTCGCGTGTGCAGCCAACCAACAATAAATAGTTATCGTGCTGCAGCCATGATTGAATTGCTCCATCTGGCTACATTGCTCCATGATGATGTGGTTGACGAAGCGGAAAAGCGCCGTGGATTTCCTTCGATTAATCGAATATGGAAGAATAAAATAGCCGTTCTTATGGGTGATTTTGTTTTAAGTAAAACATTGATCAATATGGTGGGCTTAAAAGATTTTGCTGCATTGCAGCTTATTGCAGATACGGCGGAAAAACTGGCTGCGGGTGAAATTCTCCAGGTAGAAAAGGCATTAACAAGATCCATGACTGAAGAAGTGTATTTTGATATGATTTATCAAAAAACCGCGTCCCTTATGTCCACCAGTTGTGAGTTAGGTGCCATTACATCCACGGGGAAAGATAGAGATAGAAAAGCCATGGTTACCTATGGTACAAAATTGGGAATGGCCTTCCAAGTAAAAGATGATTTATTTGATTTATTAGGCAGTGAAAATCAAACGGGAAAAGATATGGGTTCCGATGTGAAGCGCAACATGATGACTTTACCCCTGATTCATACTTATGAAAAACTTTCAAAAGTGGAAATTCGGCAAATTAAAAAAATATTAAGTTTAAAAAAGAAATCCTCCGCTAATCTGGCTGATTTAAAGATGATTGTAGATGGAGCTGGCGGATTCACTTATGCCAAACAAAAAATAGATGAATTTAATCATCAGGCATTGGATGCCATTGTACCTTATCCGGATTCACCTTATAAGCAATCCATGGTGGATTTGATTAGTTTTAACGTACAGCGTACAGGGTAAAGCCATGCTAGGCCCACGGACCATTCTGGTCCTCCGTTTCAGTTCTATCGGGGATATTATCCATACCACATCTGTAATTGGCACCTTAAATAAATATTTTCCACAATCTAAAATTGATTTTATGACGTTGTCCAAATTTGCACCGCTATTGGAAGGTCATCCTTTTATTAATAAAATCCACGCGGTTGATATTAATGGGGGATATAGGGAACTGCGCCAAACTGGGTTTGAAATGGAAATGATGAAATACGATTTGGCTATTGACCTTCATAATACAACCCGTTCTCAGATAATTCGACGGGGATTTATTACTACAAATAATGTCCATATAAGAAAACCGCGCTGGAATCGGTTTAAATTATTTGCTCTCCATAAAAATGATTTTCCGAATAACTTCACCGTCCGTACTTGGCTCCATGAACCGATTCAACATTTGTTACCAGAAAACTTTACAATCGGACAATCACGCTTGTTTGTTTCGGAAGCTGAAAAAAGCGGTATAAATAAATTATTAAGCAGAGACGGTTTAAATGGAAAATATTTTGTAGTGACTCCCGGAGCAGCTTGGGCACAAAAGCGTTGGAAAGCGGAAAGGTATGCGCGAGTAATCGACCAATGTGCCAGTCAGTTAAATATGCAAGCCGTATTGATTGGTGGTGTGGGGGATGACATTTGTGAAATGATTCAAAATTCTGCAGATTCCATGGTGATTGATCGTCATGGAAAAACAAATTTAAGAGAATCATTAGCCATAATCAGTCAGGCTGAATTTGTACTCGGCAGTGATACGGGATTTCTCCATGCAGGAGAAGCTTTAGGTATCTCTGCTGTCACATTATTGGGCCCAACAGCGAAGGAGACTGGTGCGGGTGTCTTTTTACAGTCATCCCAAGTGGTAGAAAAGAAAGGCTTGTGGTGCAGACCCTGTTCACAAAATGGTAGTATTCCTTGTTATCGTAAAGAACAATATTGTATGAATGGGATTGAGACAGATCACGTATTTTCGGCCATAACCCGTCTGGTTATTTCATGACCATTTGGAAGATTATTTATAATATATTTCTTTTGCCAGCACTTTTGATATTCGGTATAGTTGGATCATTATTCCATAAAAAAATTCGAGATGGCATGATAGGACGATTTCGATCCTACGGGGAATTGAAATCATTTATGGAACGGACAGGGCAGGGGAAAACGATCTATTGGTTCCATGCAGCCTCTCATGGTGAATTTGAACAAGTGAAGCCCGTGCTTGCGGGACTGAAAGAAGTGGAACCCCATTCCTTAGCGGTTGTGAGTTTTTTCTCTCCGTCAGGCTTTCAGCATGTGGATGATAAACATATTGACTGCAAGGTTTATTTACCGATTGATTTACCGTGGATGGTGAAAAAGTGTTTAAAAGTTGTTCAACCGAAGAAGTTAATACTTGCTGCCTATGATGTATGGCCAAATTTAATTTGGAAAGCGAAATCTATGGGAATCCATTCAACATTATTTGCTGCACGGTTTTCGGAGAATACATCAAAACTTTTCCCTGGGGTAAGAAATTTTTATAGAAACGTTTATGGTTGTTTTTCGGCTATTTATACAATTTCCACGCTGGATCATGAACGATTGCAGCATATACTTTATCCTACAGGTCAGCCTATCGTACGTGTGTTGGGTAATCCACGATATGATCAAGTCAAACAGAAAGCGGATCAATTCACATCCGAACGTACGGAATCTGTATTATTGCGTCCCAAGCGGCTTTTGGCCGGGAGTATTCACTCAGAAGACGAACAGGTTATTCAGGGGTCTATCATGAGCCTTATGAATGAGATTGAAGATTTGTATCTTGTATGGGTTCCCCATGAGCCTACAGAAAGGAATGTATCTGAGGCCGAATCATTTTTTCAGTCCAATCATTATTCCACAGTCAGATTGGGAAATAAGAATCCCAATCAACTGGATGCGCGCGTGATTATTGTGGATACAATTGGTCGATTATCTCAACTCTATTGGGATGGCCAAATGGCCTACATTGGTGGTGGATTTTCTACAGGTGTGCATAATGTGATGGAACCGGCGATTGCTCGTTTACCGGTGTTTTTTGGTCCGCGCTACAAGAATTTTAATGAAGCAGAGGAACTGATAACTGATGGGGGCGGATTTTCGATTGAATCCGGAACAGATCTCTACCTTGGAATGAAACAATTATTTGAAGATCGGGATGCATTTCTAAAAGCGAGCTATGCTGCCACGAATGTGATTCATCGTAATTTAGGCTCAGCTACACGGATCGTGCGTAATCTGATTCATGATTGATTCAATCTCTTTCAAAGTAAATTTTCAAAAATTTGAGCATACGGCAGCCCATTCGTTTTCTGCAGGCCTCCATGTGATTTATGGAGAAAGCGGTAGTGGAAAATCCCAGTTTATTAGAACCATGGCTGGATTTGAGTCTGAGACACAACCAAATTTTTCCTTCGAGGATAAATCGATTCCAGAATCCATCCAAATCGTATTTCAAAATCCGGAAAACCAAATTCTTTCCCACACCATAGAAACAGAATTGTCATTTGCATTTGAAAATCAATTTACAGATTTCCAAATACTCCAACATAGGCTCGATGAACTCAAGAGTGATTTGCCCATGATAACCGATTGGCAGCGTCATCCGGCAACATTGAGTGGTGGGGAAATGGAAATGATGAATCTTGTAACAGCATTTAGTGCGGATCCGGACGCCATATTTATTGATGATGGCCTTTCATTTCTGAATGAAAATGCAAAAAAGCATTGGGTGAAATGGATCCGAAGTAAAATGTCCAATATTAAAACAGTATTGTGGTTTACTTCTGACCCGGCGGATTTACAATATGGAGACACTCAGTGGGAATTGAGTTTATCTGGTTTGAAAACTGTTAACCCCGAATCAAATTTTACTCATTATAATTATCGTCATTCCGCTGGAAAATTATCATTAGTAATGAATGATCTTTGCTTTCACTATGAGGGAAATAATACTCATATTCTGGAACATGGTTCCTGTAATATCAACGATGCCCGTTCTATCGGTTTAATTGGTAAAAACGGGTGTGGGAAAACCACTATTTCCAAATTAATTACAGGAATACTTACCCCTGATAAAGGTGAAATAAATCTATATATAGATGGTAAAACACCCCGAATTGCTGCATTAGATCAATTTCCAGAACGAATGCTGGGTCCGGATTCGTTGGAATCATTCTTGTCTGAATTGGTGGCGAACCAGAAAATAAATCCCCGACTAATAAATAAATGTATTAATCGTCTAAATTCATATCAGATTAATTGGGAATTAGTTAAAGATCAATCTGTTTTGGATATCCCCTGGTCAAACTTACGGATGGCATTGATTATTATTTTAGCCCATTGTGACTATGGCGTCTTGATTTTAGATGAACCAACCTTTGGATTGGGTTGGAATCAAAAGTTAATTTTAAGCCAATTTTTTAAGGAAATGTTAACCCAAAAACATTTAATTCTCATTTCGCATGATAAGCAATTTATTTCTGCGCATTGTGATTTCATCTATGATGTTGATTCGTTGTCAATTATGGATAACCAACATGTTTTAACTAATGTCAAATAAACCCAAAATTACAGACCCAACTCGAATTTTAACCGTGGCGAATATGATTAGCCTGGGACGCGCCCTTATGGCCGTACCCATCGTTTATACCTTACGAGACCCAGCCATGGGTACGATCACTTTCCTATTGGTTGTGTTGGCGGTTCTATCGGACACATTGGATGGTTGGTTTGCCAGAAAAGCAAACGAAGTAACACATTTCGGAAAATGGTTAGATCCCATCGCTGACTTTGCTTGCATTATAACTGTGGTGGGTTATTTAACGCTTGTGGGTCGTTTTCCGGGATGGTTTTTTATTTTTTATCTTGGACGATATGTGGCTATTGCGCTTCCGGCTATATACTTATTTAATAATGGTCATTTCATTTTAAGTTCCAATTGGTGGGGGAAATGGGCAGCAGGGATTACAGCTTTGGCAGTCATGGTTCACATTTGGCCATGGCAGGCTTTCCCGTGGATGCAAGAAGTAACCATTGATATTGCTACTATACTTTTGAGCATTAGTTGGTTCGTTTATACCCGAACATTTATTCAGCAGATTAAAGCGATTTAGTATCATGGCATTTATGGGGAAAATTTTTCAGGCGCTTCGGCGGACACGTGAAACCGTGTCTGATGCTTTTGAGTCTGTGATAAAACAAAAGGTTACGCCGGAATCATTAGACGAATTGGAAGATACACTCATTTCCGCCGATATGGGATTTGCTACAGTCGAAACCGTATTGGGAGTGGTTGAGAAAAACCATAAAAAAGGGTTTATTAACAAAGTAGAATCTTATCTTGTTTCTGAATTACAGGACGAAAATAAGGTGGAACTAGGGCATAAAAAATCTGTCGTTCTTATGGTGGTAGGTGTGAATGGTACGGGCAAAACTACGTCCGCAGCAAAATTAGCAAATCATTATAAATCACTTGGGAAAAAGGTTTTGTTAGTTGGAGCCGATACGTATCGGGCAGCTGCGGCGGAACAACTCAAAATATGGGCCAAACGTGTGGATGTCAATATTGTGTGTAATGAAAAATCACAGCAGCCATCTGCCGTCTTATTTGATGGTTTGACGGCAGCGAAATCCCAGGGTGTAGATATTACCATTGTAGATACAGCAGGACGATTGCATACGTATAAAAACCTCATGGCAGAATTGGAAAAAATGTATCGTGTGGTTAAATCGCGATTCCCAGAATACGAAATTCATTCCCTCATCACATTGGATGCCAGTTTGGGTCAGAATTCTTTGATACAAGCTCGAGAATTTGCTAATACAGTGCAAGTGGATGGGGCAGTGCTGACCAAAATGGACGGGACGGCAAAAGGTGGTATAGTATTTCCCTTATTTAAGGAATTAAATATTCCTGTAAAATTCATTGGTGTAGGTGAAGATTTGGATGATTTAATCGTATTTAATCGGAATGAATATGTTCAAGGCTTATTAGGAACTGGTGAAAATTGATGAGCCAACCAAATCAAAAGTTGAATATGATCAGTTTAGGTTGTGCAAAGGCATTGGTGGATTCTGAATTGTTGTTGGGCGGCCTGAAGAATGCCCAGTTTGATATTACTCAGGAACCAGAGGAAGCAGATACGATTGTTGTCAACACGTGTGGATTTTTAGATATTGCCAGAGAAGAATCGATTGAAACAATCTTGCAGGCAGCTGAACTAAAAAAATCAGGCAATCTAAAACAATTAGTGGTTATGGGGTGTCTTTCTGAACGATTTCCGGAAGAATTGGCCAAAGAAATTCCAGAAGTGGATCGTTTTTTTGGGAGTAAAAATATTCATCAGGTGACCTCATTTTTAACCGGAAAAGACTACGCTAAAGACGACCCTTTATTTTATCGATCTCTAATGACGCCCGGTCATTATGCATATTTGAAAATTGCAGAAGGATGTGATAATGGATGTTCCTTTTGCAGTATTCCCCTCATGCGAGGCCTACAAAAAAGCCGACCCATCGATTCCATTATGTGGGAAGCGGAAAAATTGGTGGACCAAGGAATAAAAGAAATGTTGGTAATTGCCCAGGATTCCACAAGTTATGGCTGGGATTTGACGCCCAAAGTTTATTTAAGTGATTTAATAAAAGAATTAGATACCTTAGATATTGAATGGATTCGCCTCCATTATGCTCACCCGGCCCATTTATCTCAACGGATTATTGACGCCATGGCGAATGCGAAAAAAGTTTGCCGATATTTGGATATGCCCATCCAGCATGGGTCGGACAAAATTTTAAAATCTATGCGGCGCGGATTGGGGAAGGATGGAATCCGCGATCGTGTGCTCCGGTTGCGGGAAGCTATTCCTGATATTCGAATTCGCACCACAGTTATTGTGGGTTATCCGGGTGAGACGGATGATGAATTCAAACAGCTCTATGATTTTATTGAAGAAATGGAATTCGATCGTTTGGGTATTTTTACCTACTCAGAAGAAGAAGGCACCCTTGCAGAAGCTTTAAAAGATGATGTACCCACTGATGTGAAACATGAACGAAAAGTCGAAATCATGGATTTACAAGCCAATATCAGTTCTGAGAAAAACAATGCCATGGTTGGCGCGACTTTAACAGTGTTGGTCGATAAAAGTGGCGATACTGTTTCCGTTGGGCGGACGGAATTTGATTCACCGGAGATTGATAATATAGTTCATATCAAAGGGGTTGTAAAGAAAGGTGAATTTGTGGATGTAAAAATCGATTCGTCTAATGAATTTGAATTGATCGGAACCCCTGTCTAAATCAGTTAGTCGAACTAGCTTTAAAATCGAGTTTTACCTCGATCTATTATTGATTGTAATTGATCCTTTAATCTTTCAGTTATTTGTGGATAATCTTTTGAGACATCGTTTGCCTCAGCAATATCTTTGTCAAGATTAAATAAG
>Ga0302119_10000084_pt1 | contig 34350 bp, 35 predicted proteins | sample AG5_Tmax_MG_FD_203114 | JGI IMG/M metagenome (GOLD analysis project Ga0302119, IMG submission 203114) | Marine microbial communities from Western Arctic Ocean, Canada - AG5_Tmax | ecosystem: Environmental > Aquatic > Marine > Oceanic | place: Canada: Western Arctic Ocean | collected 2017-10-01 | reverse complement strand
CGGTAGCAGACCTGATTCACGAGAGGCTCGTCTCAGAGAACCCTGGATTGAGGTTGGTCTTCAGGAAGAACGTGGAGCGTTTCCGGAGTGGTTAGATGAGTGTTCGAGACTTCATTGAGACCCACTACAGTCACTTCAATGCGGGTGAGCTTGCTCGATGCGTAGATTCACTGAGAGGGTTCCTGAATAACGATGGCCGGCTAATCGTGACTCTCGCCGGAGCGATGTCTACAGCGGAGATAGGGAAGAGTCTGGCGCCGGCGATTAGGGAACAGCGGGTGCATGCGATTTGCTGCACCGGGGCTAATCTGGAGGAGGATTTGTTCGGCCTCGTCTCCAGATCCGGTTACGAGAGTGTCCCAAATTGGAGGCATCAGAGCAAGCAAGAAGATGCCGCACTCCATGAAAGGGGGATGAATCGCATAACCGACGTAGCGATTCCCGAGAGCGCTTTCACCAAGGTAGGAGAGAAGATGTTGTCCCTCTGGGAGGAGTCAGAAACGGTGGGAGACAGTCGCTTTCCTCACGAATACGTGTATGACCTCATTCTACATGGAGATATCGAGTTCTCATCTCCTGCCGAGGAGTCGTGGTTGGTCGCTGCGGCGGATGCGAACCTTCCGATATTCACGCCGGGGTGGGAGGATTCGACGCTCGGGAATCTACTGTCTGCGAGAGTCATAGACTGCACGCTGAAGAGTAATTCCGTCGTCAAAGGAGGATTGGATGCGATGCAGTCACTCGCTGATTGGTATCGGGAGGATAACTCTCCCACGGGGATGCTTCAGGTGGGTGGGGGCATATCGGGTGACTTCGCAATCTCAGTGGTCCCTATGCTTAGGCAGGATGCCGGAGTGGAAGTCCCCCTTTGGGCGTGGTTCGCTCAGATCTCAGAGTCGAGACCGTCCTTCGGCGGTTATTCGGGAGCTCCACCTGCAGAAAAGATCAGCTGGGGGAAGCTGGGAGTGGATACCCCCCAGTTCGTGATCGAGTCCGATGCAAGCATCGTACTACCGCTGATCCTATCCTCATTGGAATAGGTCGGAGTAGTTTCCCACTTCTTCCGAGATCCGCAAGAGCTGGTTGTACTTCGATGTCCTGTCAGATCTAGCTGGTGCTCCCGTCTTGATCTGCATCGAATTGGTGCCGACCGCCAGATCCGCAATTATGTCATCCGACGTCTCACCGGACCGATGGCTGATTATCGTCCCAAACCCAGCCTCACGGGATTTTCCGATTACCTCCATCGTCTCAGTGAAGGTCCCAATCTGATTGAGTTTGATTAGAATCGCATTTGACGCCCCTAGGGCGATTCCCTTTTCGAGGCGCTTGGGGTTGGTCACATACAGGTCATCACCGACAATCTGCACTCTATGCCCTTCACGGGAGGTGAAGTTCACCCATGAGTCCCAGTCGTCCTCCCCGAAGGGATCCTCGATAGAGACGATTGGGTAGTCATCCAGCCACTTCGAGTAGATTCGCCCAAGATCCGCCCCCGACATTCCTTCTTCGTCCATATGGTAGTGCGTGCCGTCAAAGAACTCCTGAGCTGCAACGTCTAGGGCAATTGAGACCTGTTGTCCTGGAGAGTAGCCGGCCCTCTCTATTGCTTCGCGTACCAGCCTGAGACCCTCCTCGTTTCTAGGGAGGTTCGGTGCGAATCCGCCTTCATCGCCAACGCCCCCAAGCAGTCCTTCTTCCTTGAGAGTGGACTTGAGTGCGTGATAGATCTCGACTCCTGCTCGGAGAGCCTCGGAGAAGTCGTCGAAACCATGTGGAACGACCATAAACTCCTGGACATCGACGTTCGTTTCGGCGTGAGCTCCCCCGTTCAGGATGTTCATCATTGGGACTGGCAGACTCGATTCGTCATCCTTGCAGATGTGGTTCCACAGTTTGCCCTGAGCTGCCGCTCTGAGGCATGAGAGGGAAACTCCTAGAGTGGCATTGGCGCCCAATACCTCCTTGTTCTCCGAACCATCCAATTCGATAAGGAGGGAATCGATTTCATCCTGGTTTGCGGGATCTATCCCTATGAGTGCCTTGCGAATCGGGCCGTTCACATTGTTGACGGAAACTTGGACTCCATTGCCCATCCACCGGTCCCCGCCGTCTCTCAATTCGACCGCTTCGTGAGTCCCGGTGCTCGCTCCGGATGGGACCGCTGCTCTACCTCTCAGTAAGCCATCGACATAGCAGTCGACTTCCACAGTTGGGTTGCCCCTAGAGTCGAGAATCATCCTAGCGAAGATGTCGCTGATAGCGGCACCCATTGACCCCTCCACAGGACCTTGGTTTCTCAAGGTAGCGTTGTCTCCTCTATGTGTTCAGCCAGCTAAGCCATCGAGAAACCTTGCTTTGAATCTCCGGGACTTCCAGTTCCGACCTGCAGCAGCACTCCCAGCAGAGTTGCTCCTCATTGGGGGAGATGGAGAATAGTTCGGCTCTCATTAGCACCCCATCCGCCTCATTGGACTTGGAGCGATTGTCATCAACGAAGCAATGCAGGAGGTGCTTGGGGTAATGATGGATACGTCCGGACTTTGGGCAGCAGAGCACCACGCTCTTGGAGAGGAATATCAGTGATGACCCGGTGGCTGGATCGATTTCGTGACCCTCTATTTTCGTACTGTTTAACAGAGATGCAACGTCGATGTGGTACCACTGTGAGTGCGAGTGAGGGATGTCGAGTCCGGATACGTCATCTAGGTACTCCTGAATCCTGAGTTGGGATATGGCCTCCTCTTGACTCATAGGGATGCAAGGTAAGCCGTCCCATTTGAACGCAACCAAAAATTTCTGAGCGGATGTTGCCTGTAATAGGACAAGTTTCGTCCAATAAACAATGACAAACATCAAGAAATAACCATAAGTTGTACGTTTTTCGGAGGATTCAATGAGTAATGTCGATTCCCTAGACAGATCCATCCTCTCCTTCCTGAGAGAGTCCGCCCGAGCCCCATACGTCGAGATCGCCAAAGATGTCGGCGTCACTGAGAGGACGGTTAGGACTCGGATCAAGAGACTCGAGGACGAGGGGGTAATCAGGGGCTATACCGTTCGGGAGTCGGGCATCGGACTGACTGCCCTGATTCGTCTCAAGGTGGGACCAGGTACTGAGATAGGTTCGCTTGCTGGGGAGTTCTCCGGTTGGTCGGGAGTCGAGTGCGTGTACGAGATAAGCGGCGATGCGGACTTGGTTGCCGTGGTTCATCTTGACGATACGGTGGCTCTCAGGAATATACTGGATCGAATGTGGCTCGCGGCGCCCGGAGACATCAGCTCGACCCAGACCGAACTCGTCCTAGAACAGTACTAATCCCTGTGAGACATGATCCAAAATTAACCAAATCTAAGTCTCTCGCTCTATTCCAATGTCCGTGGATTTCGTCAGACTAGCGGTAATCATCTCCCACCCCCTTGCCGCACTTCTCCTGATTTGGCTATTCTTCCGACAGAAGGCGTGGAGGGAGCAGTCCTCCCTTATGAGAGGGGAACAGAGGAGTACGGCCCTTGTAGAACACGAGTCCATGGGAGATAGGATCGCCATAGCAAGCGTGGGAATAGTCGGTCTTGCGTTCGCATCCAACGCAGCTCGGGGCATTATCGATCATGGCGATGCCTCCATCTACATAGTCCCGGGACTCCACGGTGCCACGGGACTGATCGGTCTGGCCATGATGATTTACGTCTGGAATCTGGGGAGGAAGACGAAATCTCAGAAAGACTCCGGAGAGAAATTCGCCAGGACGAAGGAAGTCCACGGGAGGATTAGCGACGTGATGGGGATGCTGGTTTTGCTCCACGCCTTTCTGGGTTTTCTGTACCTGCTGAGTATTCTGTGAGTGGAACCTACTGTCCTTCAATTTGATTAGTAGAGTGGAGAGGGTGGGTTGACCTCATGTTTGATTGCTGTTCGGACAATTTCCATATCGTTGTCCACCATCATGAAGATTAACTCCTCGAAACCCGTCTTTGGTGTCCATCCTAATTCCCTAGAGGCTTTCTCTGAATTTCCAACCAGTATATCGACCTCTGCTGGTCTGAAGAACTTCGGGTTTGTTTTAACTCTGACATTTCCATCTTGGTCAGATGCAATTGTCTCAATCCCCTCTCCAGTCCAACTCAATTCCATCCCAACCCTTCCGAATGCAAGGTTAATCATGTCCTTTACTGAGTATGTCTCCCCAGTACTAATTACATAGTCATCCGGAGTTTCACGCTGAGTCATTTTCCACATCATTTCCACATAATCTCCAGCATACCCCCAGTCCCGTTTGGCCTCGACGTTACCAACTTCCATAAATTTCTGAATTCCAGAGGAGATTCTCGCTGCAGAAAGAGTTACCTTCCTAGTTACGAATTCAATGCCCCTCCTTGGGCTCTCGTGATTAAATAGGATACCAGTACTTGCATGCAGGTCGTATGACTCTCTGTAATTCTTTGTTATGTAGTGGGCGAAAACCTTGGCACAACCATATGGCGATCGGGGGTAAAAAGGGGTATTCTCATCTTGGGGTGTTTCTACAACCTTGCCGAATTGCTCACTGGATCCTGCTTGGTAGAATTTGCATTCGGGGCGGTGAGTCTTGATTGCTTCCAGACACCGAAGAGCCCCCAATCCCGTAATGTCGGAGGTGTTGGTCGGTGAGCGCCATGATTCTGGAACAAATGATTGAGCGCCGAGATTGTAGAATTCGTCCGGTTCTACTTCCTTGATTACATTCTCGATGGATACTTGGTCGGCAAGATCTCCGCTAATTATGTGAAAGTTTGGGTTTCCGATTAAGTGACTAATCAGGTTCCGACCTATTGCGGCTTGACTAGTGCGCCGAACCATGCCATGCACGCTGTAGCCCTTGTCAAGAAGTAACTCGGACAAGTAGGAGCCATCCTGACCAGTTGCGCCCGTAACCACCGCAGTTCTCCGTGCCATGGTTAGCGGCCGAGACTGACTTTCTTCAATTGTTCCCCTACCCCCTACAATCACAGAAGGTCAGTGGGACATCAGGTCGCTACCAATGTCGAGCAGCCTCACCGTGAGCAAGTCTTCTTGGCACAGGATATATTACTCTGGTTTGGCTGTATAGGTCAGCCAAACGATGCCCCCCCTCGCAGATTGGTTGGAGGGCGAATGATTGCATCCATGGGTTAATCTACCGAATTCCTCTGTTGACATCATTGCTACCATCATTTAACGTTCTTGGGGGTGAGTTGGATACATGCTCCACCGATCCGCTCACTGGGTGGTATCGGGATGGATGCTGTAACACTGACCGTAATGACCGGAGTTTGCATACCATTTGTTGTCTTGTTACTCAGGAGTTTCTGGAGTTCGCTCATTCCCAGGGAAATGATCTGATTACACCAATGCCCGAACACCGATTCCCAGGCCTCTCTCCGGGTGACAGGTGGTGCGTCTGCGCACAGACATGGCAAGATGCTGCCGTCGAAGGTGTAGCCTGCCCGGTGGTAATGTCCGCTACTCACGAGGAGACTCTGCAAATCGTCCCGTTGGAACTTCTCAAGGAGTATGCAGTAGATATTTGATTGCACTAAATTGGTTGCAGTGTGACGAACTTACACGTTCTGAGAGATTACTAGAGAGACATCATCGGCATAGGCGTCGTTGTATCCAGTATCATGGTAAGCGTTCAGAGTTACTCTGGCCCATGAGGAATCTTCTGGGACCTGCCCAACAGCCTCACGCAGATAGATGCCAGTGACTCCATTCCTGTCGGTTGCGTAGACGGGACCTATTGCCTCGTAGAGAAGTAGCCCCCCATTGGAATCGAAGAACTCGACAACAACTTCCATGCGATCATCCTGATCAGAGTACCCTCCGAGGAATGCTGAAAGCATGTAGGTCAGATTCCCCCAGCCAATCTCCTCGGAAATCCCCGAGAGGTCAATCTCTTGGTGCATTGAAGATTCTCCCGAACCCCCTCCAAAGTAGTTGGAACCTCTGTCTTCTGTCCCTGGGTCAGTAGACTGTAGGTAAGTGGGAACGTTGTAAATCCAAGTCGTCATAGTCGAATTGTCAACCCATCCTGGGATAGACGCATCGTATCCGGGAGTCATTCCCCGTTCGTACTCGCCATCGCCGTTGAAAACCAGATTGGCTCCTAGTTCAGCGACCGGTTTGGCAGTGGCCTCGATTCCAAGCGCCCTTCCATCTAGGCCCCATGCAGTATCGATCCCGACACCGAGATGGCGGAGCGCAGTTGGAACTGCGTCGACCGCATCGGGTGACGGCCATATCTCTCCCGTGGACTCCACACCCCAGATAATCAGAGGAACGTTCCTGTGCTCCGGGATGTTGTATCCGTGCCCATAGCCATTTCCTGCATGGTCCGATGAAATGATCACCATCCACTCCTCGTTGTGGTAGTTAAGACGTGACTGGATAGCATCCATGACCTCTCCGAGCCAGATATCAGTCTGGTTCATCCCAGACAGATAGTCGGGGTTGGAAGCGTTGAACCCTGTGCTATGGCCGTATGCGTCCATTATGTCAAGGACCAGGGTCACCGCGTTCATCTGCTTGGTCGCCAAGTCTGCAACCAACCTATCGACGATTGTCTGGTCGTATCCTTGGAAGTAGTCGCCGCAATTGGAGCAAACCGATTCGTCCAGAGCAGCGTTGGACATGCTGGGCCAATTGTGGTAGGCCGAGCGATGTGTATCTGGAACCGAGTCTCTCAGCAACCGGAACCAGTATGGGTACTGCTCGTAGTTATGATCATCGAAGTTGTTGCCGTTAACGTTGTGCTTGTCCCGATGGACCCCCGTCAGGAAACTTGAGTGGCCAGAGCCGCTGATAGTCGTGTCCTCGACCCTAGCGGCCATCGAGTAGGCGCTCTCTGGCAGCATCGAGTCAATGGTGGGAGTATGCCCAGCTGCTATCGAATCGGGGCGCCATCCATCGACGAGGACCATCAGAACGTGGCGAGTCAGATATTCGCACGAGCCGTCGTTGTAAGTCGTGTTAGAGGCGAAATTGAGTGCCTCTGGATCATCGCATCCGAAGACGATGTAAGGCCTGAAGACGCACGAGCCATTGTCCTCGGTCGCGTTCTCATCGAAGTTCAGAGCATTCGAATAGATGCACCCGGGCATCTCCTCCGGGGGTTGCGGAAACTGGCACGAGCCGTCGTCCACAGACGCAGCCTCATTGAAATTTAACGCTCCTTCGTATGTGCAACCGGGTGTCTCCTGGGGTGGTTGTGGGAACTGGCACGAGCCGTCGTCCAAGACTGCTGACTCGTTGAAGTTCAGAGCGTCCTGATAGGTGCATCCAATTGGTTCCTCGGCTACTGTTTCCGTTGTGGTGCAGCCAGACAGAGGCGCCGATAGGAGAATAATCGCCACTAGTTGGATGTGTAGCCTCACGTATTGACGAAGATGCCCACTTCTATGAATTGTTCCAGTTTCACAACGAAACTGAGACTAGGGAGTGTTGCGCATATCTATGCATAATAATCCGCTCGAGTTATGCGTAGCAGTATGCTTGTTATGCTTAGTGAAATCTCGGCGTTATGCTTACGTTATGCTTGTTTAATGCTAGTTATCCTTAGCAAAATTCCTCTGTTATGCTTACGTTATGCATAACTATGCAATACAGGTTGATAGTGGGGCAAACTATCTTGGTTTGCAGAGGAGATATCTGAAATACTGGATTTTTCCGGATTTTAGAGCCTCGAAGATGGGCGACCCGGGAACTCCCCCGAAGGTCTCGAAGCTTTTTCTGAGAGAGGCTGGGGCGCTCTGTCGAATCATCTCCCTCCTCTCCTCGTCGATAAGGTTCAACGCATCGATCACGTTCTTGGTCACGTCAGCCCTTGACTCGATGCTGAATCCGGTCTCCAGGAACTGGCTGTGCATCTTCTCCATGGTCCTTGAGTCGCGCATGTCCGTCCAACAGAATTTCCCCTCTGGCCTCAGGACCCTGAAGACCTCCTTCAGGAAATCTGGGATGTTCGCATAGCAGTGGGATGACTCCACGTTGTATGCGATATCGAAGGAATCGTCGGGTAGGGACAGCTCCTGAGCGTTGCCTTCCTTGAATTCTAGGTTGTCCTGTGCGGCGAACCAACCTTGGGAGAGACGTACTGCCTCTGCGGAGTAGTCTACTGCCAACAGGGACTTAGGGTTGTACGTCCTTGCAATCCAACTCGCTCCGCCGCCCCTGCCGGATCCGATCTCGAGTACCTCTTTGCCCTCTATCTCCACGTCCTTGATGTTCATGTTGTAGAGTTGGATGAAAAGTCGGTCAGATTCATCTCCTTCGGAGAGTTGGAGTTCTGCCTCATCTGTGAAGCCGTAGTTCATGAAGCGGAAGCTTGGATCCGTCTGAGACCGTGCCATCCTCTGGTAGAGGCCCCTCCACATTCGCATCCTGAATCCAGACGGGACAATCCGCATTACGGTGTAGAATACCCTTGCAGGGAAACCCATTGCCAAATTAGCACCTATTCCTTCCACTTCACCGAGCATCCCATGCTCTCGGTCCTTGGGATGGAGACCGCCTTTCCCGTAGCGAGCTCCTCTATCGCGTCCTCCAGTTCGGAAGTCGTGGCATGGGAGGGGTCTCTCGGGGAGTCATCCAATCGTCCCCTGTAGACGACGATTGAATCCGAGTTCAGAAGGTAGAACTCTGGTGTTCTCTCGGCTCCGTAAGCCAAAGCCACTTCTTGCGAGGAGTCGTGGAGATACGAGTACGTCATACCCTTATTCGCCCTCTTGACCATGTTGTCCCATGAGTCGGATTCGTACTTCACTGGGTCGTTCGAGTTTATTCCCGCGAAGCCGAGGCCGTTCTTTCTAGCCACTTCCGCAGCACTCTCTATCCTTGGCTCAGAGCCCACCACGTATGGACAATGGTTGCAGGTGAAGAAGACTACGGCGCCATTCTCGCCCAATACGTCATGGAGCGAGCGCATCTCCCCTCCGGGGTTTCCGTTTGCGTCCGGGAGTTCGAAATCTGGTGCCTTTGTGCCCGGTTCTACCATCTGCTGAGAGTGCATATCGTCTCGTCCGAGTGAATGCTTGTTCAATCCTTTGGAAGGAGGGCTTCTCTTCGGGAGGTAATCTGCCCTCTGCACTCCTCTAGTCTTCTCCTAGCGAGCCTGTTCTGTGGGTCGACATCGAGGACCTTTCTCCAGGCAGAGGCAGCTTTCTCGACGTCGTTTTCTTCATGGAGGATGGCTGCGATTCTGAGCTTGGCATCAAGGTGCTGGGGAGCCGCCCGTACCGCTCCCTCGAAGTCCGACATCGCTTCCTCTGACCTTCCGAAGTCTAGGTACAGCAGTCCTCTCTGGTACCACGCCTCGGAAAGGCTGGGATTCGTCTCTATTGCTTTGTTTAGTGGCTTTTCTGCCTGTTCTGACTTACCCATCGCAATCATGCAAGTCCCTAGGTGTACAAGCCCCATCGAGTGGTTGTTGTTCAGCTTGAGTAGCTCACGTAGTTCCGACTCGGCATTGACCCAATCCCCTTGGTTCATAAGTATCTCAGATTTTCTCAGTCGTCCTAGTTCGTGATTAGGGCGGTCCTCGACCAAACGGTTGGCATCGTCTAGGGCCATGGCCAAATCGTCACAGAGCAGGGCTGCGGATGATCTGTTGAGTCTGGCTCTAGCGTGGTTGGGGTCGATCTGGAGGCATAGGGAGAAGAGTTTCGTGGCCTCCTCGAGACGCCCTTGTCTCGCTGCGATGATCCCGCGGATGAACGGGACCGTTGGGCTGTCTTTCAGAGTGGTGGTGGCCTCGAGAGTTAGGGCAATGGACTGTTCCAGATCCCCTATTTCGAGGAACAACTGTGCTTCTTCGAGGGAGATCGCTGGATGATCTGGAATCAATCTTCGTGCTCGCACTAGGGCTACTTCAGCCTCATCGAAGGCTTTCTGATACCTCAGGGCCCTAGCCCTTCCGAGCCAAGCTAGGCCCGATTCCCTGTCGATTTCTACTGCCTTGTCGAACGAGACAAGGGCATCGATAACGGGCATGGGGTCGATTTTCCCCGTTTCATCGCGATGGTCGTCCGATTCTACGAGGCTTAGCCTGCCCTTCATCACATGCAGTGTGGCGGAGCTCCAGGATTCCTCGGGTGCATCGCTGAGCGTCTGCCGTGCGGAGTCGGCTGCGCCGCTGAACAACCAGAGTTGACTCAGTCTGCCCCTGGCCTCTGCATCCCCCGGTGTCCTGGAAAGGTGTTCCTGAAGAACCTCGATCGCAGCATCCGTCCTCCCATCGTTATCGAGAATCTCTGACTCCAGGATTACTGTGTACTCCCCCAGTGCATTTGCTCGCCTGATACACTTCAGGGCGTCCTTTATTGACCCGCCATCCGCATTGACGAGCCGGGCCTTCAGGGACCATGCCTGTCCGAAGTTCTGATCCCTCTCGATAGCCGTCTCTACCGATTCCAATGCTGCTCTGAATTCTCCGAGCAGGAGTTGCTTGGCAGCCTTCTCGATCAAACCTGGTGCCGTGTTCGATGGATTGGTGCCACCAACGTCTGAGTCTCTGGCTCTCTGCGCAATTTGGGATAGCTCCCCCTCCTCTTCTGAAACTATTGATGTGGCTCCTAGGGCTTCTAGCCTCTTTCTGTTTCTAATGAGTCTCTCGTCGGACGTGCTATCGAGTAGAACTGACTGCTCATTGAGCACCCCTATGTCATCTGGGACAATTGCTAGCAGCCTCTCGAGGGTTCTGTCAAGGGACTCGAAGTCGCCATTCTTCCTCTGGATCTCGGAAAGCGACCTCAGTGCAGACTCGTCTTCTGGGTCCAAATCATTTGCCCTCTGGAAGCAATCAGCGGCCCAATCGAACCTTTCTACGGAGTGGAAAAGCTCTCCCGCCCGACGATTCTCGGCTGCAGAAAGTTCGATATCCTCGGCTTTCATCTCTGCTTCGGTCAGAATGGCGGTGAGCCTCTTCGAGAGTGGCTTTAGCCCCTGGACAATGCTGCGCTCGTCTTCAGTACTATCTTCTGGGTAGTGACTCAGCAGTGCTTTGACGGCATGGCTAGCAATGGCGCAAGACTCGCTGTTGCTAACTGGAATTCCTTGGTTGAAGAGGAGGGCCTCAGCAGCCTCCAGAGACTTGTGCACCCCTAGCAGGTCGTGAACCTCTGGGGCATCGGATAGAATCGTGTCAACCCCTCTTGAGAGAAGGTCCAATCTCTCGGAGGTCTCGGTCAGATTTCCCTTCATCGACCCCAGTTTCAAGGCAAGCTTCTTCCTCTGTCTCAATACCGACTTATGCCTGATCCATAGTGCAAGGAGGGTGACAGATAGAGCCCCATAGAGAGTCAGTATCGCCATGGTAGTCTCTTGCATCGGTCCCAGCGGGCATGAGAGACTTTTGATGGCTTCTGCTATGCCTACCCTTCAGAAGGCCATTATTGGCAAGGTTTTGCCCTGCCAGAAATGAATCTTTGAAACTCACTCTAGGTCCTTTACCGAGTATGCTTGCACTCCAAGCTTCAGAGATTGGGGGCCTACGGTCTTGCCAACTACAACGTTGATTCCCGCGCCCGAGGCGAGCTCGTGGATCCTGTTGGTAACCTTGCCCGAGAAGACTAACCCCTGAGCACCATCTGACTCACCGAGAGCGTTTTCCAAGGCTTTGGCTCCTACTGGGTCGGAGCCTGTTCCATCTGCGAGCACTATTACCGCGTAGTTGGCCTTTAGCCCATCCATCATAGGTGCCCAACCCTTGATTTCGTCAGGGGCTTCCAATGATGGTTTTCCTTTTCCGACGGCTTTGTCGTCGTCCTTCTGAATCTCAGTCTGTATTCGGGAGACTGCCTTTGAAGCGACTTCCTTCTGGCCAAGGCACTTCGTCACTACTTTGCCCTCGAGGTGCTCTACTTCCCTGCTCTGAGGAGCAAAGGCGACATGCGTCAGGGACTTGCCCAGCTTTCCACTGATTTCCATCAGGAGGAGTTTGCCTCCACGGTCTCCGTCCAAGAATGCGGTAACCGTCTTCTTCTTGGCGGCGAGTTCTGTCAACTGTGGCTTGACCCCCGATCCCATAGTGGCAATTGCATTGTTAATCCCGAACTTCAATAGGTTCCGGACGTCGTTCCTGCCTTCGACGATGATTATTGCATCCGAATTTTTCACGTTTGGTCCTGCGGTCATCTCTTCGAAGTCGGTCTCAGTATCCAATGTAAGTACTGCTCTGACTTCGTCGAGGATATTCTTCGACTCGCCGGAGGCGGAGTTTACTATCTCTAGCAGAAGTTGCTTGGCTCTGTCGATGACATGGTCCCTCTTGGCGGACCTGATGTTTTCGATATCCTTGACCTTGATCACTGCTTTGCATGGTCCGATCCTGTCTATCGTCTCCAGAGCTGCACCGATTACTGCAGTGCTGACTTGGTCTATTGAAGATGAGACTTCGATAGCTCCCTGTACGCGGCCTTTGTGGTTGTTCAAACTGACATCCACGTGGCCAATTCTTCCTGTTCTCTGGAGTTTCCTAAGTTGGAGGCTCTCGCCCAGGAGTCCTTCGGTCTGGCCGAATATGGCTCCGATGACGTCTTTGCGTGCTACGGTCCCATCGACTTTTATTGTTGCGTGTATTACGTATTTTCCTTCATTTGACATATTGTTCAATTCCTTGCTTCTCGGCCCCAAACGGGGGCCTTGCCCCCGTTTTCGCCATTTTGGCAGGGGGGGTTCGATGGGCGCAGGACGCCCGGGAGTGGCTGATTAGCAATCTATCCGGGACACAGGGTATTCATGAATGCTCCTGTTTGCCTTGGAGGTCCATTTTGGGCCTAAGACCTAGTCGTTAAGGCCAGATGCCCCCCCATGAGATAGTGTGGCAGAAGAGGCGTGGGCTGAGAATGACCGTTCAAGGATTTTCTTGAACGCATCAAGGCTCGCCTTGAGAGACGGGCAGTTATCAAACGGAGAGAAGAGAATTCTAGTGAAGCTTGCCCATGCATTGAGACTGGAGGAGGATGAGCCCAAGAGGATCTATGATGCTATTCTGTCTGGTGAGGTGGAACTGATTAGCGGAGGCGTGCTTGAGAAGAGTGAGATGAGGTTGGTGTATGGCCAGGTTCTCGAAGCCATGCTGATCCATACAGACAGGTCGGATGACGTCATGGCACAAATTGCGTACCTTAGGAGGATGTTTCTCATCGAGGATGCCGAACACCGGGCGATAGCTAGGAGCCTAGACCGTCAGCTGGGAGAAATCGTGCACAGGTCCTTTATCGACGAATACAGGATGCGTCTCAATGACTCGGTAGATAATCTGCGCGAGATTTTCGATAGTGTCAATATACTCTCTAGGAAGCAGTAGTTCAGATGAGTGGTGAGCGCATTCTGGATGGGTTCCTCGAGGAGCAACCTCGTAGGTCCCACAGATCACACCGAAGCCTAGCAAAAATTGTCCGGGAAGCCTACCCGATAGGGGTGCCGGCGATGATTATGAAGTCAAGCACAGACCGTCTCGGTACCTCCGCTGGATACTCTTTCCACCTTGGCACCCCGGATGAAATTCTGAGGAGGATCGCATCGTGGCTGATTACTGAGGCAGGAGATGACCAACGAACCTTGTGGAAGTTGATACCTTTTCTCTGGAAGAGACACGGGAGAGAAGACGTCGCACTCTCAGCACTTCTTCTTGCCAATTTGGATCACGAGAAGGGTGGGGTCGATCCATGGGTGGTACTAGCCTCCTCAATCAACTCCAAAGAACCAGCTGAGGCCCTGCTCCTTAGCATCGAGGAAGCCTTGCGAGCGGGTCACGACGTTCCAAGTGACGAGTTGCTGAAATCTTGGTGTGATGGTAGGCTCGTAGAGTCGCACTTGGCGCTCATCTCAACATTTGCCGCCATTAACGCGGGAAGAGAGATTGGAAGTGATGTAATCAATCTACTAGTTATGGTAAAGGTGCCAGATGGAGATTCTCTTCTGGGCAGAATTAGAGACAGAGTCGCAGCGAGAATACCATAGTACTAATTCATCGGTAGCCCCTCTGGTAGTCATGGTCGAGCGGTTGCTGCCATCAGATGACCCGGTAGCAGAGGAGGTTCTAGAGTGGACGATAAAGAGGGATGCCGAGGACATCACCCAACTAATGGAGTGGCTTGTAGGGACTACTGCAAGAAAGGACAGGGGGGTCTTGATCAACAGGGCATTGGACCTGATGGAAGAAATACATCACGCTTTGAGGCGTTTAGACGAGCTGAGGTAAACGGATGCGTTCGCTGTTGCTAGCGGGGGGAAGATCCTCTAGGATGGGTCGGGACAAGGCCCTAATCAAGATCGATGGTTTATGCATGATTGAGCGAGCGGTAAACGCGCTCGCTGCTGCCAATCTAGAGCCGATTAGGATTGCAGTAGCGGAACCCGAAGACGTTGAGGAATATGGTTCGGTCATCGGAACTGAACTGGACATTGAGTGGGTTCTTGATTCGATGATGCACGCAGGTCCAATCGATGCAATAGAAGAGGCTTTGCTGAATCCAAAGTGCGAAGATGGGATCCTACAATTAGCCACTGTGGACTATCCCTGGGTCTCCTCGAATCTGTTTGTCTCTCTCCAAGAGAGGCTTGGGAAAGACGATTGCCTCATCATGCCTCATGATGGAGAGAGGGGGCATCCGTTACTGTCTTTGATTCGAACCGAGGCGGTCCTCGAAATGATTGATGGCGACAGGCGACCCCTTCGAGTCCAGTTCACAGAGGCCAAGCATTCGATACTCGTGGAGGACCCTGCGGTTCTTCTGAATGTGAATACACCCGAAGACCTACAGTGAAAACTGTCCAGAGCAGAGCATATCGATTACCTCTGGATAGAGTACATGCTCGACTTCTTTGACCCTTTCTTGGAGGGCCTCCTCATTATCTTCTGGTAGCACTGGGACTTCTCTTTGCGCAAGAATGGGCCCAGTGTCAACTCCCTCGTCCACTAAGTGCACAGTACAGCCAGTAGTGCTTACTCCAGAAGAGAGGACGTCGCGATGAGCATGAACCCCGGGGAAATCTGGTAGTAAGGAGGGATGAACGTTGACTATCCTGCCCTTCCAATTCCCAACGAACGAAGGAGTCAGTATTCGCATGTAGCCACTGAGAACTACTAGCTCTGTATCAGATGACTGGAGTTGCATTTCCACCATTGCTTCGTGGGCCATGCGGCGTTCTGACATTTCAAGACCCGGAGGAATTGGGATTCCCTTGGAAGCAATTCCTGCCTGCCTCCCATGTTCAAGCCCTGCAGCTCCTTCGCTGTCTGCCAGAACCAGTACCGTTCGATGACAGCGGGGCTCTGTCTCTTGGAATTTCAGCAGAGAGGCCAGGCCAGATCCTCCACCAGAGATTAGTACGGCTAATCTGAGTGGATCGTCAAGAGAAGCGACGCGTGGAGGGACGAAGGCAGTTTCCATGCTCTTGTGGCAGAGAGTTCTCGCTTGAGTCTTCGGTAATGCAACTTAAAGGACGGCATTAGTGCCGAATATACGAATCTCATGGAGAGAATCGAGAGCATTGACGAAATTGTTGAGAGGTACTGCGTATCTAGCAACCCTGTTCTAAGTCGATTTTATTTCAGTCTCGGCTTGCTATTTGTTGGGTTCGCCATCATTGGTATCTGGGTACCAGGATGGCCGACGGTTTCGTGGGCGGTTCCTGCCGCCTTTCTATTCTCGTACTCGAGTGAGAGGATGTTCAGGTGGACAATGACAAATCGCTTCTTTGGCCCTGCAATGTTCGAGTACTATGCAACTGGAAAAACTGTTCCAAGACACGCGAAATCGGCAATTATTGCGATGATATCCCTCATGGCTGCGTCTTCTGCGGTATTCGTTTGGTATGTTTCGACGCTAGGGAATGGTACGTTCTCGGAGCCATCTTCTTGGAATGGTGCAGACCCTGGATTCGGATCTCTTACCATTATCCTCGTGGGCATCTTGGGGGTGTGGTATGTCGCAACAAAGGTACGAACGAGGGAAATTGGTTAACTGAAACTATTTTGCAGGTGGCCAATACCCGGAGGTCAGAGTAACATGGATTTCGACACAATCTCAGTAAGAGGAAAAAGCAAGCCAGACCCCACGACGGGTGCGATAGTCCCTCCGATTTACCAGACTGCGACTTACGTCCTGGAGGAGATTGGAGTGGACAAGGGGTTCGACTACACCAGATCTTCCAACCCTACAAGGCAGGATCTGGAAAATCACTTGGCCGCATTGGAAGGAGGGAAACATGGGATTGCCTTCTCCAGTGGAATGGCTAGTGCCGACAGTTGCATGAAGTTACTCAGTCAGGGCGATCACGTAGTTTGCTGTGATGATGTGTATGGTGGCACTGCAAGGCTGTTCAACAACCTCATGACGAACTACGGAGTTGAGTTCACCTACGTGGACTCGCAGGTAGCTTCGAATGTTGAGGATGCGATACGCCCAGAAACAAAGATGATCTGGGTAGAGACGCCAACCAATCCTCTCCTTAAGGTAACAGATCTAGAGGCAGTGGGCAAGATTGCGAAGAGCAAAGGTCTGCTATATGTGGTGGACAGTACTTTCGCAACCCCGGTTTTCCTAAAGCCCCTAGAGTACGGGGCCGATTTGGTCCTCCACAGCACGACCAAGTATCTGAGCGGCCACAACCAGATAATCGGTGGGGTACTCGTAACCGATCGTACGGATCTTTTCGAGCGATTGAAGTACATCCAGAAGAGCGTCGGCGCTGTACCCAGCCCCTTCGATTGCTGGCTTGTGATAATGGGTCTCAAGACCCTGCATCTCAGGATGCAGAGGCACTGGGAGAATGCCGAGAAGATTGCGGTGTATCTGGAAAGTCACCCCAAGGTTTCGAAGGTGATCTACCCCGGATTGGAGTCCCACCCCATGCATGAAGTTGCGAAGGCTCAGATGAAGGGTTTCAGCGGAATGATCTCCTTCGAGTTGGAGGGTGGTCTGAAGGCCGGGAAGAAATTGATGAATTCTGTAGAGCTGTGCCTTCTTGCTGAGAGCCTAGGGGCGGTTGAGACGATGATTACGCACCCTGCTACCATGACACACGCCGAGGTCCCTCGCGAAGAGAGGCTTGCTAGGGGATTCGAGGACGGCCTCGTGAGACTATCGGTGGGCATAGAGGATGTCAATGACCTGATTGCCGACTTGGAGAAAGCCTTCGAGAAGGTGTGATCAGTCCCATTCCTCGGGATCCCAGCCGTTCTCCCTTAGCCAATCATCATTGTAAAACTTCGACAGGTAGGGGTTTCCTGAATCTGGGAGAATCGCGACTACCATCGCATCCTCGCCGTTTTCCTCTGCCTTCTTGGCGATTTCAATTGCCACCTTGATCGAACCGCCGCATGACCCCCCACAAAACATTCCTTCTCTTCTGGCAAGGGCTCTTGCCCACTGGAAGCACTCTCCGTCGTCCACCTGGTGTATTTCGTCAATCATCGAGAAGTCGGTTGCAGATGGGATGAAGTCTTCTCCGAAACCCTCCACCTTGTACGTCTGTGGCTCCCCCATGGTTCCCTCCTCGAACCATTGTTTGAGAATGGAGCCAACAGCATCGACGCCAACTATCGTGGGTGGCGTGCATCCATTTGACTCGGCGATCTCCTTCAATGCCTTGGAGGTCCCGGATATCGTCCCCCCGGTTCCCATCGTGGCTACGAAATGTGTGATTTTGCCCCCCGTTTGTTCCCAAATCTCTGGCCCGGTTGAGAGATAGTGAGTCAGTGGGTTTGCCTCGTGCGAGTATTGGTCCGGATACCATGCTCCGGGGATCTCGCGTGCCAGTCTGGCGGCGACTTCGTAGTATGATCGCGGGTCCTTCTTGTCGACCGCAGTGGGGCACACATGGACCTCAGCACCCATGGCTCTGAGAATGTCTATCTTCTCCTTGCTCATCTTGTCTGCCATGGTGAAGATGCATCTGTAGCCCCTCTGTGCTGCAACCATCGCAAGCCCAATCCCGGTGTTGCCAGATGTGCTCTCCACTATCGTCCCACCTGGCTTCAGGAGTCCCTTCTCCTCAGCATCCAGAACCATCTGCAATCCAATTCTGTCCTTGATCGAACCACCCGGGTTGCACCGCTCGAGCTTGACCCAGACAGACGAATTCTCCAGTCCCTCGGTGATCCTATTCAGCCTAATCAGAGGTGTGTTGCCAATCGCAGAGACCAAATCTTCGTGGGAGTTGAGTGGAGTGCCAGATTGGTTGGTCACAATGGGACATCGAAACTCGCCGTATGATGGTTGTCACGGAGAGATTCAGACTGACTTGTAGTAACTCCAACCGACAAAGGGTGTACTCCAGAAAAGGCCGCCTACGGCTCCAAACACAATTAGTGCGCCCACATATTCCGGTCCTGTGCTTCCTGCTCCAAGGGCTGGACCAAATACAGGAATAACAAATGTGAGGAAGGATACGGGAATTAGGTGCTTCAAACTGGGTTCACAAAAGCCGGTCTTCTCCGAGATGATTTTGACACCAAATGCAGACAGGAGGATGAAGGCGATGATTGATACCAGAAAGCCTCCAAAAGAGCCGAAGCCAATATCAAAGAACCCGTTTAACGACACTAAAAAGCCGACTGAAGCTCCCGCTGCAGCTCCGGTCGAGAGAGTTTTTTTCCATTCCATTGAGTTCTCCTAATGCCTGAATAGCCTAGTTCCCGTAAATAGCATTGCCATTCCATGCTCGTTCGCGGCCTCTATTACCTCATCGTCACGAATGGAGCCACCTGGTTGAACTACACTGGTAATCCCAATCTCGTTTGATGTGTCGATACCATCACGGAATGGGAAGAAAGCGTCGGAGATCATCATCGCTCCCTGCGCTCTGTCACCGGCCCTCCTCGCGGCGATACGGACTGCCTCCACACGGCTTGTCTGCCCCGGTCCGACACCCACCGTTGCAAATCCTGTTTCCGTCTTACGAACCAGAATAATCGCATTGGACTGAACTTCTGCGATGACTGAGGTTCCGAACCGTGCTAGTTTGGTTCCCTCGTCGTCAAGCGAGTTTTGTGTGACGGAGTGTACATTGTCCCAATCTATGCTCGGGGGGCCTTGTACCTGGGATAGCCAACCTCCTTGCACTTGGCGTATCTTTGGTTCCTCACGGTATTCTCCAAGCGGTTCTAGGGTTAGCATTCTCCGGTTCTTGCTTTGGGAGAGCATTTCCAATGCCTCGGGTTCGTAACCAGGGGCGATCATGCATTCGAAGAAGTGCTTCCCGATTGATTCTACGGTTTCTCTCCTCACTACCTGGTCGAATGCGATTACGCAACCGAATGCGCTCTCGGGGTCGCTTGCCAGTGCGTTTTCCCATGCGGAAATCTGACTCTCGGCAACTGAAGCGCCACAGGGGTTTGTGTGCTTGATAACCGCACAGGAGTGCGCTGCGAAATCGCAAGTCTGTGAGAGGGACCGCGCTAGCCTGAGGGCAGCATCCAGATCGAGGTAGTTGTTGTAGGAGAGTGGCTTCCCCCCATGTTGTACTGCAGCTGAGAGTCCCGTTGGGGTTCCTGAAGCTGGAAAGAAGGATGCTGGTTGGTGGGGGTTCTCCCCGTACCTCAGTTCTCGGCCCTCCCCTGATGATGAGTGGATTCTGTTGGGAATCTTGCTGTCGGTGAATCTGCTCCACAACTCGTTGGAAACCGCGCTGTCATACGCTGCGGTAGATTGGAATGCCGATAGTGCGAGTTCCTTTCTCAGTTCCAGATTTACGCCGGATGGATTGCCACCGGATTCTGAAAGTGCTTGTAGGATAGGGCCATACTGCTCGGGTTCTGTGACGATTATGACATCAACATGATTCTTCGCTGCAGATCTGACCATGGTGGGTCCGCCGATGTCGATCATCTCGATCAGCTCCTGGTCGCTCACTGGGGGGTCTCGGGCTGCGGTGGCCTCGAAGGGATACAGGTTGACACATACTAGGTCAATCCTAGCATAGCCAAGCTCGGACAGTGTCTGCATATCCTGTTCTGAGTCCCGTCTGACCAGAATCCCCCCATGAACAGCGGGATGGAGCGTTTTCACCCGGCCATCGAAGATCTCCGGGTGGCCGGTGACCTCGGATACGTCTGTGACTTCGATTCCCGCGTCTCTGAGCTTCGAGGCAGTCCCTCCTGTCGAGAGTATCTCCCAATTCATCGAATCCAAGGATTCGGCCAGTTCCTCGATCCCGGTTTTGTCCCAGACGCTGATCAGCGCCCTAGGTCGCTCCATGGCGAATGCGTGTGTACGGGAGGCTTGAAGGTTCGTGGTTGATTATTCGCCTCTCGCGGAAATGACTTGATCTATCCTCAGCATCCCCATTGCCGTCTCTGTGGCTGACTCGAGGGAGTTCTCGATTACTGACCTAGGATGCCAGACGCCATCTACATCCCAGATCTTCCCGTCTTGGGAAATGCCAACCGGGGACTCGCTCAGAGAAGTGGCTCTGAGCTCCAGAACCCGATCCAGTGCTTCTCCACCAGCGTTCTCGACGAGCGTCGCGGGGATAGTCTCCATCGCTCTGGCGAATGCCTCCATTGCAAGCCTCTCCCTTCCACCTTGGTTCTCAGATGCAGCGCGAACAGCGTGGGCAATCCTGCTGTGGGTCGAACCTGCTCCTGGCAGAACGTCCTCGCCCAATGCCAATGAGGTTGCTCTGAGTGAGTCGTGAAGTCCTCGGATTACCTCCTCCGTTCCCGTCTCTCCCGCGCCCCCTACCTCGATTGTGACGATAGATGGGTTCGGGCAATCTTCGATTCGGATTACGTCTTCCACCTCGTCGGTAGATGGCTTCCTCATCCATGAAGCATGGCCGCAGAAACCCAAGTCGGATTCTTCGATGTCGAGAGGGTTTTCGATGATTCGCGAGCTAGTTGCATCGGATGCGTTTCTCAGTTCTGTTGAGTCTAGCTTCTCCACGGCTAAGATGCCGCTATCGCACAATAGATGCAGGATGTCCTTGTCTATCTCCCCGGAGCATAGAACCACTTTGGCCCCTGACTCGAGGATGCCTCGGAATATCTCCTCCTTTCTATCTCTCTCAGCTCCAATGAATGAGTCTAGAGCGTCGGCACTGGTGATTTTCAATTCCGTATCCCTGACCATTTCCCTGATCTTGATGTCGCCATCCAAGCAAACGACTTTTGCATCTCTGATATCATTCGGCAAATCGTTCATCAGCACCCTCCGTCGAATTAGGATACCTTTGACCAGACGCGAGTCCTTTGCCCCGCCCGTTCCGGTCTTGAACATGGAGACATGCTGTGCCAAGGCTTCGCCTCGGTTCTCGTAGACGGTGGATAGTGCCTCTACGATTAGGGGGGAGAAGACATCGAGGGCCGACTCTGCGACCTTTCCACGGAGGGATGTTTCTGCTACTGCCAGGAGTTTGGCATCGTCCGTTACGGATACGTCTGAGTCAATCTGTGAGATTGCGGCTTGGAGGGAGATTTCGTACCCCTCAACTAGTGTGAGAGGGTGAAATCCCTTTCTGAAGAGGTTGTTCGCCTCTATGAGTAGAGAGCCGCAAAGAAGCATTGTAGTGGTAACGCCATCCCCGCAGTCCTCCTCCTGCGATTCGGCCATGGACACCATCATCTTCGCAGCTGGGTGTTTGACTAATAACTCGGCTACGATTTTCGCTCCGTCGTTGGTGACAGCAGTGGTTCCATCGGTCTTGTAGAGCATCTTGTCGAGGCCCCGGGGCCCGTAAGTGGGCTTCAGGAGATCTGAGAAAACCCTAGCCGCTACTATCAGCTTCTCTTGGACATCAGTGCCGCTAGTCACCTTCGTGTTCTGGGATGTGATTTCGACCTTCGGCTTGCCCGGTCCCTCGCCCATCATTACTTTCGGCGTGAGTGGCTGACATGAATGCTTTGAGGGGGCAATTCGAAAAGTTCGATAGCAAACCATACGAATGTCTATGATGGACACGAGTCAGGAAGATTCGTGGTAATTCGGTCTTTCTCGGTCATTTTCGTAACCAGTCTACTACTGGTTTGCAGCATTTCTCCTAGCAGTTCGGCCCAGTTCCTGCCGGAGGCTGATCTAGAGTGTGATGACTTGGTGGAGATAGATCTCTCGGGTGGAACTGGCAGTTCTCTGATTAGTTGCGAGTTGACAAATCCGACCTCTGGGGCCGAGACTGTGGAGCTCTCGTACCAATCCGGGGTTCTGAATATAGCCGGTCCGGAGAGCGTGACCGTCGGCGGTGGCCAGTCAGAGACATTCCAGATCGTGATAGGTTCCCCAACCGGGCAGTCTGCAGGGACATACGAGGTCAACTTGAGTGCTGTCGTAACCGAGTGGAACGGGGTTCCCGTGACTGTTTTCGGATTCTCGGATGAAGAGGAGATCGAAGTGGAGGTACTCCCCTACACCACGTGTTCTTCGTCCCGTCCTTCGGCCATCTTCGCTGAGGCTGGCGATGATGTGACCTTCTCCGTGGTGTATAGTTGCGATAGCAACGAGGACAGCGGCATGGTGGTCTCCCTTCACCTTCTGGAGAAGGGTAGCACGCAGGAGAGCATGTGGCCATCGGGGTTCAATGACATGTCTGAGGGCGGTTGCAAAATCCAGAACCCGATGGGATCGGTCAACTGCGGTTTCGTCCTGACTACGCCTTCCAACATTCAGGAGAAGTGGGAGGGTTGCCTGATTGTGGTCGATGAGATGACCAATCCGGGGTGGTCGTGCTCAAGCGATTTCGCCTTCACTCTGACTGTCAATGAAAAGAAGACTTTGGTTCCGTCCGTGGGAATCGACGTAAACGGCACGTTCCTAGAGGACCTAGGCGTAACAGAGGAGAATCAGCAGTACTTCATCGGAGGAGGCGTGGGCCTAGTCGTCCTGTTCGTTTCGCTGGTGGTAGTCTTGAGGCGCCGCCGTGACTAGTATCTGTTGCTAATTATGGCGATTAACAGCACTAGCCTAGGATAGTGACCACCCATCTAAGGAACAGCGCCGAGGCTGCTCCAACGGCCAAGGATGGGGCGAATGCAAAGCCGCTTACTGAACTATAGAAGAAGAAGAGCGCGAGGGTCAGCAACAGGAAGATCCCGAAGTCCAGTGCCTCGCTCCTCCCAATTCCTGAATGATTGATGATATGGTCCCTCTCCCTGATTGCGATCACCAAGACCACCAGCGTGACCAACAAGATGGCGTGGCCGACGAACCATCCGACAGAATCGCCGAAAACCGAGACTAGGTCATCTTGGAATGGCCCTAGAAGAGTGGAGGCGAGGTCGAACACAAAACTAGCGAGAGCGACGATATTCTTGAATTACTCGCACTGGAAATCCGCATCAGAATATTACTCGTACCCCAGCGTCAAGTGGGCATCTCCGAATCTCTCCTCGTATGCCTCCGTGACTTGGCTTGAGAAGTAATTCTTCCACTTGCGTAGCTTTCCTGTCGAAATATGCGGGTTTGAGGCGATTTGGTCTTCTCGCATCCTGTTCATGTCGTGGCTCCTGGCGATTTTCATGCACATTGGGATCGAGTCCTCTGGTATTCCTAGCCAACGGAATAGCTTCTCGAACGACTTGTCGAAATCTGAGACTAGCTCCTCCATCTTGATCGTCATGACGTTGTCGCTTTCCTTCCAATTAACCATCTCGTCAATGGTAATCCTGGCAAATCCGTCCATTTCGAAAATTAGTCCCTCGTCTTGTTCGAGTCCCCGTATCTTTTCCTGATAGGAAACGCCTCCTAGTCGAGAAACAAAATTCTCCCTAGTCTGCATATCACTATGCGCTAGAGGCAAAGGAACCTGTGGGTGGGGGTAGCCCGGATCCGAAAAATCGGAATTAATGCACCACTTCTCTGAGCATCTCTGGTGATAAAGGAAACCAGATACGATTACGTCTCTTGGATCCCGGATTATTCTTATTCCCCTTTTTCCGGAATCTAGAAACTCATTCGTCGCAGTTCCGTGTATAACGTGCAGGAGGTCTGTTTTCGTTGCGATGTCTGTCGCAATCCCCCCCTCGCTATTGTATCTCCAGCCGATTTTTTCGGTTGACGCCATTAGCACCTTCCTGCAGAGGACGGTTGCGACCTTGTGGTAGGTCAGGACGAAAACCGGCTCTGCTGGCTTGCTCCCCAAGGCCCTTCTAGCACTCAATATCATCTGCTTCGCAGTCCAAAGTCCCGGCAAGTACACGCAGATTCCCCATTGGAGCGTCCTGATGATTCAGAGATGAATGAATCGGTTTTGGATTTCTCATATCACGGAACGTATTCTTTCGTCTAGTTGTGAGGCGTAGTTCTCAGGTGTGAGGCCAAGCTCCTCGATCCTAGAAAGCCCGGATTCAGCCCACTTTGACCTTGTCTCGGGGTCTCTTGCTTCCAATATCGCCTTTTTCCAACCATCAAAATCCCCTCTAGCAACCAGCCTTCCATTCACGCCGTCCACTATGGTGTCTCGATACCCTCCCTCCTCAACAAAAACCGGAGGAACCCCCAATGCCATGGATTCTATCGGGGTTAGCCCGAATGCCTCCCCGTTGGCCAGCCCTATTACCGCGGTCGACCTCTTCATCAGAGTGGCCAACTCCACGCTGTCCAGGTTCGACAAGATCTGCACGTTGACTCCCTGCTTTCTTCCAAATGCCACAAGGCTCTGGTTCTCAGGCTCGCTTCCGCCCCCCACCCAGACCAGATCGACTGAGCATCCAACTAGATGTTCGACTGCTTCGAAGGCTCCCTTGAATCGGCTTATATTTCCAATGGAGACGACGTATTCGGAGTCATTTGACTCTCTCAATCTATCGATTATCTCGTCATCGTTTGCCGGGTTCTCCCTATCGAACTCGGATAGATCTACTACTGGGAATAGGACTCCTCCCTTTATCCCGTATTCCTCCATTAGTTTGCCCGCGGAGTAGTTTGAATTGGCGCTGATGATCCATTTCTCGTTCTGCTTGAATCCTTGGAATGACGAGATTATCCTCCTTCGGTGATAGAAGGACTGGAGGGTGTGCACCACGTGTGCTCGCCACGTTCCTGTACCGTCCCTATTGAGGTGGCTTACGCTATCGAACACCCCAGACTTCGACTCGTGAAAGTGAAGATGCAGTGGCTTGGAGCTTGGGACCATGGAAGTGAAGTCCATTGATCCTGCTCCGGTGGCTAAGTGAATGGCGTCGGCCCATTCGATTAGTTCACTGAGACCTTCGAGATTCTGCCATGCCTTTCCAGATGTTCGGTCTTGCTTCGCGGAAATCTCATTCCAGATCCCCCCCTTCACCTCCCATTGGATTTCGGGGCAGAGAACTTCTATGCCCAGGGATTCTACTTGCTGGCGTTGGCTTTCCAGAATGTTGAGGCAGCAGAATTTCACCTCGAACTTTCTGCTCAACGCGGGGAGGTTGCGGAGGAGATCCCGGGCGGCTCCGCCGTTTCTAACCATGGCTGCCTTGGAGACTAGGAGCCGTATAGCGCGCCCATTCATTGTCTTCGGGGGATTGTTGTTGATTTTTTGTTGTTCGGTAATAAGAATCTTAACAATTGTGCTCACATTGGAGTACGATATCGTAAATCAAGCAGAAGACCGACTCTTGGACGTGTAACTTCCTCAATTGGAATATCCAAACAACTCGAAGTCTTTCTTGTATCTCCTTGATGCCACTTCCCTGGTCTCATCGGAGAACAAGTCGGCTGCAGATCTTCCAGACGACTTGTTCAAGACTGGTAGCTCTCCAAATCCGTACTTGGTCCTAATCCCTTCAAAGTCAGATGAGAGATTCTCGAATTTGCCTATGAAATCGACCTTGTTTCCAGAGGCGAAAACTATCTTGTGTTGAGATCTGAAATGCCTGTCACTAATTTTATCGGGAATCTTTGACACCTTCCTCACGAACTCATCGAAAGAATCATGATTCTTCAAATATCCAAACAGATAGTTCGAGAAAATGAATGTCGACTCGTCTTCTCTGTTGAACTTGGCACGATAGCAGGATGCCAGTCTCTCATATGGATCTCGGACAATTGTGAAAACGAAGTACTTGCCTTTCTCCTTTGGAATTCTTCTGTGGGAGAGATGGGAGGTGTGTTGGTGTATCTTGACACCCTCGGGTGGTGTGCCACAGATGGAGGTCTTGATCGACGAGCATGCTGATTTTGCCACACTGGCAAAAATTACTTCCTTTTCATCTAGTATTATGAAATCTGGAGAGTCCAGTTCGCCTCTAATGGCGGTCCTCGCCATATCCCTTAGGAAGTGGCGCATATTTTTCAGGAAGAGTTTCATTCATCGTCCTCCGGCCGCTCTCGTCATCTCCAGAATGAGCATGTTATCCAAGAGGCGGGATTGGTCCGTTTTATGCCTATGCTTGACAAAGAACGGCTCAGTCACGATGAAAGTGAAATGATATGCCCCTACCGGAACAGTGGAGGCGTTGAGAGTGGATGTTTTCTTGGTCGGCGTTCCAAAGGCCGGTACCACTTGGTTGTCAAATGTCTTAGATCAACATCCTGGAATCGCACTTTCCGATCCTAAGGAGCCGAACTTTGTCGCAACACACAAAGGTACGTTCGAGAGGGACGGAGGTGAGCCTGATTGGCCCAAATACAGTGAATTCTTTTCGGGTAACGGACTGAAAATGGATGGATCTGTCCACACATTTGCCTGCCCCTTTGCTCCTGAGAGGATAAAATCCAATTTCCCCGATGCTCGATTTGTTCTGTGTCTAAGGGAGCCGGTAGCCAGAACCGTGAGCCACTGGAACATGGTTCGAAGCACTGGCGAGGACAAGGAAAACAACCGAAATTGGGAGGATTTCGAGGAGGCCTGGTTGGACGATTCATTGCGTGTTGACTCAATGTATGGGACTTCGATGAGGAATTGGTTGGAGCATTTTGATCTAGATAGATTCACGATAATCGATAGCTCGAGGATGAGGACCGAACCAATTGAGGTGGTCAGAGAGATCGAGGGTTTCCTCGGAATCGATGAATGGGACTACGATGTGAAGATGGACAGACACGCTAACTCGGCCTCAAGCAACCGTAAGACTACGGTGGTTGGAGCTATCGTGATGTTCGGTTTCTCACTGATTCCCGGGTTTGTCAAATCGCCAATCGTAAAGTTCCTGCAAAGGAGAGATTGGAATATCTACAGGTTGCCAATATTGAGTATGGAGGAAGAATACGTTCCATTGGATGACCAGCATTATTTGACGTGTGGTGAAGAATTATGCAAGGAAATTTCGTTATTCAGTAGCTTGACCGGTTTCAATCACTCGGACTGGGAAAGCCAGATTCAAGGTCGAATAGAAGCCTGTTCCGAGAATGGGAGTGAATAACTTGGTTTCACTTGCTGATGCTGGCTGGCTCATCTCGAAGGCTGGGTTGGGAGATCTAGAGTCGATTACACCACTAGAAGGGGGTTGGGCCAATACCAACTTGCATCTTACTCTGAAGGATGGATCCTCTTTCGTGCTAAAGGCCTGGTCTGCAAACACGGTTGAAAAAGTTAGCAGCGTCATTGACTGCCACATTCATCTGCACGAAAACGGAATCCCGACCACCGTTCCAATTATGCTCAATGATGGAAAACGGATGGTCATCAAGGATGGAGTCGCCTGGACGCTGCTTCCATTTGTTAGTGGAGGGATCCTAGGACTAGACGAGGAGTCTCTGAGAAGTCTGGGTGAGGTTCAGGCAAGGATGCATCTCATTCCTGTTGCAGATTGCTTTCCTGAGGATTACAGAATGGGCTTCGATCTCTTTGAAGAAGTGATTTCACTGTCTTCTGAGATGGGGAGAGTCGACCCCTTTGTCGAAATGTTGTCTTCTCAGATTGCGGAATTGAGAGGTGGTTTCCCCTTGAGTCTCCCTCGCGGAGTCCTCCATGGTGATTTGTTTCCCGACAACGTAATTGGGAGTAGTGGTGGGATATCTGCAATACTCGATTTGGAAGAGGCTTGGATTGGGCCGATGGCTTTCGATCTGGCAATGTCATGCGTTGGATTCGGGTGGGAGGGGGCAGAACCAGTATGGGAGCGATGGAGAGCTCTGTTCGAGGGTTACCAGAGTGTCAGAAAGCTAACCGATGAGGAGTTCGCCTCCCTTCCCTTCCTTCACAGGTTTGCTACTCTCTCTATAGCCGCCTGGAGGTTCTGGAAACACAATCTGAGTGAGCAGGACGAATCACTCTCAAAGAGATATGTGGAAATGGTTGATAGGTTAAATGTGGAGATTGATTTTTCTGAGGTCTTAGGATGAATGGTTTAGTTCACTCGATTAACATCAGTTCCGGTGGCGTGCCCAAGAGTTCCGTGGAGGAGGCCAAAGTCAGCAAGAACGGTGTCGAAGGCGATTTCAACGTATTCCGAGAAAGTCGAGGGGGAGATCCCGATAGGGCAATCTGTATCTTCTCCCTTGAGAGGATTGAGGAGCTGAAGGGAGAGGGTCATCCAATAGAAGTGGGGTCGACCGGGGAGAACCTCACACTCCGGGGCATCAAGTGGAACTCTCTGGAAGACGGTATGAGATTGGAGATAGGTGATGCAGTTCTGGAGCTTAGCGAGCCCTGTGCTCCCTGCTCAAAGATTGGTGAGTCGTTCATAGAAAGGAAATTCAGCAGGGTCGACCACGAGCAGGAAAAGGGGTGGGCGAGATGGTTGGCGCGAGTAGTACAAGAGGGGATTGTCTCGATTGGCGATTCCGTGAAAATCATTATCACTTCGGAGAAATGAGGTGTTGAGGGATTGGCAACCAGCGGGTCACCGGGAGCAGGAATAATAGAAGAGCTGGTCGTAGTAGTTGCGGACAGCATCCCCAAGGGAGATGAGGATAGCTTGTGGAGAGCTTTTCGAAGGGCCTTTGGAATCTGCTTACCCATGCTTCCCATAGGATATCTGATCATGTGGAAGTTAGGATACCTCTGAAATAGACCGGAGTAAGCCCGCTAACTCACAAGCAGAGGTACCCGAGCGGTCAAAGGGGCTGGGATGAGGTCCCAGTGCGTAGTGCTTCGCAGGTTCGAATCCTGCCCTCTGCACCATTAATGAATTCCAATCCAAACGGCCACTGCGAACAGTAATGCGCCCATTGCCCTATTGAGTGCGATGGCGGAACTCGGAGTGCTGAAGACCCTTCGCAACACGGTTCCAAACGCTGCCCATGACATCACAGCGGGAAGCCCAAAGATCACATTGAAGAGCACCAGCATTGCCTTTCCAGCGAATCCGGCTCCGAAGAGCGATCCGAAGGTGGTCATTAGGACGAGAAAGTGAATCCATGCCTTGCCATTCACGAACTGTATGGCTACCCCAGTAGAGAAGCCAAGTCGCTCGTTCTCCTGTGAGTCCTCGTCCAATGGATCAGATGTTGCGATTTTGTACGAAAGGTAGGCGATGTATCCAGCACCAATGTAAGTTAGGGTGTCGAAGAGGTCCTGGTTGTCCTCGATGAAGACGGTCGCGCCCCCCACGAACAGCCCCAGGGTGGACCACCCGACGGCCATGCCCGAGATTAGCCTCAACGTCCCCTTGAATCCGTGCTGGGATCCATGAGCTGCGCATAGGACATTATTGGGTCCGGGACTGATGCACATCGGGATGATGAACACAAGGGCGGCAATCAGAAGTGCCGTATCTATGCCAATCACCCATTCACAATTGGCTTGCTCTCAGAGCCTGGTCGATGTCGGACCACAGGTCTTCGACGTCCTCTATCCCGACGCTCATCCTGACGAACCCGGGGACGATTCCAGCCGCGAGTCTGACTTCCTCTGGGACAAAGGAGTGGCTGGTGTTGAAGGGGCATTCCACTAGGCTCTCGATTCCTCCGAGGCTTGTTGCCTCGAAAACAATCTCAAGGGCTCGGATGAAGCGCAAGGCATTCTGATCGCCCCCCTTCACGGCGAAAGACAGCATCCCCGTTCCCTTGGGTGCAATTCTCTTAGCGACCTCGTAATCGGCGAAGCTCGGCAGAGAGGGGTGGTTTACACTTGTGATGGCTGGATGCTCTTCTAGTCTACGGGCTATCTCAGAAGAGTTAGAGGTATGAATTGGCATCCTAGCGTGCAGTGTTCTCATCCCCCTCTCCAATAGGTAGCACATATGTGGGTCAGCGGCACCACCGAATCTGGCTTTGACTTCGAAAACTCCCCTGATTAGATCCTCCTTGCCGACGACGATGCCGGCCGTGAGATCGGTGTGCCCATTCAGGAATTTTGTACCCGAGTGGATTACGAGGTCGAAGCCCATTGGAATTGGGCGGCACGCCCAAGGGGTCGCGAAGGTGTTGTCAACGATTGAGACCAGTCCATGCTTCTTGGCTATGGAGGCCATCTCTTCCAAGTCACAGACCTTGAGGACGGGGTTTGTGATAGTCTCGACATAGAGCACCTTGGTATTCTCATTAATCGCAGCCTCGAAGGAAGTTGGGTCTCTGATGTCGGCCATCGTGACCTCAATGCCGTATCTCGGCAAATCGGAGGTCATCAGACCGTATGTTCCTCCATAGATATCGGCGGAAGTCACTACGTGGTCCCCCTTGGACAAAAGAGAAAGCAATGTGGATGAGATTGCTGCCATTCCACTGCCGAATGCCTCACCATCCTCTGCACCCTCAAGAGCTGCGACCTTGGCGGCGACTGCCTCTGAGTTGACGCTGGAATATCGGCTGTAGAGAAGTGTGTGCTGACCGCCCGTCTCCATCCACTTCCGATATCTCTCATCGGTAAGCTTGTATGTAGAGGTGGTGAATATTGGAGTGACTGCCGAACCCTCTATGTTATTGGTACCTGACCAAACAACCTTGGTAGAAAACTTGCGTTCAGAGAACTTGTCATCCATGGTACGCGATTGACCGGTTAGCAATAACGATGCTCATTCCATTCCAATGGCATCAAGCACGGATTGGATATTTGGTTCGACTACTACGGATCTTGCCTTGGCATTCTCTATCGCTATGTCCGGGTCCTTCAGACCGTGCCCGGTAACTGTGACTACCACAGTAGAGTCGGGGGGAATGTGCCCTCTTGCATGAATCTTGACGATGCCAGCAATACCAGCGGCTGAGGCTGGTTCGACAAAAATGCCTTCTGTCCTGGCAAGCATCCTGTGAGCATCGAGAATCTCGTCATCGGAGACGCAGTCTATTGCCCCCGATGACTCTTCCGAGGCTCTTATCGCTTGATCCCAGCTTACTGGATTGCCTATTCTGATTGCTGTTGCTACGGTCTCTGGGGAGGTGACCATGTGCCCCTTGACAATCGGTGCTGAACCCTCTGCCTGCCAACCCATCATCATAGGCAATGAAGTGGATTTGCCCGCGTCTCTGTACTCGTTATATCCCATCCAGTAGGAAGTGATGTTTCCCGCGTTTCCAACCGGCAAGAAGTGCATGTCGGGAGCATCTCCGAGTTCGTCACAAACCTCGAACGCAGCCGTCTTCTGACCCTGAATCCTGAATGGATTGATGCTGTTGACAATCTCGATATCGTCCCTCATGCCCAACTCCCTGACCAATTCCAATGCATCATCGAAATTACCTCTGACTTCAATCGTCTTGGCGCCGTGAATCAGGGCTTGTGCCATCTTCCCATAGGATACCTTTTCCTCTGGAATCAAAACTACACAGGTCAATCCAGCACGAGACGCGTAGGCTGCTGCGGAAGCGCTGGTATTGCCGGTACTAGCACAGACAATTGTCCGAACTCCTTTCTCCACAGCTTTTGTCACTGCCATGGTCATGCCTCGATCCTTGAACGAGGCTGTGGGATTGAGGCCCTCGTATTTGACGAACAACCTGAAGCCGCCCCCTAGGGCCTGAACTAGGTTATGCGATTGGATGAGAGGGGTGTTGCCCTCGTTTAGTGAAATGATGCAGGTATCTTCTGAAACGGGCAGGAACTCTCGATACCGCTGAATGACTCCATGCCCTCCCATGGTAGTGTCTACCCGTAATTACTCCATGAACCTCCCTATAGAGGCCCCAGAAATTACCCAAATAGGCACTAAGTGGAGCCTATTCTACCGGCTACGGCCAAGCAGGATGCAACTACGGGACCTATTGCGAATGCGAAGAGGATCGTGCCAAATCCAAAGGTTCCACCAAGGCCAACCCCGACAAGCAGGACAGAGACCTCTATCGTGACCCTGACTCGCCCGATTGGAACGCCGGTCACCCTCTGCAATCCGGTCATCCAACCGTCTCTTGGTCCGGGCCCCAGATTTGTCGTCAGGTACATCGCACTGCCAATTCCAATCAGCAAAATCCCTAGCAATACTTGGAGCAAGGCTACCAATTCATTTCCAGGAGGAGGGATGAGTGGGACCATGACCTCTATCGTAGCCGCTATGATGATTGCATTGAGTACGGTACCGATTCCTGGGGTCTCCTTAATCGGTATCCAGAGAAACAGAACTGCAACGCTAACGATGAAGGTTGCCTGACCGATGGACCCTCCAAACATATTGGCAAGCCCCTCTGCGAGGACCGTCCAAGGGGTGTTCCCCTCCCCAGCTGTAATCAGAATCGCGTCTCCCAAGCCAAACAGGAACTCTCCGATAACAAGGATTGTGAGCGTTGAGAGTCGTGGTCGCGTGTTCATTGGATCCTTCGAACTCCACCAAGTGGAGGGGACCTTCTTTGCTGGGCGCAGGAAATCCACTAGACCCATGGTCACGAAGAGGGTTCACCCTTCAATCCAACTGGCATAGTCCGATGTTGTTTCGGCATCCCAAGAGATGATCTGGGGTGTATCATATGGGTGAGAAGCGAGGATTGCTTCGATCAGTCTTTCCTTATTGCGTGTGGAAGTCTTTAGTTGAATTCTCCACTCCTCTGTACTCTCCAAGGATTCTTCCCATCTGTAGACAGAAGTAATTCTGGACCTCTGGACACATACTGCAATTCCATCTTGAACTAGGGAAGTAGACCACTCGCCGACGATGGGCTCTGTCCATTCTCCGGGCAAGGTCGTCTGAATGATGCAAATAGTATCTGCCATGTTTGTCGGAGGGACAATTGACGGATGAACCCGATGGCATACTTTGAATGATGGTGCCTCTCCCATCCTAACTAGAATGGAGACTTGGGAAGGGCCAATAGACACAGGAGATGTTCCCGAGAACGGGAGCTTCTTCGATGTCATCGTAGTTGGTGGTGGCCCGAGTGGTTCCGCCGCGGCTTCTTACAACGCATTGAATGGCTGCAAGGTGCTTCTGATTGAGAAGGAAGTGTGGCCTAGGGACAAGATATGCGGGGATGCCGTTGGAGGCAAGTCGCTGTCTCACGTCAAAGAGCTCGGTGTGAAGGAGATGGTTGAGGCCACCCCCCACTTCATGGTCGACTCAATCGTGTTCGGTTCGGCGAACGGCAGCACCGTCAAGGTGATGCTGCCCCAAGACGAGTTCGAGAAGAAGATGGCGGGCTACTCACTGCCTAGGATGCAATTCGACTACATGATGTTCAAGAGGGCTACGGAGATAGTCACCAATGCTGGTGGTTCGGTAATACAAGGCTTCAACGTGAAGGGGGTGCTTGAGGAAGAGGGGCAAATTACTGGAATCTCTGGTAGTTTCGGTGGTAGATCGGCTAAGAATCCAACTTTGAGTTTCTCTGCAGCGCTGACGATTGGCGCTGGTGGATACAGGTGCCCCGTAGCCACGAAGTTGGTGGAAGGAATACATGGAGAGCCTATGAGGGACGACGATCATTACTGTGGAGGTTACAGAGAGTACTGGGAGGGAGTGAGTGGTTTCGATGGAAGCCATGGCCCCATTGAGATTCACTTCATTGAAGGCGTCATTCCCGGATACTTCTGGCTATTCCCAGTCCGAGAGGGAGTGGTTAACGTCGGAATAGGGATGGTTATTTCTGAGCAGAGGAAACAGACTGGGGCCAGCAAGTCCCTGAAGAAGATGCAGCGTTGGGTGATAGAGGAACATCCTGTTTTCAAAGAGCGCTTCAAGGATGCCAAAATAGTACAGGGTTCCCAGAAGGGTTGGCAGCTTCCCTTCGGATCCCCGAGGAAGAACCCCCCCTCCTACCAACCGAGAAGGACTGCGGGAGCGGGAGTGATGTGCGTCGGGGATGCAGCCAGCTTGGTCGACCCATTCAGTGGAGAGGGGATAGGCAACGGCCTTGTCTCTGCGAAGATGACTTCGAAGTACTTCGACAAGGATTCCCATGCCAGTGGTTTTCCCGAGGAACAGGCGATTGAGTACATGAATGATCTATGGGGGACCCTAGGCAAGGAATTGACCAACTCCCACAGGTTGCAGAAAGTAGTCAAGTGGAAGAGGCTGATGAATTGGTTCGTCGGCAAGTCGTCTAGGAAGAAGGAAATGGGCGACATGCTGACAGGCATGATTGCGGACAAAGAGGCTCAGAAGGCTCTCTGGA
>Ga0302119_10000083_pt1 | contig 34410 bp, 34 predicted proteins | sample AG5_Tmax_MG_FD_203114 | JGI IMG/M metagenome (GOLD analysis project Ga0302119, IMG submission 203114) | Marine microbial communities from Western Arctic Ocean, Canada - AG5_Tmax | ecosystem: Environmental > Aquatic > Marine > Oceanic | place: Canada: Western Arctic Ocean | collected 2017-10-01 | reverse complement strand
GCTTTAAAGTGTTCTCCAAGAGTCGGTATTCCTTGATAACAGTTCTTCTTTACTTGGCCATGGCGTGGATGAGTATGGTTGCCATTCAACCTCTTTGGGCCTCACTTTCGCCGACGTCCCTGACTTTACTTCTGTTTGCGGGTGGATCTTTCACCCTGGGCACTGTGTTTTACGCCTTAGACCGACGTCCAGGATTTCACGCGCTTTGGCACCTCTTCGTATTGGTAGGATGTGCCTCGTTGACGGGCTCCGTGGTGCATGTCTTGCCGGCGTAGGAACGGCTAAACTAACGCCCCATGGCAGTTATCTCCCTCCGTCAACTTCTGGACCACGCCGCTGAAAATGATTACGGCGTACCCGCTTTCAACATCAACAATATGGAGCAAATGCTTTCCATCATGGAGGCCGCAAAGCGTTGTGATGCACCGGTCATCATGCAGGCCAGCCGTGGCGCGAGGAAGTACGCCAACGACATTGTGTTGACGCACCTGATTCGTGCTGCGGTGGAAATGTACCCGGAGATTCCGGTGTGCATGCACCAGGACCACGGCAACTCCTTTGAAACGTGTCAGTCCGCCATCGCTGCGGAGTTTTCCTCCGTCATGATGGACGGTTCCTTAGAGGAGGATGGAAAAACGCCCGCTTCCTATGAGTACAACGTGGCCGTGACCAAATCGGTGGTGGATGCCGCGCACGCCGTCGGAGTTTCTGTGGAAGGAGAGCTTGGTTGTTTGGGTTCCCTAGAAACAGGAGAGGGGGAAAAGGAAGACGGCCATGGCTTTGAGGGCACGCTTTCTATGGATATGTTGTTGACGGATCCAGTCCAAGCAAAGGATTTCGTGGAGAAGACGGGTGTAGACGCTTTGGCCATCGCCATCGGCACCAGTCATGGAGCGTATAAGTTCACGCGGAAACCCACCGGGGACATTTTGGCTATGGATCGCCTTACCGAGATTCATGCAGCCATTCCAAACACACACCTTGTGATGCACGGGTCTTCCTCGGTGCCTCAGGATTTGCAGGACATGATTAATGAGTTTGGAGGCGAAATGAAGCAGACTTATGGCGTGCCGGTTGAGGAGATTATGAAAGGCATTCAGCACGGCGTGCGCAAGGTCAACATTGATACGGATAATCGCATGGCCATTACGGGCGCAATTCGCAAGGTGTTTAGCGAGAGCCCTGAAGCTTTTGACCCAAGACATTACTTAACGCCTTCTATGGCGGCCATGACCGAAGTGTGTGTGCAGCGTTATGAATCATTTAACACATCCGGCCAAGCAAGTAAGTTGAAGCCCGTGTCTTTAGTGGATATGGCGGCAAGCTACACGGGTTAAATTGGCATTGTCAGGCCTCGTCGGGAATCTTTGGTTGGAAGGAAAATTTCAACAAGGATTTTTGACTTGGGAGCGTGGACATTTCGCACGCGTAAAAAAAGGCCTTCCGCCGAAAAGACTGGCATCTTCTTTATTGGATGTTCGTCCATTACGCATCATCCCCGGTTTTGTCGATACGCTTTGCCACGGTTACGCCGGCGTCGGGGCGCCATCGGGCTCTCCGGACGAACTTTTACAGATGGCGCGCTCTTTGGCACAAGCGGGGGTCACGTCGGCCTTGATGGGTTTTTATCCTTCTGACTTGGCACAAGTGCGAAAAGCCACAAAGCATTGGAATGCTTGGAGGACTTTTCGGCAACGTGGCGCCCGCGTGGATGGCTGGCACATGGAGGGGCCGTTTTTGCCAAAGATTATGGCGGGTGCTTTGCCGCCGAAGGATTTGCGGAACCCGTCGGCGCGTGCTGTACAAGCGTTGATGCGGGCATCGGGCGGATGGTTGAAAATGTGCACGATGGCACCGGAACTTGCCGGTGCCCGGTCGGCGGCACGCACGTTTTTGAAAGAAGGCGTCATTCCTTCCATCGGGCACACGCAGGCCACTTGGGAGGATTGCGAACGCATTGCTATTGAGGGTGGAATTTCCGTAACACATTGCGGAAACCGTATGTTGCCCATGACCGCGCGCGAACCCGGGCCGATGGGCTGGGCCATGGCCGGCCATGCTTTGGCCGTTGGAGTTATCCCAGACGGGGAACATGTTTCCTGCTCTGTCTTGAAACTTTGGGCAAACCATTCCGCCATGCAAGCAAGCTTGATGTTCCAAAGTGACAACCTCAGTCACGCAGGCATGCAGGCAAAGTCTTTTGTTGCGGGCGGGAAACGATTGCATCGGGTTGGGTCGGCCGCCCGTGACACAAAGGGAAATCTAGGGGGAACTTTAGATGCCCTCCCTTCCCTCTTGGTCGATCGCATTGCCGACGGCACGCTGACTTGGGCGCAAGTGATTCGCGCAGGAGCAGAAGTTCCCGGCGAAATTTTGGGGAAACGTGGGAAGATTCAGGTCGGAATGTACGCTGACTGCGTAGTCATGAATGCCGAGGGGGAGCCAGTTTCTACTTGGGTGGGCGGCCGTTCCCTTTAAGCGCGGTTGCCGCGTCCGCATCCAAGTGCCAGGTGACATCGGGATGTGAATGCAAAAAAGACGCAGGGCAAGAGGTATGCGGCGTCTTCTCAAGAGCGGCGCAGACCGCGTCGGCCTTGTCTTTCCCGAACGCCAAAATATGAATGCATTTAGATTCTAAAATTGTGCCGATGCCCGCGGTGAGGGCCTGATGGGGAGCGGCGTCATTCTGGAATCCGGCGCGCGCGCGCGTTTGTTCCGTTAACGTCACCAAACGTGTGCGAGAATTTGGCGCGGAGCTCGGTTCATTAAATCCAATGTGCCCATTTGCGCCAATGCCAAGAAGTTGAAGATCTACCCCGCCGAATTCTTGGATTTCCCTTTCCCAGTCTTGACAATATCCTTCAACTTCTGGCAATGAGTTTGGCCCATGAGGAACGCGGAATCGGTCGGCGGAAAGTTGAAGCGGTTGACGCCAATGCTTCTCCATGAAGTGATAAAAACTTTGCGGATGTTTCTTTTCAATGGGCCAGTATTCATCCAAGTTAAACCCGCGTGTTTCTGCATGTATGGGGCGCACCTTTGCCAGTTTTACCCAAGCCCGATAAACGGCAATCATGGTGTTTCCCGTTGCCAGACCCAAAGTACAGGGCTCCGCCTTCGTGGCAAAGGCGTGGCACAGCTTTGCAACATTTTGCGTTGCTGCATTTCGATGAGGGTGGAGGATGAGGCGGGCCAAGCAGAAATTCTACGGACGGTTTTCCAGGAAATCCTCCAACACCTTCAGATTCTTTTCCGCCTCCGGAAAATGAGGCTGAAAAGCTACGGCCTTCAAAAGAGCTGCCCGTGCTTCCCACCAATCCTCTTCGGAGGCACGCGCCAAACCAAGCAAATACCAAGACTGAGCATCATTCGGAAAATCCAAAACGCATTGCTCCATCACGTTCCGCGCCTCATTCGTCCGTTGCAGAGAATCCAACGCGGTAGCTTGCGTATGCCGAGGCGCCGGAGAATAAGCTTCCCACTTTTCTGCCCACCGCCCAGACTGCAGCGCTTTTTCAAATTGACCTTGCTCCATCCAAAATTGCGCCTCGCGCATGGCCGTGGTGGGTTGGCCTTGGTTATGAAGCAGCCCTTCCCAAAGCGCATCGCCTTGTGGCCAAGAATCCACCGCGGGCCGTTCCGCTAAAGCTTGCTTTCGCCGCACGGCATTTCCCTTCCAGTGCGGTCGGCTTTCCACTTCTTGTATCGCCCACTCCACTGAGCGGTCTTGATGACATCGGTTACAGGCATTGGGCGCACCGACACTTTCATTCAATCGCGGATCCGGAATCAAAAAGCCATGATCTCGCCGAGGGTGACGTTGCATATAAGTTGTCGTTGGCATATGGCAACTTACGCATTGACTGCCGACGGATTCCGCAGCGTGGCCTGTATGAGTGCTGGGCTGAATCACAGGCCCAGGAATACGCCCCGCGCCGGAATGACAACTTAGGCAAAGCGCATTCCCTTCGGCAGCCAGCTTCCCCGTGTGAGGGTTATGGCAATCTAAACACGTGACTCCCGCGGCGTGCATTTTGGATTCCACGAAGGAGCCGTATTCGAAATTCTCTTCTTTGATTTGCCCATCGGCGTACCACGCTTTACTTTGACTGGGGAGCTCCGGGCGAAAGCTCTGCAAAAAAGAATCTCCGGGGGTGTGATTGCGAAACTCACTACGCCGCGCATGGCAGGGGGCGCAACTCTCCACGCCATCTTTGGCCCCTGGAAGTGCTTGCGCAGGATCCTTGACGTGTTCACTGGCCGGTCCATGGCACGCTTCACACCCCACGCCAAATTCTGCGACTTCGGTATGAAAAGTGTCTGTTTTTTTATCCCAACTCCGACGGACTCCCGTGTTGTGGCAAACCGCGCACATGGTGTCCCAATTCATGCCTCGGCCCGTCCAATGACCCCACTCTCCTTCCTCGCGTCCGTCGGCAAACACGTCAAACCACGCACCGGTTTGCGAGTCTTGCGCCGTTTGATGTGCTTGAAGATTTCCGTTGTGCATGACGAGGTACTGCACCAAGGGTTCCACGCCAATGCTTCGAATTGCGGGGAGACCATCCACAAGGACTTCGCCCTTTGCAAGGGGCACTTCTGCCAAGTCATGATGACTATCGGTCCATTCGTTCCAAGTGGACATGTGGCAATTCATGCACGTGTGCGAGCCGACATACTGAGCAGGAGAAGCCTGGTGCGGGGGCGCATCCCCGCAAGACCACAAAAGCCAGGTGGCGAGTGCGGTGAGGCAGAGTCCGGATGTGATGGCGAGGGATTGCACTTGGACATCGTAGAATCTCTCTATGAACGCTGCGGCATCTCCAGCACTAAAGTTTCGCATCGTGGATGCGCAACTCCAATTAACGGATTGCCGCACACGCCTTCCATTTCGTTTTGGAGTCCACACTTTGACTTCGGCACCTTTTGCGACTTTGCGGATTGAAATAGAAACCCTGGACGGCCGGCGGGAATTTGGCGCTTCTTCAGATTTGTTGGTGCCCAAGTGGTTCGAAAAAGATTTAGAAAAAACGCCAGAGAGAGATTCTCGAAACTTGGCGGATAGTGCAGAGAAAGCCATGGCCTTTTCTACGCAACAAGGGTCGGCGACCGTTTTTGACCATTGGTTGTCCTGCTATGAAAGCCGTGTGGGGGGGCAGTCTTCCTTGGCGTCGGACTTGTTATTGCGCGGATTTGGAGTGGCTTTGATGGAGCGTGCCCTCATGGATGCTGTTTGTCGACGAGAGGATTGTTCTTTTCATGAAGCCTTACTGGGGGATCTCTTCGGATTTCAACCCGGTCGGGTGCATGGTGCTCTTCAAGGTTGGAATTTGTCCGAGTCTTTGCCCGCTAAGCCCGCCACTTCCATGAACCTACGTCATACCATTGGGCTTTTGGATGCGCTCACTCCAGAGGATTGGGCTGACGCCGAAGCCCCGCAGGACGGTTTCCCTACCTGCCTTGCAGAGGACATTGCGCGTTATGGTTTGTCTTGGTTTAAAATAAAAATCAATGGCGAAAAAGCGACGGATGTCAAGCGCCTCTTAGCCATTGCTGAAGTCTTGCAGGCTTGTGGGGTCAAGAACCCTCGCTTCACCTTAGATGGGAATGAGCAATTTTCCTCGATGGATGATTTGGCGGACACATTAGAGGAAGTTGTGACGCATCCGCAAGGGGCGGAGATTTTGCAAGGGCTGGCGTTTATTGAGCAACCCCTTTCCCGCAAGGACACCTTTCGTCCGGAACTCCATGCGGGTCTGAGTCGGGTGCGCGTCTTCGGCCCGGTCATCATTGACGAGGCGGATTTTGGGGTGCAGGCTTTTCCAGAGGCCGTGGCTCTTGGCTATGAAGGGGTCTCTATCAAAGCATGCAAGGGCGTTTTCCGCGCGCTATTGAACCGCGGTTTGTGTGAAATCTCTTCGGGCAATCTTTTTCAATCTGGCGAAGACCTCACCAATCTCCCCGTGCGCGCATTACAGCAAGACCTTTGCCTGATGGCATCTTTGGGAATTGAGCACGTCGAGCGAAACGGGCACCACTACTTCAAAGGGCTTCATCATCTTTCTTCGGCCGAAAGAGAGCAGGCGCTTTTGCACCATCCAGATTTGTACGTTTCCGGCAAGGGCGGCGCAGAGTTGTCTATCAAGAACGGAAAACTTTCTCTCTCCTCATTGCAAGCACCTGGCTTTGGGTGCGGTTTGAAGCCATGACTTCTTTTGCACTTCCCGCAACGTTTTTTGACGCACCTCAGTTTCTGGCCCGATTGCAAGAGATTCATCCAGAGTTTGCTTGCGTCACGAAACTTCAATCTTCCAACGGCCCCATGGCACAGGCCTTTTCATGGAAAGAGCGCACGTTTGCAAATCGATGGGCCATTCACCCCATGGAGGGATGGGATGGAACTGCCGACGGCCTTCCGACGGAGGACACGCTTCGTCGGTGGGGAAACTTTGGCCGAAGTGGCGCGGCGTTGATTTGGGGCGGCGAGGCTTTTGCCGTGACTCCGGAAGGTCGGGCAAATCCTCATCAATTGCATCAAGGAAGTCATGCGGAAGTTTTGCAAGGCCTTCAAGAATTGATGGCGGCGTTGCGCGCTGGCCAAGGTGAAGCCGGTTTGCAGCCCAAGCAAAGTTACGTTGGCTTGCAATTAACGCATTCGGGTCGGTGGGCGCGTCCCTCGGCTACACAGTTGTCTCCCCGCACCATGATGCGTCATGATTTTTTGGATGACAAGGTGGGTATTCAGGATGACTCCGCGTTATTGACGGATGCGGAACTTGCCGACTTGCCTCAAGCTTACGCCGACGCCGCATGTTTGGCAGAGCAAGCGGGCTTTGATTTTGTGGATATCAAATGTTGCCACGGCTATTTATTGCATGAATCCTTGGCTGCGCACGACCGACCCGGTCCTTACGGGGGTTCCTTTGAAAATCGTACGCGTTTGTTTCGTGAAATTGTGCATGCTGTGCGTCAAGCGTGCCCTGCGTTGGATTTGGGCGTGCGTCTTTCAGCTACGGATACCTTGGATGGCGGCTTTGCCGAGGCTTCCGAGTTTTTATCTTTGCTAGAATCCCTTGAGATTTCGTGGGTGAATCTTACGCAAGGTTCCCCTTATTATTGCTCACACTTGCAGCGTCCTGCAGCGTTTCCACCCAGCGATGGCATCCCACCCACGGAGGATCCTCTTCATGCTGTGTGGCACCATCTTCAGGTCACGCGCGCATTAAAACAGAAACACCCAAAGTTGATTTTTTTGGGAACGGGCTACACCTACTTGCAAGATTATTTGGCGCACGTGGCAGAATATGAAGTAGGGGAAGGCTTCGTGGACTTTGTGGGGATTGGGCGCATGGTGTTGTCTTATCCGGAAATGCCGCAAGACCATTTGGCAGGAAGGCCTTTCGTGCGCAAAAAAATATGCCGGACCTTTTCCGATTGTACGACGGGTCCACGTAATGGCATGCGAAGTGGATGCTACCCCTTGGATCCAGAATATCGAAGTCGCGAAGAAGCAAAAAAAGTGCGAGAGCTTCGCCCAAATCGTAAGGGGTAGCGTTGATTAATGAACGACCATGACCTGCTCCAAAGGCTTTTTCTCTACGCCATGTGCCGGAACCTCGCAGTCTTTCGCCGGCCATCCCATCGGAATGAGCATCCAGGCACGCTCATTCTTTGGGCGCTCTAGAACCTCCCCCAAAAAATTCATGGGCGAGGGTGTGTGCGTTAGCGTGGCCAGTCCAGTCATTTGCGCCGCAGCAAGCAACATGCCCGTAGCAATGCCGACGGATTCTTCCGCGTAATACACGCCACCTCCATCATCGTCTTTTGTGAGTTTAAACACCACCACAAGCCAAGGCGCAGTGTCTAAATATTCTTTGACTTTATCGGTGCCCAGGGGGGCAAGGTCCTCTTTCCAGGCGTCGGTTGCGCGTTCTTCATAAAACCGACGCTCTTCTTCTTCGGCCGCAAGCCGGATTTTTTTCTTTAAGGCGGAGCTTTGCACGCAAACAAATCGCCAAGGCTGTTTGTTGGCTCCACTGGGAGCACTCGCTGCACTGCGAATCACCCATTCCATTGTTTCCAGACTGACGGGTGCATCTGAGAAATGTCGGACGGAGCGGCGTTGCGACAAGGTGTCGTAAAACTTTTTGGCGGAAACTTCCGGTGGCACATCGGGTCGCCACGGATGGTGAGGAACAAAAACGGGTTCTTCCATGCACTTAGGATAAGTACTCCGACCTTTTTCTAGCGGCCCGGCCGTCCTTCGGGGCATACACGGGCTTGAATCCCATTTCAGAACCATCTCAAAGGAGACTTTTCTGGAGTGGGTCGACGGCTGATTTGGTTTCACTGAAGAGAAGGGAAAGAGCTTTCATTATAATTTCTAGTCATCCATCCCTCGTGGACCAGGAGTTCGGAGCCCTATAATTCCTGCCCCGCTACCGTTTCCTGAAAAATTACCCCATGTCTTCATCAAAAATCACTTGGACCTTGGTCGACGAGGCTCCGGCTCTTGCCACTTACTCCCTTCTCCCAGTCCTGCACGCCTTTTCGGATGGGGTCGGCCTTGCAATAGAAACGGTTGACATTTCTCTGGCAGGGCGGATTTTGGCGAACTTTCCAGAAGGTCTTTCTGAGGCTCAGCGGATTCCCGATGAACTGAGTCGCCTGGGTGAAATGGTCAAAACGCCTTCGGCCAACATCATTAAACTACCCAATATCAGCGCGTCCGTTCCTCAATTGCAGGCCGCTATTGAGGAGTTGCGTAGTCAAGGATTTGATGTGCCGGTTTACCCTGAGGAGCCCAGCAATGACCAAGAGCGAGGAATCCAGGAGCGTTATGCCACGGTGTTGGGGTCGGCAGTGAACCCCGTTTTGCGGGAAGGAAACTCGGACCGCCGCCCCGCTGCCGCCGTTAAGCGGTTTGCCCAGGAACAGCCCCACCGCATGATGAAGGATTGGCCGGAGTCCGGTTCTCAAACGCGGGTGGCGCACATGGCGGACGGAGATTTTTATGGCAGTGAAAAATCAGCCACACTGACCAAGGCCACCACCGCACGCATTGAATTTGTCGGCGAGGGCGGGGAGAAAGAGGTGTGGAAGGAAACGCTTCCGCTTCTTGACGGTGAAGTTGTGGACGCATCTACCATGAGCGTGTCCTCTCTCCGGACTTTTTACGCGGAGCAAATGGAACAAGCCAAAGCCGACGGGGTTTTGCTTTCTTTGCACCTCAAGGCCACCATGATGAAGGTGTCGGATCCCATTCTCTTCGGCCATTGTGTTTCCATGTTTTTCGTCGACGCTTTAGGGAAACACGCCGACGCACTTGCTGAGATCGGCGCTAACGTGAATTTTGGTTTAGCCGATGTCCTCAACAAAATGGACCGCCTTCCCGCGGAAAAGAAAGCCGAGGTGGAGGCGAATCTTCAAGCTTGCTATGAGTCAGGCCCGGCCCTTGCTATGGTGGATTCACGCAATGGAATCACGAACTTGCACGTCCCCAATGATGTCATCATTGATGCATCCATGCCGGTGGTGGTTCGGGATGGGGGTCGGATGTGGAATCAGGATGATGCCTTGCAAGACACCGTGGCCATGATTCCGGATCGTTGCTACGCCACGATGTACCAGGCCGTGATTGAGGATTGCCAGAAGCACGGCCAGTTTGACCCATCCACGATGGGGAATGTTTCGAACGTCGGATTGATGGCGAAAAAGGCAGAGGAATACGGTTCTCATGACAAGACCTTTGTGGCATCCACGCCAGGAGCGGTGCACGTTTTGGGGGACCAAGGGGAAGTTTTGTTAGAGCAGAAGGTACAAGCCGGAGATATTTTCCGCATGTGTCAGACCAAGGATGAATCCATCCGTGACTGGGTGAAGTTGGGGGTGGCGCGTGCAAAAGCCACCGGAGACCCGGCTGTTTTTTGGTTGGACGAAAACCGAGGTCATGACGCGCAGCTCATTCAAAAAGTAAACGCCTATCTCTTGGAACATGAAACCAAGGATCTTGACATTCGTATTCTTCCTTGTGTGGAAGCCATGAATTTTTCACTAGAGAGGGTGCGCCGTGGAGAGAATGCCATTGCTGTGACAGGCAATGTTCTGCGTGATTACCTCACTGACTTATTCCCAATTTTGGAATTGGGGACCAGCGCGCGCATGCTTTCCATTGTTCCACTTTTGAAAGGGGGTGGCCTTTTTGAAACAGGTGCCGGTGGCTCCGCGCCGAAGCATGTCCAACAGTTCGTCAAGGAAGGGCATTTGCGGTGGGATTCTTTGGGAGAGTATTGCGCGCTGGTTCCCGCTCTTGAGCAAGCGGCCTCCAGTGCAAAAAACCAAGAGATTGCCGTATTGGCGGAAACGCTGGACGAAGCGGTGGGGCAGTATTTGAAAAACGGCCAAGGTCCTTCAAGGAAAGTCCATGAGCTAGACAACCGAGGCTCTACATACTTTCTCACGCGTTATTGGGCAGAGGCTTTGTCCGCACAAAACCGAAGCAAGATGCTTCAGGAAAAGTTCATCCCCGTTGCCAAGGCTTTGGTGGAACAAGAAGAGCAAATCCTCAAAGAACTTCAGGATGCACAAGGTCGGCCCATGGACTTGGGCGGCTATTACCATCCGAACCCGGACCTCGTGTCGGCCGTCATGCGCCCGAGTAAAACCTTGAACGACATTTTGGCGTTATCATGAGTTCTGAATCCTCTTACATTCAATCCATTCGGGAAGCCCTTGAAAAGCACTTCGGTAACGCGCCCGATATCGGCGTGGTCTTAGGTTCGGGCTGGGCAGAGCAAGCCGACGGCCTCTTAGGAGATATTCAACGCGTCCCACTCACGGAATTTTCGGATTGGCCGTTACCGCGCGTGCAAGGGCACAGTCCTGAACTTCGCATGGGAACCTTAGAGGGGAAGCGCGTTCTCTTGTGCGGCGGTCGCGTGCATGCCTATGAGGGTTATGAGGCCAAAGAACTGGTCCGAGGCGTCCGGAGCCTTGCCGCATGGGGGACGTCGGCGATTTTGCTCCTCAACGCGGCCGGCTCTTTGCGGGAAGATCGGGCGCCGGGTTCTCTCATGCCGTTCGCCGACCACATCAATGGCTCTCTTCCCAACCCACTTTGCACAGATCAAACACCCGACGGCACGGCGGTGTTTCAAAACCTTGTGGACCTTTATGACCCCACTTGGCGAACTGGACTTTGCCAAACTCAGGTCACACTCCGCCCAGGTGTTTACGTCGGCTTACGGGGTCCAAGCTATGAAACCCCTGCGGAGGTGCGTTATTGGCAGGGGCAGGGCGCCGACGCCGTCGGAATGAGCACGATTCCAGAAGCCATCGCCGCGCGGACTGCGGGAATGAAAGTGATGGCGCTTTCCATGATGACTAATTATGCGGCAGGTCTCGGTGGAAGTCAGCCCAGTCATGGTGAGGTTCTTGAAACAGCAAAAAAACATGGTGTTCAGGCAGCCCAAGCCCTTTTGGCTGCCGTTTCGGTGCTGAGCAGGGCGGGTAAGGGAAAAGTGAAGAGTAAATAGGTTGAGAGAAGCGTACGATGTCCTCAATTAATTCCTTAACCCTGTCCTCTTTTACCCGGAAAACAACATGTCTGTACTCGTGAACAAGCCCGCTCCGAACTTTACTGCCACGGCAGTAATGGCCGATGGCTCCACGAAGGAAGTTTCCTTGTCTGACTACAAAGGTCAGCATGTGGTTCTTTTCTTCTACCCCAAAGATTTCACTTTTGTCTGACCGTCAGAGCTGATCGCTTTCGACCACCGTCTTGGTGAGTTTGAAAAGCGAGGCGCCCAAGTTTTGGGTGTTTCCATTGACGACGCAGAGTCTCATATCAACTGGCGCAATACCGCAGTTGCCGAAGGTGGCATCGGTGCGTTGGGCTACCCACTATTGTGTGACGAAAATCGCTCCATGACAAAGGCCTATGACTTGCTTCATGAAGAGACCACGTTTGCATTACGGGGTACGTTTTTGATTGACCCCGAAGGCGTTGTTCAAAGCCAAACCGCCAACAACCTGGGCCTTGGCCGGAATTTAGATGAAACCCTCCGGATGTTAGATGCCATCGGCCACGTTGCCAGTGGTGCCGGCGTTTGCCCTGTAGGTTGGGATCCATCCAAGCCTGATATGCAGCCCACGGCAGAAGGCGTGGCTTCCTATTTGGCGGCGAATGCGGATACCCTATAGAGGTGAATATCTACACCCGTGGCGGCGACGGAGGCGAAACAAGCCTCTTTGGTGGCAAACGTGTTTCTAAGCACGCGCTGCGAGTCACGGCTTATGGGGAAGTGGATGAACTTAATGCGGTGTTGGGTTGGTGTGCTGTTGTCGCCACTCAAGCCAACACTGCGTTATTGCGTAGAGAGTCGGCACGGCTTTTTACTTTGGGTTCTTATTTGGCGGCTTCCCCAGGGGCTGATTTGAAGGCGCTACCGCTTTGGGATAATGGGGTTATCTTAGAATTAGAAAATGAGATTGACGCGTGGACGGAACAACTTCCACCTCTCAATAACTTTCTCTTGCCGGGTGGTGCGGAGTTGGGCGCAAGGTTGCATATTGCGCGCACCGTTTGCCGACGAGCAGAGCGGGTGGCGTCGGCATTGGCTTCCGAGTCTTCCCTGCTCGACGGCACTTTGACTTATTTAAATCGTTTGAGTGATTGGCTCTTTACGTTCGCCCGCGCAGCTAACCTGGCCGATCAGAGTCCTGAAACTTTGTGGTCTGGTCAATCAGGTTCCTGAAGTTTTCGTCCCTTATTGGGAATGCTGTTCAATGTGCAAATCTGAGAAATCCCGGACGAAGATTGTGAATAGTGTCGTTTTTATAGACAGGAATTATATTGAACAGGGGGGGTGTCAATCATTCCCCCTTTGCAGCCAGCCCGACCGGCGAGGTCCTGAAGCCTTTACGGCCTGGTCAATCTGTTGACTCAAACCCTGATGAATCGCTTCTTCCGTAGCTCGGCGGCCTTCGGCGATGATGTGTTCGGAGCGAATGAAGTCAAAAAGTCCGATGCCTTTGAGTGCAGGCTGAACGAGGGCGTCGGGCGGATTAAGTTCTAGTTGAAACCTTGCCAACTGGTTTTGCATATGGGCAATGCTTTCGTTGAGGGTGGTCAAAATGCTCGGCTTCTTTTTCTTTTCATCGCCCCGAGGAGCAATGGCCGCAAGGCTTGCTTGCAAAGGAGGGAATTCTGCAGCATTGACATTCACCGCCAAAACGGGAAGGTCGGGCTGAATATCGCGAGCTACCGCAACAGGAACAGGCGTAGCCACGGCGCCATCCACGAGCCACTTGTCTTGGAATGCAACAGGGGAGAACACGCCGGGAATCGCAAAACTTGCCCGCATGCTTTCCACAAGATCTCCGCTTTTGAGTTGCACCGCTTTTCCAGAATGCAAATCAGCCGTTACGGCAACAAAGGGGAGGGGCATGTGTTCAATCTGCACGTCGTTCAACATACTGCGCAACAACTTCACCATCTTTTTCCCGTCAAGGAGTCCATCAGTTGGAATTTTTGGATCCAATAATTTGAGCACACCCTTCGTGCCTAAGTTTTGCAGAAACTCCTCATATTGAGGAAGAGCATTTGCAGCGTAAAGACCACCGATGACCGCCCCCATGCTGGTTCCCGCAATGCCTCGGATGGTAAAGCCGTGTTCCTCAAGAACACGAATTACGCCAATGTGGGCAATGCCACGCGCGCCCCCTCCGCCGAGGGCTAAGAGTAGTTCTTGGTTGGCCATGGGTAAAGGATAGGCTGCCGACACCCCGCCCCGCAGCTTCTCTTGAGAAGGGAGGGGCATCGGCAGTGTGGGGGGCGTCGGCGCGTGTGAGAACAAAAGAACCGCCGGCCGAGGTTATAGAGGAATTTCAAAATGGGGCACGCGCTGTTTTGGAGATGGCCAAGGCCGAAGGTGCGCGCTATGCCTTCTTTCAAGAACGGTCTCCATCTTGCGGAAGTTTGCAAACCTATGTGGAAGGTGCACTGGTGGATGGCCCTGGGGTGGCGTCGGCATTGTTGTTCGCCGAAGGCCTCCAAGTGATCGCAATAAACGCATAACCCACACGGCCTTTCCCGTCTTCTTGATGAAAGCCAATTCTGGTTTGATTCATCATGAAATACGTTGCTCTTATTTTCTTTTTTTTAGCTCCTTCTTTTTCTGTGGGCGCAAATTCCTTCGGCGTCCCTGGACGTGCCGGCCAAGCAGAATGTGACACGCAACTTGCACGCTGTTTGCAGTCCGCCTTTGAGCAGGCCTTGTCCAATGATCAGGCTTGCATCAAAACGTGGTGTGACAAAGTCTTCTTTCTTACGTTTTGTGATGAAGAAGGTTTAAGTCGCTGCATTCAAAAAGCCGACGCCGTTTATGGGGCCGCATTGCGCGCCTGCCAAACTGATTTTTCCGCATGTTCTGGCATGGAGCGTCGCAACTCATGAGAGCTTGGGGGAAAGCGTGGATGGGCCTTTTCCTGCTGTCGGTGGGTGCTTCGGCCCTAGCATTTTTCATGTTGATGGGGGATGTGCGTCAAGAAGATACCCTTTCTTGGAAGACTCCTAAGACGGCTTCAATTTCTCCCGTTGCTGTCATTGAAGAGGGGCTCGCGCCGGATCTCAAGAAGAGAGAATTGATTCCAGATTTCGTTGCAGAAGCAGAAATCGTATCTGCCGACACCACCCAAACTTCGGCGGATTTAATTTGGCAAGAATTCCTTACTCAAGTGGATACCGTGGTGCATCAAAAAGGTTCGCGCGCCTTTCATCCTCGTGCGTCGGGAAATGTTATTTCTGTCATGGAGTCTTTTCGGCATTCTTCAGAAATGCCGTCATGCTTGCCAGACCCAAGGGGAGCGGTTTTGGTAGCAACGGGCTGGAGTTTGTCCACTTTAGTGACTTTGACTGGTTGGGAGGGGTTCCCCGGTTGGCGGTCTTGGGTGGATGAGCTCCTTCTTCAATCTAAGGAGAAAACTTGGATTCAAATCGGTGCGCTGCGCGCCTGTTTGGGAGAAGTAGGAGAAGTAGATTTAGATGAGCTTTACCGTTTTCCTGTTCGGTATCAATTTTTGGGCGGTGGGGCAAGAGCGTGCTCCGCCGAAGTGGATTTGGAATTGGCCAGTAGGATTTTGTCTTCACTCTCTTTGGAGACAGAGGAAGACTGGACCCTTCGTTCTCTGGCCGCCTTGTGCTTGAGTGGAAGTTATGAAGAACAGGAATTTGTGCGTCAAGCTCTGAAGGCACCGTTGTTTCAAGTAACTCCGTGGGATTTGTGTGCGCATGCCGGTGCTTTACTTGGCATGGGTATCTTTGGCGGAGAGCTTGCAGCGGAGAGTGTGAAAAAACTTTTGCAGAAGGAGGATTATTTTGGGCAAGCTATGTTGACGGCATGGTGTGGCTCCTTACTAAAAAAGGACCAAGCACCCTCATTGGCCTACCAAATTGCTCGGGGTTGGAGCCGAAAGGCACGGGCACAATCCACACAAAACACCCTGGAGGCATTGCGCGCTTTTGACGAAGAGGGCCGACAGGATTTTGAGTTGCTGGACTTGCTTCTGGAGAGGGCTTTGGATCCAGAAGACCAAGCCGTGCGCCGACCCATCCTGATTCACAAGTTGCTCATGGAGGGCTTGGACGGGACCACTGGTGTTTTCCTGGCAGAAGAGCTGGCCTTCCAAGATCCCGAACACACGGCCTTTCTTTTTATGGCAGCTCACAATCTTCGCCAAAGAGATGCTTTCCAGGAAAAAGCCCTTTTCCTGGAAAGCCTGAATCAGTTGGAGCAACTTTATGCGGAGGTCCCCTTTGCCCTCCGGGATATCCGGTCCGCGCAGGCCTATCTGGCAAGGGTCGCTCCCCCAGAGCCCTAGCGGAAAGGGGTACCCTTGGGGGTCATGTCGGCTCCCCTGGACCTTTACGAAGAAATCGTTTGCCTGCGCGCGCAAGGCTTGCCCGCGGCGTTGTGTACAGTGATTTTGGCTAGTGGCAGTACGCCGGGCAAAGAGACCATGAAGATGTTGGTGCGCGGAGACGGAACCACCCTAGGGTCTGTCGGCGGAGGCTGTGTGGAAGCTGATGTCATCGCCATGGCTAGAGAAGTTTTGGTCACGGATCGTGCGCAAACCCAGTCCTTCCGATTGAATCAAAAAGACTTGCCGGAGTCAGGTCTCATCTGCGGGGGACAAGTCACTGTCCTTGTAGAGCCTCTCGTTCCTCCCACCCTTGTCCTCTTCGGCGGGGGTCATGTAGCAAAAGCATCCGCCCGAGTCGCCAAGGAAAGCGGTTTTCGCGTTTTGGTATGTGATGAAAGAGCGAAATACGCCTCCGCCAGCGCTCACCCTTCGGCAGATCAAGTATTTCATGGATCTTGGGTGGATGCGGTGGCTCAGATTGCCCCGGCAGAGCACCATTATTTGGTGATAGTCACGCCGGGTCATAAAGATGACCTCACCGTACTTCGAGCCATTCATGACCAAGGAATTCAGGCAAAATACGTCGGGATGTTGGGCTCTCGCGGGAAGCGAGCCACACTTGAGCGGATTTTGGAAGACGAAGGCGTTTCTCCAACGTGGTTGAAGCAAGTCCAGACTCCCATCGGGCTGGATATTGGTGCTCGTTCCAGCGGTGAGATTGCCGTATCTCTCTGCGCCGAACTCATCCGCTTGCGCAGGCTAGGTCAGGTAGAAATCCACGCTTCTCCTAGAGAAAAGCGTCACCGAAGCTCGGTTTGACGGTATTCGAAGCATCGCGTTAATCTGTTCCACTCCTCCAGCAGGACCTCCCCCTCGTTACCTCATTTCCCCATGCTGACCACCCTTTCTGCGGTTCTTCTTCTGTTTGTTCCTGTCCTTCCCCAAGACCAGTTAGTTTTGGTGAGCGGAAAAATCTTGAGTGTAAAGAAAGTCACTGAAGAGACTTACAAAGAGGTGAAATTCTCCTTGGACACAGGGAGTGAAGGTCGGAAGTCTGCAGACAAAGTGTTGGAGGTTCGCCATAATCTTTCTTCTGCATTATTGAATGATTATGTGGCCGGCCTTCAGGCCATGGATAAAGGAGATTTTGCTCCCGCCGTGGGGCTTTTTGAAGATGCGCTTTCAGAAAAGCGCGTGGTTGGAAAGTCCCGGTACGCTTGGGTGATTCAGCATGCCTTGTTTAATCAAGCGCGTTGTATGTTTGCCTTGGCGGATTTCGCCAGTGTTTCAAAGAAAGTGGACCAGCTTCTCCAGCAAGTCCCAGAAACATTTTTTTACGCTCCCGCCATTATGCTGAAAGCGGAGGCCGCGCGTCTGAATGAAAACATTACGTCTGCAAAAGAAGCTTATGGGGTCTTGAACTCAGCTGTTTTGGACTTGGGCTTGCCAGAGCGTTGGGCCAGAGAAGCAGAGCTCGCTCTTTTGTTGATGGACACCAGTGTTCAAGGGAAGGATAGGGAAATTAAGCTTGCTGGTTTAGCAGAGAAGAATGCAGACAAGTACCCGACGGTTGCAAGTCGTGCCAATGTTGAAATCGGCCATGCCATGGTTGAGGCTGAGCAGTTGGATAAGGCAGAACGTTTCTTTCAGCGCATTGCGGAGAGTGGTGCTGCAGATAACTTGGTTTTGGCTTCTGCTTATTCCGGACTTGGAGATTGTTGGTTTCGCCGTGGATTGAACAATGAGGATCTTGAGGCGGCCAAGGAGCAATACAGAAAGGCCACCTTGAATCACTTGCGTGTGATTGTCATGCACAAAGACGCCGTTTCTTTGGTTCCCCGAAGCCATTACTATGCATCCATGGCTTTGCACCGCATGAACGAGACTTTGGCGCGTACGCAGTCTCGGCAATTGGCTTCTCGTTTGGTACGAAACTACGCCAACTCTGGCTGGACGAAGCGTTTGAAGCAAGATCTAAATCTTCGCTAGGTTCGAGGAGTCTGGTTTTCCACAAAAAGATTCTTTCTCCACACGGGTCACGAAAGTTTTAAAAAACCGTTCCCTGTCTAAGACCTTCATCGGGTTAAAGATAGGATGGAAAATAAACTAGAACACTGGAGGCAAGAACTCCTTCGTTTCGTCTACAAGCATTTTGGTCGGCAGTCCATTGCGGAAGACGTTGCTCAAGAGGCCATCGCACGTTATTTAGAGTGCATAGCCCAGGGACAGGAAATTGAGCATCCACGCGGTTGGCTTTTTCGGACGGCACGCAATCTTTCCGTAGATCACGTCCGCCGACGCCTCCCGTATCAGGTTGGCCTTGAGTTGATGCAGCAGGTTCCAGATCCTCATTCTGTTCCGGAAGAGACTTCCCAAATACAAATTGGATCGAAGGAGATGGATCAATCTATTGTGCTTGAGGGTCTTTCTCATGCCATGAAACAGTTGCCTGACCATTATCAGAGGAATATCTATTATCGTTATCACAAAGAGGTTGGCTGCGCAGAGTATGCAAAAATGGAAGGAATCAAGGTGGATGCTATGAAGGCGCAGTCGTCGCGGGCACGGCGTTGCTTGCGAAGAATCTTGGAGCAAAACCTTCTTGAGGGGCGTAGTTCATGTTAGCCAGCGCATTTCTTTTCTGTGGCATGGCGGTGTTCCAAGAACCTTCTCTGGAAAGTCAATTCGCTTTGGCAAAACAGTGCAAGAGCGCGGTTCGTGGAACACGGGGTGAGGCGCGGATTGTGGCGCTCAAAAAGTCGGCAGTCGCCTTTCGTCGGGTGCTGAATTTTTGGCCCGGTATTGGGCCCGTTCAGGCAGAATCGGCTTTTCGTTGTGCTGAGATTTACCGAACCCTCGGGGATGCCGGAAGGGCGCGGGGAGCCTTTGAGGAATGTCTCGATCGCGCCAAGGGAACGTCCTTTGGGCCTCGTGCACTTCTTGAGTTGGGGCATCTATTGCGCAGGCAGAGCCAGTGGGGGAAGGCAATGGCGCGTTATAAAGAGGTTTTTGATTGGCCCAATGTTTTCCTTCGTCAGGAAAATGATGCCAGAGAGTGGTTAGGCCGATCTTGGTTTTCGGTGAAGAGGGGGAAACGGGCGGCGATGTGGTTTTCCGCATGGGGGATGTCGGCAGAAAGTGCTTTGGAAAAGGGCCGCGCCTTGGATTGGGAGGTGCAGGCGTGGGCCTTGGCGGGGGATATTCGCCAAGCTGAAAAGCGACTATTGGTTCTCCGGCAACTCTTGGACCCGCTGGCGGAGGAACCCAGCAAGGAGGGGAGGGCAATCCAAAAGTTTTTAAAAAAAATGAAGAGCCTCGAGGCACTGAAAGAGGCGAAATGGAAGGCCGGGAGAGGCACAATAAAGGCGGTATGCCCCAACCCCTCCTTGACGGACTGAACCCTGCTCAGAGAAAAGCCGCCACCCATCCTGGGGGGGCACTTCTAATTTTGGCAGGTGCGGGCACCGGAAAAACGCGGACCATTACTCGGCGAGTGGCTCATTTGGTTTCTTCATGCGGGGTCGCTCCTGGGCGAATTCTGGCAATTACCTTTACGAATAAGGCCGCCAAGGAAATGCGGAATCGTATTGCTCAGGTAGTTCCGTCTACAGGAATTTGGGTCAGCACTTTTCATGCCACTTGCGCACGTATGCTTCGTCAGGATGCTGAGGCGGTCGGGCGTACCCGTGACTTTTCTATTCAAGACGTGGATGATCGAAGAAAAACATTGCGTCGGATTATTAAAGACCAAGGGTGGGATCCCATGATTTATAAGCCAAGGAAATTCGAGCAGTTGATTTCAAATTGGAAACAGCGGCGCATGGATCCTGGGCAAGCGGCGGAAGAAGCGTCTCTCCATGGTGTGGAGGCAGAGCGTTGTGCGTTGGTTTACGAGAAATATGAAAAAGTTTTGCGGAAAACAGATTCGCTTGATTTTGACGATTTATTGTTAAAAGGGTTGGAGCTGGTAGAGAAGGATGCCCAAGGTGTCCGCCGTTGGGCAACGAAATTTGATCATATCTTGGTTGACGAATATCAGGACACGAACGAACTGCAGTATTTGTTTGTGAAGTATCTTGCCGCGGCCACAGGAAATCTCACGGTATGTGGGGATCCGGACCAGTCTATTTATCGTTGGCGAGGCGCGGACATCGAAAATATTCTTCGTTTTGAAAAAGACTATTCTGGAACGGAAGTCGTCCGTCTAGAGCAAAATTACCGTTCGGTCGGCAATGTTTTGAAGGCAGCTCAGGCTGTGATTAAAAATAATCGGCAGAGAAAAGAAAAAGATTTGGTGACCGATCAAGAAGACGGAGAGCCTGTCAGCATCATGGATGGTGCGGATGAAGAGCAAGAAGCAACTCGCGTTGCGCAGGTCATCAACCGTTGGGTGGATGGGGGGACGTCGGCACGAGAGATTGCAATTTTTTATAGAACCAATGCATGTTCCCGCTCTTTAGAGGCTGCGCTCACGCGGATGCAAATTCCTTATCAAGTGATTGGCGGACTGTCTTTCTTTGAGCGTCAAGAGGTTAAGGACTTGTTGGCCTACGCGCGGTTGGCCGTGAACCCGAAGGATGACATGGCTGCGTTGCGGGTTTTGAATACGCCACCGCGGGGCATTGGCGCAACTAGCGTGGAGAGGATTCGTGCTTCGGCGGCGCAATTCGATGAAAGTGTTTTTCAGGTTCTTCGGCGTGATGACGTGCGTCAGGGCTTGCGCGGCCCATCTAAAAAAGGAACCTTGGCATTCCTCAGTGTGATGGCGAAGGTGACGGAAGACTTGTCCTCTGCAGAAGGCGTTCTTCGGAGAACCATAGACCGTGTGGGCTACCGACGTTTTGCCGAGAGCCTTTCCAGTACAGAAGATGTGGATCGTGGAGAGAACATTGATGAGCTTCTTGCCTTTGCCCAGGAATACGATGCGCGGGAGGACGGTGGTTTACGTGGTTTCCTTGAGGAAATTTCTTTGTTGACGGATGTTGACCGATGGGAAGAAGGGGCAGAAAGGATTTCACTCATGACCGTTCACGCTGCAAAAGGCCTTGAGTTTGACAAGGTCGCAGTGGTCGGTTTGGAAGAAGGACTTTTTCCCCATGCGCGTTCTTTTGAAGACCCCGAGAGCATGGAGGAGGAGCGCCGGCTTTTTTATGTGGCTTTGACGCGCGCTCGCAAGGAACTTTGTTTAAGTCACTCGCGCATGAGGTTTCGCACCGGCGATCCGGGTCCGCAATCGGCCTCGCGTTTCTTGGATGAACTTCCCGATGAAGTTTTGCCGGCGGCCGCATTTTCTGCCCAACTTACAGAGCAGGTCTTTGAGGAAGATGCCGAAGATGCGGAGCTTAGACCGGGGGATGATGTGGAACATCGGGTATTCGGAGAAGGTATCATTCAAAAAGTCTTAGGAACCGGAGTGAATCAGCGTCTTGTGGTAGAGTTTGAAAATGGAAGCGAACGGACCCTTCTTGCTGCGTACTCAATGTTGGAGAAGGTGACCTGATGAACCGCTCCTTTCTCTATGAATGCTTGGCGACTTGGTTTGGTTTGGGTTATGCACCCGTCGCCTCCGGAACCTTTGGAACACTCGGTGGTGTGTTGCTGGCAGCGCTCGCTTTGTTATTTGTCCCAGCATATTTTTTGATAGGGATGGTAACCCTCGCCATTTTCTTGACTTTGGTGGCCATACCGGTGGGTACTTGGGCGGAAAAGCGTTGGGCGAAGAAAGACCCCGGAACGTTTGTGTTAGATGAAGTCGCAGGGTATTTAGTTGCCGTGGCATGGCCGGTGGCACCGGGTTGGATTCATCTTGTGGTAGCCTTCTTCCTCTTTCGCCTCACCGACATCGTCAAGCCATGGCCCGCGCGGCAAATGGAGCAGTTTGGCGGCGGCTTCGGTATTGTGATGGACGACATCATGGCCGGCCTATGGGCGCTTCTTGGCATGATTCTCCTTCATCAGTTCCTCCCTCAAATATTTTTCGTGTGACCGAGTACGAATACGACTCCGAAGAAACGTCGGCCCCGCGGCGTCAGCAAGGTTTAAACCTTGCTGCACGATTTACTTTAAGTCTTGGGCTGCTTACTTTGGCAGGTGCCATCGTTGCCGGATTTTTGTTTCTTCAGGGAGCAGAAAAAATCAGTCGAGAAGCAGCAAGTGATGCCCGGATGGAATTGGCAAAGACCACCAGTTCTATTTTGGCTCAGCGTCATGATTTGGGCTTCGGCCCTTTCCCGAAAGCAAATGGACAAATACATTCTGCTGAAAATGGCGCTTCGGTTGGCTTTGCCACGGGGGCAAAGCCGTTAGGAGAAGGTTCAGAACTATTTAAGATTTATCAACTCTTGCCAGGTGAAGATCTTCCTGTAGTGAATCTATTTGCTCCACTCGAAGAAACCGCCGACGCCGCGGACCGCATGTTAGTGTTGGTGATATTGATTTTGGGTGGTCTGGTTTTGGCCACGGTTATTTTTGGCGCATACACGGCCCGACGTGTTTCCGAACCTTTACGCTCCATGATTGATGACGTGTTAGCCATTAGTCGAGGAAGATTTGACCGTCGAATCCATGTGGAAGGGGCGGCGTCAGAAGTCACTTTCTTGGCACGGGCTATGGACCGCATGGTGCATGATTTGGTGGAAGGTCAGGAAACGCAGCGGAAACTCAACAAGCGTCAAAGAGAAGCGGAATCCATGAGGGAGTTACGGCGGAACCTTCAGCCAATGACCGTCATACCGCCTGAGGGTTTCGGCGCGGAGACCTTGCTTGTAGAGGCACGTGGGGCCGGAAGTGGTGATTTTGTGGACGCCATGACGGACGATGTCGGCGCTTGTACTTTGGTTGTTGGCTCTACGGGAACACGGGGTATGCCGGGCGCTTTGTTAATGGCAATGACACGGGCGTATCTCCGCAGCGCCGTTCTTCAGGGTTTTTCGCCCGGGCCAGCTTGCGTTTCTACCAATGAATCTTTGCATCGTGATTTAGCTGAAGGACTTTACGCTTCCGTGATTGTGGCTAAGTTGGATCCGTCGGAAAAAACGGTGGACTTGGTTTCATCTGGGCATAAAGCCCCAGCAATTCGTTGGGATGAAGAGCAAGGCCAATTTCGAAAGATTCAACCGAATGGAATTGCTCTAGGCTTTGATGAGGGACCGGTGTATCAGCGTTCTTTGGAAACGGTAAAGATTCCTGTGAATGCGGGCGACGCATTGTTTTTGTTCAGCCCGGGCGTTTTTGAATGCACCAATGCAAAAGGCACCAAGTTGGGTGAAAAGGGCGTAGTCCAGCTGGCGAAGTTTGCTATAGAGCATGACTTGAAAACGATGGAGAAACAACTGATGAAGTTCTTAGGCGGACCTCCTTCCACAGATTTGGCCTTTGCAATTTTGCGAGACGTACAACGAGGGAAAGACCATGAGTGATTCAACTCCACCCATTGGATTGGGCGAATTCCAGAAAAAGATTGAGTCCATCTATGGAAAAAAGGACGGTGCGCGTGGCCTTGAGGGAACCTATCTTTGGTTTGCTGAGGAAATCGGCGAACTCACGCGTGCAATCCGTCGGGATGACCAAGAGAACTTGGAAGAGGAGTTCGCCGATGTCCTGGCTTGGTTAGTCACACTGGCTTCTCTGAAAGGCGTAGATATGGAAGCCGCCGTGGAGAAAAAATATGGGAAGGGCTGTCCTTATTGCTCTGCGACGCCATGCTCCTGTCAGTAACGGCGACCCCGTCATCAAACCCCCAGGAAGAATCCAATTGACGACAAGGCTGCCATTAGGAATAAGACGGGTTTCCTTGTCCTAGGTTCCTAGAAATTTGTCATGATTCTTGGATGGCTAGAAAAGAACTTCAGATTCATTGCCCTGATTGCGGGGAGCGCATCCGGATTGATGCAAAAACGGGGGACATTATTGCCCATGGAAAGGGGGAAAAGCCGACGGATTTGGTTGAGGCCAAGCGTTTGGCAGAGTCACGCAAGGAGAAACGTAAGGATGCTTTTTTTGATGCATTGAAGGCAGAAAAAGGGAGGTCATCAGAGCTGGACGACCTGTTCAAGAAAGCATCAGAGGATGCAAAAGATTTGGATGAAAATAAGCCAGATAATCCGATGGAAGATCAATGGCGATAGCGGCTTTACCCTTGGTGTGTCTCTTTAGCTTGGCTTTTCTGACCGTGCATATTTTGGTTTATCGTTCAGTGAAGGTTTACCCAAGAGCATTTCAGATTTCTCGAGGAGTTGCGGCGGTGGTGTTGACCGGAGTGGGTGTTATTGCATTGCTCTATGCGAAAGGTGAATGGAATACTGCTTTTTTATATACGCACTCAATAGAGGACCCCCTTCTCTTTTTAATGACGATAGTGATGGGGCATTTTCTTTCCGATTTTCTTTGGATGGCTTGGGGGAAGCAAGCTCTGGCAATATCCCCACGGCCGGATTTATTGATTCACCATGGAATCGGCATGATTTCCTATGGCATTGCTTTCTATCTATTATTTGGTGGAGCACTTGCTTTGATCGTCATGATGAGTGAGTTGATGCCAGTGGTTTCTGGTTTGACCGGTTGGGCAAAATTTAAAGGGAACCGGTCATTAGAAATCCTTTGCGCAAAATGGCGTATTCGATTATTAGTTTGGTGGAGGGGTCCCCTTTGGCTCGTATTGATTGCCTTGTTAATCCGCACAAGGATGATGGAGGGATTCCCCGAGCCTTATTCCATCCTTTTTTGGCTGATTCTCCCACTCTTTTTCTTCCTGTTGGGTTTGGATGAATTTTGGATTCGAAGGTGCTTAGAAGCGGAGCGTCGGCAGGCGGAAAAGTCCTGATTGTGAGTCATTTAGGGAACATTGTGACCGTCCATTGGGGTGCCCTGCTGGCATGTTTCTTGTAGTATTTCCGTGATGCCTACTCATTTTTCTCGCTTGAGTCTCCTTGCCTTGGTCTTGAGCTTTACTTGGACCTGCTCTGAACTTCCTACAGAGGATTCTCATTCTTCCGTTCCCTTCTTATTGAAGGTGAGTGAGCGCATTTATACGGGGGGACAACCAAAAACTGCAGGAGATTTTCAAGAATTGCAGGCTTTGGGAATCAAAACACTGGTCAATGTGGATGGAGCTCGGCCAGACCTGTCCTTGGCTAAATCCTATGACATGAGTTATGTGCATATTCCAATGCACTATGACACGGTTGAGCCAATCGTTTTACTCTCCCTGCAAAGGGTCTTGCAGGAACGCCCAGGGCCGTTTTATATCCATTGCCATCATGGAAAGCACCGAGGCCCTGCCGCCGCTGCCCTGGCCTGGCGAATGGATGAAGATGTTTCTTCGGAAGAGGCTTTGAGTGTCTTGCGGAGAGCAGGGACCAGTAAAAATTACCCAGGGCTTTGGAGAGAAGTTGAGGGTTATCGGTCATTTCCGTCCACGGTGGCTTTGCCCCCTCTATTTGAGGTTGCCGAAGTAGGTGGATTTACCCGTTTGATGGCGGAGATCGATCGGACTTGGGACCACGTGAAGATGTTGAAGTCTCATAATTGGCAAGGAAGTTCTTTGCATCCAGATATTCAGCCTCAACAGGAGCTCTCTATTTTTCGGCAACAATTTGAGGATGCGGAGAAGTTGGCGAAGGCCAATCCAGCTTATTCCGAAGACCTTGATTTCATGGACTCTTTGGGAGAAGTCATTGCATTGAGCGAAGAACTAGAAAGCGCATTTCGAAAGAAAAATGTTTCTAGGGCAGATTCCATTCTAAATTCTATCCGCCAGAGTTGTAAGGAGTGCCATCGCTCCTATCGGAACGGTAAGATAGAAACTTCTATGGAACCGAAATCGAAGAAAAAAACTGATGCGGAGTGGGAAATGACTCTGACGCCGGAGCAATACCACATTCTGAGGGAGGCTGGCACCGAGGCACCGTTCACTGGAAAGTACACGGATACAGAAAAGTCAGGTACTTATTGTTGCGCTGGCTGCGGATCTGAGTTGTTTCAGTCCGCGCATAAGTTTCATTCGGGATGCGGCTGGCCCAGCTTCTACCTTCCTTTTCATGAGGGTGCTGTGACAGAGGTTGAGGATCTTTCTCTTGGTAGCATTCGTGTGGAAATCCAATGTACAACTTGCGAGGGTCACCTGGGTCACGTATTTGAGGACGGACCGCCGCCAACGGGTTTGCGGTACTGCATTAATTCGGGCGCAATTCTTCTGAAAGAGACTCCGTGACAAAACACCACGAGTACTTTGTCACCTGTGCCCCAGGTGTAGAGCAAACGCTTTTTCAAGAAATGAAATCGCTCCGGCTGTCTTCTGTTGAATGCCAAGTGGGCGGGGTATATTTCAGAGGAACGGTGGAGGATTCTTGGTTGGCAAATTTACAATTGCGCACAGCTATCCGCGTACTGCGTCGGCTGAAGAGATTTCAAGCGCCGGATGATGACACGCTTTACAACGAGGTCCGCGGCATTGACTGGTCTCCATTTTTAGACGCCGACGGCGAGTTCTTTGTGGATGCTCAATGCAGTGAATCAAATTTGGATCATTCACAATTTATTGCGCAGCGAACAAAGGATGCCATTGTGGACGAATTTCGAGAGCAAACGCAGCAGCGGCCTTCGGTTGCGAAGGAGAACGCTGACTTGCGAATTCATGTGCACTTGTGGAGAGATCGATGCACGCTGGCAGTAGACACTTCAGGCGATTCTTTGCACAAGCGGGGCTGGCGGAAATATCAAGGCCGTGCCCCAATGGCAGAGACCTTGGCTGCTGCAGTTATTCTTCTCTCAAAGTGGGATCAGCGTTCTCCGCTGGTGGACCCTTTTTGCGGCTCGGGAACTTTATTGATTGAAGCAGCAATGATGGCCCGGAAGATTGCACCTGGTTCATTTAGGCAATTTGGATTTGAAAAATGGCCCGAGCATCAACCTCGCAAGTATAAAACTTTTAGAGAAAATATTCTTGCGCAAGCCGATTGGAAGAAAAAGGTCTTTTTATTCGGAAGAGATCAGGACGCAGACCGTTTGGACGGGGCTAGGGCAAATGCAGAAACAGCGGGCGTGGGTATGGACATCCAATGGGACGTCGGCGATGCTTTAGAATTTCCTTTCAAAAAGCGATGGGGGGCTTGGGTCGTCAGTAACCTTCCTTATGGCAAGCGCATCGAAGAAGAGGGGCTGCAGGAACTTCATCACCAATGGGGAAATTATCTTCGCCGTGAATGTGAGGGTTATCATATTTCACTTTTGGTGGGAGAGCGAACCTATGCCCATGCTTTGGGTTTTCAGAATTGGGATGAAACTAAATTAAGAAATGGTTCTTTGCGGTGCTCGTTAGTGAACGTGGATTTATAGGTTCCGTCGACGATCGGCAAATAAATCATTTCTTGCCGTGACGCTTTTATCTCTGGATTGCATGGGGTCAATCTCAAGAACAGACTCCCATGTGGATGCAGTTGGTCCCTGAATCAGCAGGTTGCCGAAGGCGTCCACGGCCTGGGACTGACCGGTGAAGGTTAAATCTTTTTCTTCGCCGACGCGATTTGCCGTCAAGATGGAAACACGGTTGCAGAGCGCATGGCCGATGACCGCGCGTTGAGCGTAGGGCAAAACTAGATTGCTGCAATGAAGAATGACGTCGGCACCTTTGACAGCCGCAAGCCTCCAGGCTTCAGGGAATGCCCAGTCATAGCAAATGAGCATGGCAAGGCGAACGCCATGGCGTTCAATCACGGGAACACCATGGTTGCCGGGCGAGAAAAGATCTTGTTCTTCAGAAAAAAGATGCAGTTTTCGGTAAACACCGAGAACGCCCTCAGGGCCGACAAGGGCAGAAGAATTGTAAAATGTTTCGCCGTGGGACTCTGCAAATCCCGTGATAATATCCATGGAATGAACCGCGCACTGTTCTTGAATCCACTTAAGGTAAGTACCTGTTCCGTCCGCGGGCTCAGCAACTCTTTTGAGCGCGTCTTTCGATGGGATGAGATAGCCCGTGGATGCGAGCTCCGGCAGTACGGCGAGGGCAATTTTTCTCTCTCCAACCCGATGCAAGGCCGCTTGGAGTTCCTGCTTGGTTTCCTCCCAAGCCATGAGCCTTGGCGAGGATTGAACCAGCGCTACTCTCATCCAGCCGCACCATCTCCCAGGAAGAAGTCATTCCCTTTGTCGTCGGTAATGATGAAGGCAGGGAAATCTTTCACTTCAATTTTCCAAATGGCCTCCATACCGAGCTCTTTGTATTCTAGACATTCTACATTTTGAATGCATTCTTTGGCGAGCCGAGCAGCGGACCCACCCACACTGCCAAGGTAAAAACCACCGTTGTTTTTACAGGCCTCCGTTACGGCTAGGGAACGATTGCCTTTGGCTACCATAATCAGCGATCCACCTGCTTTTTGAAAGGTGTCTACAAAACTATCCATGCGTCCTGCTGTGGTGGGGCCGAAGGATCCGGAAGTGTAGCCATCCGGGGTTTTCGCTGGGCCCGCGTAATAGATGGGGAAGTCTTTGAAGTAATCTGGTAGGTCTTCTCCACGCTCCAATCGTTCTTTTAGCTTTGCATGGACCAAATCTCTTGCAACAATCATGGTTCCGTTTAATGCAAGTCGAGTTCGAACTGGGTGCCGGCTGAGCTCTTCACGAACAGCATCCATGCCTTGATTCAGGTCGATTGAAATAATGTCATCGGTGGAGTTTTGGTCGGTCTTGGGCAGGAATTGTTCTGGGTCACGCTCTAATTGCTCAAGAAAAACACCATCTACGGTGATTTTTCCTAGAACCTGTCGATCTGCTGAACAGCTAACACCGATGCCGATTGGAAGGCTAGCACCATGGCGAGGAAGGCGAATCACCCGCACATCATGGCAGAAGTATTTTCCTCCAAATTGCGCACCGGTTCCTAAATTTTGTGTGATAGCCAAGATTTTCTCTTCCATCTCTGGGCATCGTATTGCGTGGCTATCCTTTGTTCCTTTGGTGGGCAAGTCATCTAAATCATGTGCACTTGCCAACTTGACCATTTTTAAATTATGCTCCGCGCTTGTTCCGCCGACCACGATGGCCAAATGGTATGGTGGACAGGCGGCGGTCCCTAAGGATTCAATGCGTGGGCGCAAGTACTCTAGCAGGAGATCTTCGCGTAATAATGAGGGCGTACCTTGATGCAGATAGGTTTTGTTCGCGGACCCGCCTCCCTTGGCTAGGAATAAAAACTCATAGCTATCCCCGTCCGTTTGAAGTAGATCCACTTGCGCGGGGAGATTCGTTCCTGTATTCGTTTCCTCAAACATACTTTGGGGAACAAGCTGGCTAAATCTTAAGTTGGCGTTAGCGAAAGTCCTCTTGACGCCTTCCGAAAGAGCTTCAGCATCTTTCCCGGGTGTCCAAACCGTTCGACCTCTCTTGCCAAGAATAATGGCTGTTCCGGTGTCTTGGCACATAGGAAGGATTCCCTCGGCGGAAATCTGTGCGTTTCGAAGAAGGTCGAGTGCCACAAATCGGTCATTTGAAGAGGCATCGGGGTCATCTAAAATATTTCGAAGTTGCTGAAGGTGTGCAGGCCTTAAGTAGTGCGCGACATCCCAAAAGGCTTCTTTGGCCAGTAACGTCAGTGCCTCCAGTTGAATTTTGAGAATTGTTTCTCCTTCAAATTGGGTGGTAGAAACATATTCTCCGGACAACTTTCTCCAAGGCGTATTTTTGCTCATGAATCTAGGCTACCGTTGGACCAAGCGGGCTGTTCTTTGAGAGAGTCCTCCGCAGTTTTTCGTGCTACGGACGGCTCTAATTCTTTGCTTTTTTTCATCCAAGATGCACAGGCATGAAGAATGTCACCAAAGGGTTTCGGGTTACCCTGTCCGTTAAAGTAGAGGTTGGACCAAAATACATTTCCGGGATTAGGCCTTGATGCTTTCATTCCCAATTCTGCCTGATCTACCCAAAATTTCAAACTAGCCCCCATGTCTATCGTTGTGATTTTCACAGAGTTTGGGTTTTGGTGGGCGTTATCGCTCATGCCCTACAGCGTATCCTTGCCTAGAGCTCGTCGTCATCCGTTTCCGGAGGCTTTGGAATGCGGTTTTGTGGCGTCAGAAGCCCTTCTTGCCAAGGGGTCGGGATTGTGTTGCGTTTAATGTCGAAGAAGTTTCCCGACTGAATTTGAATGCGCGTGCTCTTGCCTTCAAAGCGGACCTCCACGCCTTCTCCATATTGTTTGATGGCCTCTTGAGTGAGTACATTCCGCTCATTTTTTGGCGTGGATTCTGGATAGGTAAGTTGGACGGTTTTTCCTCCGGTCTCAAGGTCTTGGGGAAAAGAAAAATTGAATTCCGGGAATTCCGGGAATTCTGGAAAATCGGGGAACTCCGGCATGGAAAAACCTTGAAATGGCGTAGACCGACGAAGTCTTCCGGACTCATTTTGTGCAGAAGGGCGTCGGCCTAAGACCCCGAGAAGGGAAACGCCAAGCCCACTTCTTTGAATTGCAAATTCTACAATTTCCCCTGGAAGTCTTTGGTTGAGTAAAAACTGAAAATGCTCGCGATTTTCAATCAGGTCTTCATTCATGACCATGATGCGATCATTTGCCAACAAACCCATGATGGAAGCCGCCGACGGCTCTTGGACCTTGAGTATCAGCGCACCTTTTGCGGTGGGTGAAGTTGCATTGCGTGCAGATGGTGTGTCCAGTTCAACACCCAAAAAAGCGCCCTGGGAAAAAGCTGGTGTTGTCAAAGCCAGCAAGGAAAGTAGGAATGCTTTAAATCTCATACCGAAGATAATACGGCTTCCCGCTCTTCGCCCTTTTTAAAGTAACGGAGAGCCACAAGATTTACAGGGCTTTTTCGAAACCGCCTGTAATCAGACTTCGGATATTTTGAGCGGGTATTGGCCCACCTTAGCCTGCTTCAAGTCATCAAAGACTTCTCGTGGCATGCCTTCGGGAAGATCTACGGTCGAAAAGCTTGGGAAAATCTCAATATGGCCGATGTGTTTGCCATTAAGTCCAGCGGCCTTAGTGATGGTGGCCACAATGGAAGCAGGCCTTGCGTGTTCCTGATAGCCGACTTCCAAGCGGTAACGGATCATCCCTTTTTCTTTGGTTTGTGTGACCTTTTCATCCTTTTTGCGCTCCCGACCTGGCTTCATCGGGCGTTTCTCGTCATGGCGATCCCTGCTGCGGTCCCCACGTTCCCCGTCACGGCGATTCCTGCTGCGGTCCCCACGTTCTCCGTCACGGCGATTCCTGCTGCGGTCTCCACGTTCTCCATGCCGCTCTTCGCGGTCTTTGCGCTTTCGGCCTTGAACAAATTCCTCTGCCGCAAATTCTTCTTTCTTAGAAACCAAGAGCGACTTTCCGCCTTGTGCTAAATGCGCTAGTGCTGCAGCTACTTCTGTAGGCTCTAGTTCAGGGTGTTCGGTGAGGTAAGAATCAATGAGGCGGGTGTGAAAGTTCAGGCCGCCTTCTTCAATCGTCTGAGTGATTTTTTCTTTAAACTTGTCAATCCGCAACGCATTGACCTGATCCGTCGTGGGCATCACCATGGGGTTAATGGTCGCTTTGGTGACGCGCTCTAGCAAGTTGAGCAATCGTTTCTCCCTTGGCGTAACAAACAAAATTGCTTCTCCGGTAGAACCCGCACGCCCCGTTCGGCCAATGCGGTGCACATAAGATTCCGGATCTGTTGGTGCATCAAAGTTTACAACATGGCTAATCCGGCTTACGTCCAGCCCACGTGCTGCCACGTCGGTGGCGACAATGATGTCGATTCCACCATTTTTGAGCCGTTGCACAATTTTTTCCCGTTGCGCTTGGACGATGTCTCCATTCAAGGCAGCTGCATTTAGCCCGCGGGCCTCCAGTTGTTCGGCAACAATGGCGGAAGAGATTTTTGTTCGCACAAAAACCAAAACAGCATCCGTTTCTTCTAGTTCAATTATTCTAGACAGCGCATCAATTTTCCGACGCCCACTAATGACCTGGAAGCGCTGATTGATGGTATCGGCGGTGGCTTGCTTTGCCTTGATTTTAGCTTCAGCCGGCTGATTCAAATACTTGGTAGCAATCCGCTTGATTTCCGCCGGCATCGTGGCTGAGAATAGAGCAATTTGACGTTTTTCGGGAGCCTGTTCCAGGACCCAGTTCACCTCTTCAATGAAACCCATTTTGAGCATTTCATCGGCTTCATCTAAAACCAAACACTGCAGGTCATTGAGTTTCAAGCTGCCACGGCGAATGTGGTCACAGACACGGCCAGGTGTGCCAACGACGACGTGTACCCCTCTTTTTAAAGGCTTGAGTTGATGGTGATAGCCTTGCCCACCATAAATTGGGAGAACATGAAAGCCCTTAATGGAACGCGCATATTTCTGGAAGGATTCGGCCACTTGAATCGCCAACTCCCGCGTGGGGGCCAAAACAAGAACCTGCGGAGCACATTTTTCTATGTTCAAACGCGCCAAAAGGGGCAACGCAAAGGCCGCGGTTTTCCCGGTGCCTGTTTGTGCTTGGCCGATAATGTCTCGGCCGTCTAATAGGAAGGGGATGGCTTCGGCCTGAATAGGCGAAGGGCTTTCATAGCCAAATTCTGCAAGAGACTGCACCATTTCTGGCGGCAATCCGAGGTCTTCAAACTTGAGGTCGATCATGATGCTAAGGAAGGGTCTGGTGTTGAACGGCGCCGATCTTGAGAAGTCTTTGGGTAAGGGCAGATCCCAGTGCGCCTGAGGGCGTCAAAACGCCACATGCTTTGGCTTCGCCGGCGGCCAAGGCCAAGCCGGTCTGCACAAGGCAGCGGACGGTAATGAGGTTGCTGGGGTCGCCCGTCCAATTCCAACGGTGGACGGCGAGTGGTTGTTCAAGGGAACCCGCAAGGAGAGTTAGGTCGGCGAAACCTTCTTCGATTTTTTTCTTAGAAGGACCTTGGCCTGGCTTCGGTCCGAAAAGACGCAACAGCTTTCGTCCAAACGGAGAGGCCAACATGCGGGTAGACAGCCTCAGAAGACCCGACATTCTACTCGCTTGGCCACGAGTGCGCACGAGAAGGAATTCTTGGTAGGGGAAATCGCTTTGCGAGCGTGCCACGACGTCTTCGTTGACGGGGGCCATCAAGAATGGAGCGGCCCATCTTTTCAGGTAAGGGATGGCAAAAGGAGAAGGCGGCGCAGGGGCAGAGAGAGTTTGCTTTTCGGCCAGTGCAAGTCCGGAGTGGAGGGTGCCACCATTCAGCCCGCCTTTGATTTTGAAAAGGCCGTAGAGCTTGCAGGGTCGGGAAAGGGCCTGTCTCATGCTGTGCACTGCAAGGTCTGAGGGCACGGAGTCAAATCCTGAAGACGGGATAAGCGTTATTTTCTTTTGAACGCAGATTTCGTGATACTGTTGAATGATTTGATGAATCCAAGGGAGCTCACCGGAAAGGTCGGCGTAGTGTGTTTCATATTTGACACAGGCTTGGACAAGGGGTGTTCCAAAAACGGAGTAGGGGCCTGCGCACGAAAGAATGACATCGGCACGCGACGCCAAGGATTCCACATCCGAATTCTGGAGACTCTCCGTGACAATGCCCGGCACCTCGTATTTTTGGGCTAAGGCATTGACTTTTTCCGGCGTCCGCCCGGAGACGGCCCACCGCAATCCTTTGGGCGCATTACGATGGAGTTCTTCGGCGGCTAAGCGGCCGGTGAAACCCGTGGCTCCGTGGAGGATGAGATGGAATTCTCGACTGTGTTTCATGGTGTACTTCTATGGAAGAGATGAACTAGGCGTAGGCGCGGCTGTCGCTCAGTTCGTAGAGCATTCGCTTCTTAAGCCAAAGGTCGCAAGTTCGAATTGCGTCAGGGACGCCATTTTTTTCGTCGTTGATGGACTGGCGAAACAACCGATTTTTGAAGATTAGGTCCAGCGTCTTTTATCCTTCACCGGTCCTATCGAAGTATGTTTCCCGAGTTCGCGAGCTCAACCGAGTAAAGCGATGTGCGCGCGGTGATAAAGAGCGTCTTGTAGTCATCGCCGCCAAAGCAGCAATTACTTGGCGACTCAGGGACCTTAATCGTCCCGATGACCTTGCCGTCCGGTGAGAGCACCGTGATTCCCGCGCGCGCGGTGGTGTAGATATTCCCTAATACATCGACACACATCCCATCACAAAAGCCATCTACCTTCCAGACGGGTTCTGGGTTTAACGTTCCATCAGCCTTCACCTGATAGGCAGCGATCGTCGCTGGTAATTCGCGGAGTGACTCGTCCGGATGCCAGGTACCGCCCGTATCCGCGATGTAGATGTGTCGCTCATTAGGCGAGAAGGCTATGCCGTTCGGCATGATACCTTTCAAGAGGACTGTGACTTTCTTCGTCTTCGGGTCCAAGCGAAAGACATAGTTTCCTGGTTGTTCTTTTCCCTTGCGGTAATCCGGCAAGCCCCACGGTGGATCCGTGAACCAGAGCGTTCCGTCAGACTTGACGGCGACATCATTCGGTGAGTTGAGGCGCTTCCCTTCAAAGCTGTCACA
>Ga0302119_10000082_pt1 | contig 34781 bp, 34 predicted proteins | sample AG5_Tmax_MG_FD_203114 | JGI IMG/M metagenome (GOLD analysis project Ga0302119, IMG submission 203114) | Marine microbial communities from Western Arctic Ocean, Canada - AG5_Tmax | ecosystem: Environmental > Aquatic > Marine > Oceanic | place: Canada: Western Arctic Ocean | collected 2017-10-01 | reverse complement strand
TATCCACTTTGCCTGTTGTGCCATTAAATCCCGTGATTTCACACAAAACCTCGTACAAAGGTGGCATTACAAACACCGCAAAAAGGAGCATCAAAATGGGCGCTGAAACCAGCGTAAACCAAAACCGTTTTGTTATTTTCTTTCTTTCTAGCTCGGCCATTAGGCGTTAAGCCAAATGGTCGCTGTATAAATTCCTATTACAACAACGCCGACTAACACTGCGGTTATGATGGCGCCGTTATTGTTTTTCTTATCCGACATTAGCTGTGCTGTGACTCTTCAAGAATGACTGCGCGCGAAGGTGGTGTATTAAAGCTATGATACTCAGCTGGTGAGCCCAGCGTCCACTCCAAGCCCTTTGCACTTTCCCAAGGGCGTGCAGCTGCTGGCTTGCCATTACGAATACAATCAACCACAATATATGTCAACATAATAAATGACAGTCCAAAGCTGAACGCGCCAATGGACGAAATAAAGTTAAAGTCTGCAAACTGTAGTGAGTAGTCAGGAATACGACGAGGCATGCCCGCAAGGCCTAAGAAATGCTGAGGGAAGAACAGCACGTTGACTGAAATCATTGCCCACCAGAAATGAACCTTTGCTAATTTCTCGTTGTACATCTTGCCACACCATTTTGGCAGCCAGTAGAATGTTGCCGCAATAATTGACCACAAAGCGCCTGTTACCAATACGTAGTGGAAGTGCGCCACAACGAAGTATGTGTCGTGGTACTGAATGTCCGCAGGAGCGATACCTAGCATCAAGCCAGAGAAGCCGCCAATTGTGAATAAGAATACGAACGATAACGCCCAAAGCATTGGCGCTTCAAAAGTCATCGAGCCTTTCCACATAGTCGCAACCCAGTTAAAGACCTTAACACCTGTTGGTACGGCAATTAACATTGTTGCATACATAAAGTACAACTCACCGGCTACCGGCATGCCTGTTAAGAACATGTGGTGCGCCCATACGATATATGACAAGAAAGCAATTGATGCTGTCGCGTATACCATTGACGAATAACCGAAAAGTGGCTTACGAGCAAACGTTGGGATAATATGAGAGACGACACCAAACGCAGGCAGAATCATAATATAAACTTCAGGATGACCAAAGAACCAGAAAATATGCTGGAACATTACTGGGTCACCGCCGCCAGCTGCGTCGAAGAACGCCGTGCCGAAATTGCGGTCCGTAAGCATCATTGTTACCGCGCCCGCCAATACTGGCATCGCGCCGATAAGAAGGAATGACGTAATCAACCAAGTCCACACGAAAAGAGGCATGTCCATCAGTCTCATTTCAGGGGCGCGCATATTAAGCACGGTAGCGATAATGTTAATCGCACCCATGATTGATGAGAAACCTAATAGGTGAACAGCAAAAATAAAGAAGTCTGTTGAATCTGGTGCAAACGTTGTAGATAGCGGCGCATAGAACGTCCAACCAAATGCCGGCGCTCCACCTTCCATAAAGAACGTGCTAAGTAAAATTCCACCAGCAAATGGCAGAATCCAGAAGCTCCAGTTGTTCATACGAGGTAGGGCCATATCAGGCGCACCAACCATCATAGGAATTAACCAGTTACCCAAGCCAACGAAGGCAGGCATAATCGCACCAAACACCATGATAAGGCCGTGCATAGTCGTTAGTTGGTTAAAGAACTGTGGATCCATTAATTGTAGACCAGGCTGTAGTAGCTCTGCACGAATGCCCATCGCAAACGCACCACCAATTAGTAGCATCGTAAAAGCGAACCACATGTAAAGTGAACCAATGTCTTTATGGTTTGTTGTTTTAACCCATCTTAACAGGCCTTTTTCAGGACCGTGATGATCGTCGTGTGCTGCAGTATAGCTCATATGTTTCTCCTTAGATTAGCGTGCAGATGTAACATCTGATGGTTGAACAACCGAGCCAGTATTGCCAAAGGCTCTTCTTTCGTAAGTAATCACTGCGGCTAAGTCAGAGTCACCCAGCATCTTGAATGATGGCATACCGTTTTTGCCGTTGATTACAATGTCTAGGTGTCCAACAGCGTCGCCATTGGCAAGACTTGAGCCCTTAATTGCTGGACCGTATCCGCCGCTACCGTCGGTCATATGACAACCAGCACAGTTGGTGTTGTACAAAGTCTCGCCAAGTGCCATTAAGTCGTCTTCAGACCATTGTTGCGTTGCCGCCTCGGCTGCAGCTGCTGCCGCACCTTGTTGCTCAGCAACCCATGCTGCGTAATCTGCTTTAGAAACAACATCAACCACGATTGGCATAAAGCCGTGCTCCTTACCGCAAAGCTCAGCACACTGACCTCTGTAAGTACCAATTACCGTAGGCTTTGCCCATGCGTCATTGATGAAGCCAGGATTAGCGTCTTGCTTAACCGCAAACGCTGGAACCCACCAGTTGTGAATTACGTCATTTGAAGTAATTAAGAAACGAATTGTTGTGTCAACAGGCACAACCAAGTGGTTGTCCACTGAAAGTAAGTAAGTGTCGCCCTGTGCGTCAAGTGCTTCGCGTTTTTCTGACGAGCCTTTTGCACGGTCATCCATGGCGTCTTTTGAAGATTGCGCAAGATTAGAAATAAAGCTGATGCCCTCTACAGGATAGTCGTATTGCCATTTCCACTGGTGACCTGTCACCTTGATAGTCATGTCTGCTTTATCTAACACTTCAATGTCAATCAACGTCTTAGAGGCAGGGATTGCCATTGCAATTAAGATTAGAATTGGAACACCGGTCCAGATAAATTCAACCATCGTGCTCTCATGAAAATGCGCCGCCTTGTGGCCTGTCGATTTTCTGTGAGCAATAATTGAGTAAAACATTGCGCCGAATACAACAGCACCAATAACAACACACACCCAAAACACCATCATGTGTAAGTCGTAAATATCCTTACTCACCTCAGTAATACCTTGTGTCATGTTTAGTCCGTACTCTGCTAACGCAGCCTTAGAACTCACCAGTGCAACCAATGCACTTGTCAGCGTCAATAATCTTTTCATAGATCCTCCAAAAATAATCTAGCTTGCTGTTTCAATCAAAACTTGCTGTTTCAATCAAAAAATGTGTTAAATGATACCTGTTTATTGCTATTTAACCAAGCCTTAATTCACTTTTTATGTCAATACCAGGTGAAGTTTTTTCATCAACGGTTGATTTTTTTGAAGGCACAAGCCCAATGTGCAGGATTTTATAAATAGCCCTTGCGCAAAAGCTCTGCTGCATTAAAATAATTCTTATTCGACAATCGCAATTTCGTATGTATATAAAAACACTATCTATCGCACTCGTTTTGGCCCTCATTGTTGTTGTTCTTGGTGCTTACACTCGACTAGCCGATGCCGGCTTGGGCTGCCCTGACTGGCCAGGTTGTTATGGCCAGTTAATTGTTCCTGACGTCCTCGATGGCACAACCATTGAAGGCTATGATCGCCCAGTTGAAGCGGCCAAAGGCTGGAAAGAAATGATTCATCGGTACGCGGCCTCAACGTTAGGCCTACTTATTATCGTGTTGTTCTTTTTTGCTGCTTTTCGCAAATCGACAAGGCCTCAGTCGGCGGGATTACCAGGGTTTTTGGTGCTACTGGTTGCCTTCCAAGGCGCCCTGGGAATGTGGACGGTAACCGAGCTGGTGCACCCCGGCATCGTTTCGATGCACCTAATTGGTGGTTTTTCTACTACTTGTTTGTTGCTTTGGCTGCTGCTCAACCAACAGCCCCCGAGCCGACATCATCAACACATCTTGAAGCGGCACAAGTTGGTTTTACTCATAACTTTTGCGCTACTTTGTCTGCAAATATTTCTTGGCGGCTGGACTAGCACCAACTATGCGGCGCTTTCTTGTGGTGAGTTTTTCCCGACCTGCTTAGGCGAGTGGTGGCCCGGAAGTATGAACTTTGCCGACGCTTTCTTCTGGGGTCCGCTGGGGATTGATTATGAGTTTGGTGTGCTTGATCACGACAGCCGAAGCGCCATTCAAATGCTGCATAGAGTTGGCGCACTTGTTGTTACCGCTGCCATCGTCATTCTAATTACTAGCATGAAAAACTACCCAAGACTGAAGGGTAGCTTGATGCTGGTGATGCTGATGCTGGCACTACAAGTAACGCTGGGCATTCTTAATGTTATGCTTTCGTTGCCAATACTTATTGCTGTGCTGCATAACGGCGTTGCGCTTGGATTGCTTCTGAGCTTTGTGGCGCTTATGCATAAAGTTTTCAGAAAAACAATTAGTTAACCAGGACTCCTCAATGAACAAAATAACAACAACGTTTGCGGCTATCGCGGCAATTGCTTTAGTGGTGCTTGTCGCTTTTTTCTTAACAAGCTCAAAAAGCATCGAGGAGTTAAAACTCTCAGTTGCGCCAACAGCCTCGCTTTACCCGGAGGCAAAAGTGGTTTCAAATGTGCTGAATTTTGTTGACGACAACTCACGCGCCGTTCACCTCTCAGAAGTGTCGCGTAATAAATGGGTGTTGATGTATTTTGGCTACGCCTCTTGCCCCAATGTTTGCCCGATGGACTTAGGCAAGATCAGCCAAACTCTGCAGAAAATGGAACAAAAGGATGACTTGCAGGTTGTTTTTGTGTCTGTCGACCCGAACAGAGATGTTGGCAAACTGAATTCATTTGCCAAGGGGTTTAATGGGGATTTTGTAGGGCTTAGCGCCTTTGAAGGCGAGCTTAGAACAATAAGCAAAAAGCTGGGGGTTTATCATCAGGTAGTTGCAGCACAGAAAAAATCCAAATCGCATTCGCACGACGAACACTCAAGCAAAGAACACAAGCATTACGAAGTGGACCACACCACCAGTTATCTGCTGCTTAATCCAGAATTGGCATTAACCGCAATCCTTTCTAGCCCGCACGAGCCCGATGCAATGGCAAAGGCACTCGACGAGATCATAACGGCGTTACGATAGAGCGAAACGGACGGCGGTGATAATAACACCGATAAAAATTGCCACCATAATCAGAGCAGCAACAACATAGGCCCAAGGACCTTGCTTCTCTGTTTTCTCGAAGTCCTTGGCAAGGTTATCTTTTTTACCAACACCTACCATGGCTGATGCCACCGCTTTAAATACCTGAAGAATGTCTTTCATTTAGAGAGCTCTAGAAACCAAAGAGCAAGTAGTGATCAACCAACAATGCCACAAACAAAATCATTAAGTAATTAACCGAATACATGAAAGTACTAAAAGCAATTTTAGGGTTTTCTGGCTCACGATAAATCTTAACAGCATATCCCAAAAAGACAAACCCCAAAACCACGGCTGACGCCAAGTAAATGAGGCCACTCATGCCGGTCAAATAAGGCAACAAAGTCACCACAAACAGCAGGGCTGTGTATAGCAATATTTGCACTCTTGTATATTCAAGGCCGTGTGTTACTGGCAACATTGGCACCTCGACTTTTCTGTACTCTTCAACTCGGTGAATTGCCAAAGCCCAAAAGTGTGGTGGCGTCCAAATAAAGACAATCAAAAACAACAACAAGGCGTACTCTATATTTTGCGTACCTGCAACTGCAGTCCATCCCAATACCGGCGGCGCAGCGCCTGCAGCGCCACCGATGACAATATTTTGTGGTGTTGCTCGTTTTAGGTACATGGTGTAGATTACCGCATACCCAATAAGAGAGATAAAGGTTAACACCATAGTAATGGTGTTAACGAAAAACTGCAAAATGCCCAAACCAACAAGCCCTAAAAATATTGCCCAAATTAACGCCTGGGTGCGGCTTACTTTTCCTTGTGGCAAGGGTCTCTGGTCGGTACGAGACATTTGTATGTCGATTTTCTCATCAACGATATGATTAAACACCGCGGCAGAAGCGGCAGACATCCCGATGCCAATCGATGCGCTCAAAACAACAAACATGTCTGGCAAATAAGGAGATGGCACCGCTAAAAACATACCCACCACTGCAGTGAGCAAAATCAAGGCAACAACTTTTAATTTGCACAATCCCAGCAGGTCACTTAAAGATGGCATGAGGTTATCCTATTCTTGAGTATTTAAATAAGCGCTTTAAGTCTTTAATAACGCGCTTGATATCAAAATCATCCGGCTGATAATGGAGCATGATGTTTCCAAGCGGGTCAATTAAGAAAATCGACTTTTGCGGATAGGCTTGCAACCTAGCCTTTACAGCGTCACCGGTAATCGTCGCGCCGATCAGACCCTCGTCGATCTCGCTAGGTCCAGAGCCGTCCGCAATAATGGCAATTCTTTGCACGCGACGCATATCTGCATTCATTAAGATGCGTGTATCTTTGATATTTTTAATGCTTGCGTTGCAAGTGGCGTCACAGTTCTCAGCAACATAGGCCAAAGTCCACAGTCCTTGCAGCGTGTTTTCGCCTTCTAGGGTAATGTCGCTTTGTTCGGTGGTAATGATGGGCTGCACAAACTCGCCATAATTAACGGTAGTATCAACGCCTTCATCAACAACATAGTAATATGCCATGGTGCCAAGCACAATAGGCAATACAAACATCGCCAACAATACCCACAATTCTTTTCTTGCTGTCATTAGTTACCCTGAGATCGTTAATTCAAAAAGAGCAGTATGATACGCTGAATAGGCTTAAAACTCAAACGCTTAGAGCCTAACCTCAATGCCGTGATCGCGCATCGCCTGCTTGGCCTCGGCCACTGTATATTCGCCAAAATGAAAAATACTTGCCGCCAAAACAGCGTCTGCACCGCCTTTTAAAACGCCTTCAGCAAGATGCCCTAAGTTGCCAACGCCGCCTGAAGCGATAACCGGCACATCTACGGCGTCGGATATTGCACGGGTCAATAGCAAATCAAAGCCGTCTTTGGTGCCGTCTCTATCCATCGAAGTCACCAATACCTCGCCTGCACCACAATCGCCTTCGGTCATTTTCACAGCCCACTCAATGGCATCGATGCCGGTTGTGTTGCGCCCACCATGGGTAAAAATTTCCCATTTCGGCGGCTTGTCTGAGACACGCTTAGCATCAATAGCAATAACAATGCACTGCGAACCAAATCGTTCGCTTAATTCGTTAATAAGTCCAGGATTAAATATAGCCGCAGAATTAACCGCAACCTTGTCGGCACCGGCGTTAAGCATCGCCCGCACGTCCTCGGCTTTGCGTATGCCGCCACCCACTGTTAAGGGGATGAACACTTGTTCGGCGATTTTTTCAACCATGTGAACCGTCGTATTACGGCCTTCGTGCGAGGCGGTAATATCTAGGAAGGTAATCTCGTCTGCGCCCTCGCCATCGTAACGCTTAGCAACTTCAATAGGGTCGCCTGCGTCTTTAATGTCAATGAATTGCACGCCTTTGACAACACGGCCATCACGAACATCTAAACAAGGAATAATGCGCTTTGCTAAACTCATGGGGCAACATTATACCCACGGAGGTGAGAAAACGGCATGGCGTCGTAGCAAAACCCAGCTAATAGGTATAATTGCGCACCATGAGCTCAGAAGACCAAGCACCTCTGAATACCAATTCAGCGCCAAAGCATATTGCCATCATTATGGACGGTAACGGCCGCTGGGCAAAAGCAAAACACATGCCGCGAGCACACGGCCACCAAAAAGGCGTGCAAACAGTGCGCGAAATTGTCAAACATTGCGCCAAAATCGGCGTTGACAGCTTGACTTTGTTTGCCTTTAGCAGTGAGAACATGAAGCGCTCATCAGAAGAGGTAGGGCTGTTGTTTAAACTGTTTCTTACTGTACTAAAACAAGAAACAAAAAAACTAAGCGACAACAATATTCGCTTAAAAATTATTGGCGACATGTCTGGCTTTACCGAAGAAATTCAAGCGCTTGCTAACGATGCAGAGCTACTTCTACGTCATAATACAGGCCTAAACCTTATCATTGCTGCCAATTACGGAGGCCAATGGGACATTGCCCAAGCCGCCAAAAAAATTGCCGCGCTTGCCATTGAAGGTCAACTACAGGCCGAAGATATCGATGTCGAAGTTTTTGAAAAACACACCGCTCTTGCCGGCCTGCCAAAGGTTGATCTATTAATTCGCACCAGTGGCGAGGTCAGAGTTAGCAACTTTCTGCTGTGGGATATTGCCTATAGCGAATTGTTTTTTACCAATACACTGTGGCCAGACTTTGGTCCTGACGAGCTAGACGAGGTGATTCTTAGTTTTCATTCGCGCGACCGCCGCTTTGGCGCACGAAAGGAAGAAAACTAATGCTCATTAAACGCATTGCAACAGCTACCGTGTTGGTGCCTTTGGTTGTGCTTGGGACACTAAACCTTGACAACAACCTGTTCAGTCTTGCTTTGGCGATTGTTGTAGTGCTTGGCGCTTGGGAGTATTCACGACTCGTTCAAATTAAACGAACGCCTTTAAGGGCGCTCTATAGCGCGGCAGTTGCTTTGGCAGCACTTTCTGGCGCTTTTTGTGAGCCGCTGTTAATGCCCTTGCTGCTCGTCTCGGCAATATGGTGGTTGTTCAATATTGCCTGGATTCTGCTTTATCCAAAATATTCTTGCTGCTGGTATTCAGGCTGGCCCATTCGCCTGGTAAACGGTTTTTTCATTTTTGTGCCAATGGTCGTAGCGCTGACCGCACTACAAAAAGAAAGTAGTGGGCTGGTGCTTTTGTTATTGGTGTTAATCTGGTCAGCAGACAGTGGCGCCTTCTTCATTGGAAAGTCCATCGGCAAGCACAAGCTTTGTGTCAAAGTAAGTCCGGGAAAAACCATCGAAGGCGCTCTTGGTGGAATCATTACAACCATTGCGGCGATGGTGCTTTATGTCGCCCTTCAAATGGATAACGCCTCGGTGGGGCAATATTTCCAGTACGCTATTTTGGCCTTATTTGTTGCAGTTGCATCGGTTGTGGGCGACTTGTTTGAAAGCCTATTTAAGCGAATTTCAAACATCAAAGACAGTGGCAACTTGCTGCCCGGACACGGCGGCATTTTCGACAGAATTGACAGTTTGACCGCTGCAGCGCCAATCTTTTATTTGGCTTACGAGCTGCTTATATGAAAAATATTACCATCCTAGGGGCTACCGGTTCAATTGGCCTTAGTACGTTAAGTGTTGTCAGTCTTCACCCCGATAAATACCAAATTTTCGCCTTAAGCGCCAATACAAACTGGCAAAAAATGCTGGAGCTTTGCCGCACTCATAAGCCAGAATTCGTAGTGATGGTTGACGCCAGCGCGGCGGAACAACTGCAAAACGCCCTAAACACTAGCACAACAGTATTAAGCGGCGAAGCGGCGCTCATTGAACTTGCCGCCCACGAGAAAACCGACTATCTTATGGCTGCTATTGTTGGTGCTGCAGGCATGGCCTCCACGCTCGCCGCCGCCCAAGCCGGAAAACGAATTATGCTGGCCAATAAAGAGTCGCTAGTATTGGCTGGCGACCTGCTGATGGATGCCGTCAAACGTTCGGGCGCCAAACTCATCCCTGTTGATTCTGAACACAGTGCTATTTTTCAATGCTTGCAAGGTGGCGCAAAAGGACTAAGTAAAATTCAACTGACCGCTTCTGGCGGGCCCTTCTTGGGGGCGCCATTGACAAAGCTGGCGAACGTCACACCAGACGAAGCTTGCGCTCACCCCAACTGGTCCATGGGTAGAAAAATTTCTGTTGATTCGGCAACAATGATGAACAAGGGGCTTGAAGTAATTGAGGCGCATTTCTTATTTGGCCTCTCGCACAAAAACATAGACGTGGTGGTTCACCCACAAAGCATTGTTCATTCATTTGCTTATTTTGATGATGGCAGCGTACTCTCGCAACTGGGACTGCCCGATATGCGCACAGCTATTTCGTATGCACTCTCACATCCTGAACGACACAACTCCGGCGTGGGCGTGCTTGATCTCACTCAACAAAAATCACTGCAGTTTTACCCCCCCGACCTGAACGCGTTTTCCTGTTTGCGCCTCGCCTACGAAGCACTGGATACGGGACAAAGCGCCGCAGGCACATTAAATGCCGCCAACGAAATAGCGGTCGATGCTTTCCTAAACAGCAAAATCGGTTTTTTAGAAATTAGCAACACTCTTGAAAAGACACTTGAAGCGGTGCCGGTTGTCGCGCTTGACACGCTTGATGACGTCATGGAAAATGACCAACTTTCAAGACAGGTGGCCAGATCCATCATCGAAGCAACTTGTGCCTAAAATAAACAAAAGCTTTTTACGTGTTCTTTTACTGATCCTTCTGGGCAGTTTCAGTGTGTTGTACGCCCTACCAAGCCATGCCGATGGCAAGCATGAGTTTCATTTTGAAGTGTCTCGTGGCGATGTTTTCTACAAGTTCTTTTTCACTGCCGGCCTTAATGGCGAACTGTTAAACAAAATGATGAAGGCCGATGAGCTCGCAGCTCGCTTGAGCCGTATTTCCCCTGGCGACAAGTTCAAAATCACCCTTGACGACAACCACGACCTGAAGAAAATTGTCTTTCAGCCGCTAAACGCCAACCCGCTGTTGATCACTTACAGCAAACAAAAGTTCCGTTTTGTCAGTGTCAACATTCAACCAACCGAACCACTAACCCATTCAACAATCGTCATTACTAAGTCTCTTAATTATGACGGCAAAAAGGCCGGCATTGAGCCAGAAGTAATTGATTTAATTATTGCAAACTTCACCTGGGCAATGGACTTTAGTCGTGATCTGCAAAAAGGTGATAAGTTCATTTTGGCCTGGGATGGTGGCAGCACACCAAGCGCCATAATCTACGTTGGAGCACGCAAAACCATTGCTCTTTTTGCCTATACAAGCTCGACAAACGCCAAGAATTATTACGACATTAACGGCAAAACACTCAACGATTCTTTTGAGTTTTCAGCGCTGAAAAAATACGACCGAATCAGCTCCAGTTTCACTAAAAGTCGCTGGCACCCTGTGCTCAAAAAATACCGCTCGCACAAGGGTACAGATTTTGCCGCACCTAAGGGCAGGCCGGTTTATGCCACCGCCAAAGGTACGGTTAAGCACGTCGCTGTTGTTAGTGGCTATGGCAACGTTGTCTACCTGAGTCATGGCACCGAAATTGTAACGCTTTATGCCCACCTGTCTAAATTTGCCGCAGGGATAAAAAAAGGACAAAAAATTAAAAAAGACCAACTGGTCGGCTACGTTGGCAGCACCGGACTCGCAACCGGCCCACACCTGCATTACGAGATTCGCATCAACGGCGTTCATCAGGACGCTGAAAAAGTTAAGTTGCCAAAACAACTCAGCATCCCAATCAACACTCTCAGTGGCTTTAAAAGCAAAGCCAAAAGCCTGCTCGCACAACTGGGCATAAAATAACTCCGTAATTTGTGTGTTCTGCGCTCTGAACGAGACAACATTAAAGCCGCATTCGATTAAAATAAAAGCTTTATGTTTCACATGAATCATTATGCAAGCACTTCTTCAAGCCTCGATTGACCTGCCGCTCTTGCATCGCGGAAAAGTTAGAGATATTTTTGCTATTGATGAGTCGACAATGCTCATGGTCACCACCGATCGCCTTTCGGCCTTTGACGTGGTTTTTGATCAGCCGATTCCACAAAAAGGCGCGGTTTTAACATCGGTTGCCAATTATTGGTTCGACAAAACCGAGCACATTATCCCCAACCATTTGACGGGCATCGCTCTCGAAGACGTGCTTTCCAGGGACGAAGCTGAGCAACTTGAGGGACGCGCTATTGTGGTCAAAAAATTGCGACCGATAGCGGTTGAAGCGGTTGTCAGGGGCTATTTGATCGGTTCCGGCTGGAAAGAGTATCAAGCTTCTGGCTCGGTTTGCAGCATTAAACTACCAGGCGACCTACAGCTTGCCCAACAATTGGCCTCACCACTTTATACGCCGTCTTCTAAAGCCGCAGTTGGTGAGCACGATGTCAACATCTCTTTCGAAGAAACCGAGAATATGCTCGGATCGGAACTGGCCAACCAAGTGAAAGATGTCAGTTTACGCATTTATCAATTCGCTGCGGAGCATGCGTTTACTCGCGGCGTTATTATTGCCGACACCAAGTTTGAATTTGGACTAGACGAAACCGGCCAGTTAACACTCATGGACGAAGTATTGACGCCTGACTCGTCAAGATTTTGGGCAAAAGACAGCTATCAAGTTGGCCATAGCCCAAAAAGCTACGATAAGCAAATTATTAGAGACTACCTAGAAACCCTTGACTGGGGGAAAACACCGCCAGCGCCAATCTTGCCTGACGAGATCTTGCAAAAAACTGCAGAAAAATATCAGGAAGTTCAGTCTATTTTATGCACCTAAGTGGCCATATAGAAAAAATGGAAACATCGCTTTTGGGCGATGCGGCACAATATCAACTTGCCTTTGACGCTCAGATTGTTGAGATGAATGCTCTTGTTGGACGGCACATTGAACTTACCTTTAACCAGACAATACAGTGCTCTAACTGCGGCAGAGTGACGCCGAAAAGCTACTCTCAAGGCTTTTGCTTTCCTTGTGCACGGTCTCTAGCAAGATGCGACTTGTGTATTATGAGGCCAGAAACTTGCCACTTTCATCTCGGCACTTGCCGTGAGCCTGAATGGGGCGAGGCACACTGTTTTGCACCACACATCATCTACCTCGCCAATTCTTCAGGACTTAAAGTTGGCATCACCAGAAAAACCAATATGCCCGGTCGCTGGATTGATCAGGGCGCAATCGGGGCAATACCCATACTTGAGGTGGGCACACGACTGGAGTCAGGGCAAGTGGAGGTTGCGCTAAAAGCGCACGTTAGCGACAAAACGAATTGGCGCAAAATGTTGAAAAATGAAACCGAAAACATCGACTTGATCGAGGCCAAAAACACCTTGTTGGCCGAAATTCCAGGACTGATTGACGAGCTTGATGCCACTCGCCTTAATGACGATGTCGTTAATATTGACTACCCTGTGCTACAATACCCCAACAAGATTAGCTCCTTAAACTTTGACAAGACGCCGGTGATATCGGGTGTTTTGAACGGCATAAAAGGGCAGTATTTATTACTTGAGGGTGGTGTGCTCAACATTAGAAAGTTCGGCTCATACCATGTAACTCTGTCAACTTGATAACCCGTATTAATTAAACAAGATTGTATGAACGAAGATTTCCCGCGAATTAAACGCCTTCCCACTTATGTGTTCGCGATCACCAATGATCTCAAAGCAAAAGCCAGGGCAAAAGGCGAAGACATTATTGATTTTGGCATGGGCAATCCAGACCAGCCAACACCAAAACACATTGTCGATAAATTGGTTGAGGTCGCTCAACGAAGCGACACTCATCGCTATTCTATGTCTCGCGGTATCCCGCGCTTAAGGCGTGCAATTACCAATTGGTACAAAAAACGCTACGATATTGACCTTGACCCTGAAACGGAAGCAATCGTTACTCTAGGCTCCAAAGAAGGGCTTGCCAACCTAGCCCAGGCGATGGTCGGCAAAGGTGATACAGTATTGGTGCCAAGCCCTGCCTACCCCATTCACCCGTACGGTTTTGTTATTGCTGGAGCGGACATTCGTCGTGTGCCTTGCGGACCTGGCTATGACTTTTTCTCAGAGCTTGAAAAGGCGATTAAAGACACTTGGCCAAAGCCCAAGGCTTTGGTTTTAAACTACCCCTCCAATCCAACGTCGGAGTGTGTCGAACTGGAGTTTTTTGAGCGCGTTATTAAAATTGCCAAAGAGCACAAAATATGGGTAATTCAAGACCTTGCCTATGCTGATATTGTCTATGACGGCTACAAAGCGCCGAGTATTTTTGAAGTGCCAGGCGCAAAAGACATCGCGGTTGAATTTTTCTCGCTATCAAAAAGCTACAATATGCCGGGTTGGCGTGTTGGCTTTATGGTTGGCAACGCAACACTAGTTAATGCACTTGCGAAGATAAAATCTTATTTAGACTACGGCATTTTCACCCCAATTCAAGTGGCCGCCATTGAAGCGCTAGAAGGTGATCAAACTTGTGTATCTGAGATTCGCGATATGTACCAACATCGTCGTGATGTGCTCTGTGAGGGACTAAAGAATATCGGCTGGGACATAACGCCACCCAAAGCAACCATGTTTATTTGGGCAAAAATCCCGGAATTTTACCGGCATATGGGCTCGTTAGAGTTTTGTAAAGAATTACTGAAGCGAGCCAAAGTTGGCGTATCGCCGGGCATTGGTTTTGGCGATTATGGTGATGATTATGTGCGTATTTGTCTCATTGAAAATGAGCAAAGAACACGCCAAGCAATTCGCGGCATTCGCGCCATGTTCAAAGAAGATGGTCTTTTATGAAGCTTGACAAAGCCCAATTCAAAGCACTAGAAAACAAACGCATCACTCTTCTCGGAATGTCGGGTGTCGGTAAGACACACCTAGCAAAACTGATTGGTCAAGCGGGCGATTGGTTTCATTTTTCCGGCGACTACCATATTGGTGCAACGCATCTAAAAGATGAGATTGTCGATAATATTGCGCTGAAGATGAAGAAAGACCCTTGGCTGCAAAAACTGCTGAGCAATCACTCGATTAGCGTCAACTCACAAGTCACTTTTGACAACCTAGAGCCGATCGCGGCCTTTCTTGGCAAGGTGGGCAACCCCGAAGAAGACGGCCTACCAATTGATGAGTTTATTCGACGCCAAGCCAAATTTTGCGAGGCTGAAATTCGAGCAATGAATGATGTGCCAAAATTTATTGAAAGAGCACTAAACCAAGGCCACGAACACTTTATTAATGATGCTGGTGGTAGCCTCTGTGAGTTGGGCGATGAACACGTCTATCAAACACTAGCCGAACACACGCTGATCCTTTATATTAAAACATCAAGCGCCAACGAAAAAATGCTTATTGAGCGCGCCCAGCATCGCCCTAAGCCGTTGTATTATCAAACTGAATTTTTGCAATCTGCATTGAATGAATACCTTGATGAAAACAAGCTTAACTACGTCGCACAAATCAATCCAGATGCGTTTGTCCGCTGGGTGTTTCCAAGACTGGTCGCCAACCGCTTGCCGAAATACCAGGCAATTGCCGATCAATACGGCTACACCCTCAATAGCGACGATCTCTACCAATGCAAAACTGCTAAAGATGTGTTTAACTTAATTGACGAGGCGCTAGACTGATATGCCATTAATTGCCCACTCGGACCTACCGTCGTTTCAACGCCTTAAAGATCAAGGGGAGACCGTCCTCTCAAAGGACAGGGCTCAGCACCAAGTAATTCGCGAACTGCACATTGGCCTTTTGAATATGATGCCCGATGCCGCACTTGAAGCTACTGAGCGCCAGTTTTTTCGACTCATTGGCCACTCAAACGAAATTGCTCAATTCTACGTCCATCCTTTTTCCCTTTCAAGCGTCGAGCGCGGTGAAAAAGCATCGGAGCATTTAAGCAAACACTACAAAACGTTCGATGAAATAAAGGCCATTGGCCTAGATGCGCTCATCATTACCGGCGCCAACGTATCACACCCCGATCTTAAGCTTGCGCCGTTTTACGAACAACTTAAGGAAGTAGTTGAGTGGTCTTATGAAAACGTTACCTCGACCCTATGCTCCTGCTTGGCAACACACGCCGTTCTGGGGTTTCGCTTCAACCAGACGCGCCAACCAATCGGTGACAAATGCTGGGGGGTGTTTCCACATCACCTTGTTGACAGGCGCCACCCGCTAGTCAGTGGCGTCAATACGCGTTTTGATATCCCGCACTCACGCTTTAACGAGGTTTCCGAAGCGCAATTTGAAAAAGCCGGTGTCAAAATTTTAGCAAAAAGCGACAAGGGCGTACACCTAGCGGTCAGCCCGGATCTCTTTAGATTGGTATTCTTTCAGGGTCATCCCGAATACGACACCGTTAGCTTGTTAAAAGAATACAAGCGCGAAGTCATGCTATATCTCAATAATGAGCGAGACGATTACCCGTCAATGCCGGACAATTATTTGAGCGCACAAAGCCAAGCTATTTTGAATGAGTATCAAACCAAACTAGCCTCGGGCGAAATGACCATTAAAGATTTTCCTGAATCTCTTATTGCTGAAACACTAGACAACACATGGCACGACAGCACAACGGCCATTATCAACAACTGGATTGGTTGCGTTTATCAAGTCACCCATGAAGACGTTGATAAGCCGTTTATGGATGGCATCAACCCACAAGACCCTCTTAACTTAAAAGGGTGAGTGCGCTCGCCAAAGACTTGCTCGCTTGGTTCGAGGTCAGCGGCAGAAAAAACCTTCCTTGGCAATCAAGCCCAAGCAACATTTATCACATTTGGGTGTCAGAAGTGATGCTACAACAAACCCAAGTGGCGACGGTTATCAACTACTTTAACGCCTTTATTGCACGCTTTCCAACACTTAACGACTTGGCCAACGCTGATATTGACGAGGTGCTTGCACTGTGGGCAGGGCTTGGTTATTATTCTCGAGCAAGAAACCTTCACAAAAGTGCTCGCATTATCTTGTCAAAATTTAACTGCGATTTTCCCCTAGAGCTCACTGACGTCTTAGGTCTGCCCGGTGTTGGCGCGTCCACTGCCGGCGCCATTCTTTCGCTTGGCGCAAAACAACGCCACCCCATTCTCGATGGCAATGTGAAACGTGTGCTGAGTCGCTACCGACAAATAGAAGGACACTACAGCGTCGCTTCAGTGCTTAAAACACTGTGGCAAGAGGCTGATTTTCACACCCCAAACAAAGCCAGCGCACAATACACACAGGCTATTATGGATTTAGGCGCGATCGTTTGCACTCGCAGCAAGCCAAAGTGTAGCATCTGCCCTATTAGCGAACATTGCCAAGCCAATTTGCATCAAACACAAGATCAATACCCACATAAAAAACCAAGAAAATTAAAGCCTACCAAGCCCACGGCAATGTTGATTTTTCAAAATGAAAAAGGCGAGGTTTATCTCAATAAAAGACCCGACAAAGGTATTTGGGGTGGACTCTGGAGCTTGATCGAGTGTGACGACAGCGATCCCGTCATTACAAAAACAGTGAAGTTACACAACACTTTAGCCAGGGTTGAGAAAACACTTCCTCAGTTTAAGCACAGCTTTAGCCACTACCACTTACTCATCAGGCCTATTTTGGTTTCCTCGCCAGGCCTTAAGTGCGGCTATGAAAATCCAGACATGCTTAGCAAGGGTGTGCCGGCGCCAGTCAAAAAAATACTTTCACAACTTTAATCATTTAATTGTCTCGATTTCCTATGCGTAAAATAACCCCATGCATTTAATTCGTGGCCTTCACAATCTTAAAAAACTCAATAGTTGTGCACTCACCATTGGCAACTTTGACGGTGTTCATTCTGGCCACCAGGAAATAATTCGTCGCCTTACAGACAAAGCCAAAGAGCTAGGCGTGCCTTCAGTTGTTATTTCTTTTTCTGTCACGCCGCAGACTTTTTTTGGTCACCCAAAAGCACGCCTTAGTAACTTTAGAGATAAGCATATGTTGCTAGAGTCTTTGGGTGTCGACAAGCACCTGTTGATTCGTTTTAACAAGGCTTTCTCTGAAACCAGTGCGAACTCCTTCATCGAAGATATCATAATGGGGCAATTAAACGCTTGCTACTGTTTGATTGGTGACGACTTTCGTTTTGGCAAAGGTCGTCTTGGCGACTTTCATCTGCTGGAGAAGTGCGCAAAATTAGGCAACTTCTCAGCCGACAAGCTTGGTGATATTCAAATAAAAGGTCAGCGCGTTAGTAGCTCCGCTATACGAAACTGTCTTTCGTTTGGGGAGTTCAACAAGGCCGAACAGCTTCTTGGAAGGCCATATTCTATCAGTGGCCTTATTGCACACGGCGCCAAGCAAGGTCGCACCATCGGCTTTCCAACAATCAACATTAGCATTCGCAGAAACCTAAGCCCAGTATTGGGTGTCTTTGCCGTGCTGGTGGAAATAAACAGTGTCACCTATTATGGCGTTTGCAACATTGGCAAGCGACCAACCGTTGGCGGTGAGAAAACCTTGTTAGAGGTTTTTCTTTTCGATTTTGACCAAGAGGTTTATGGCGAGCATGCCGCGGTTACGTTCAAATGCCGAGTACGAGAAGAAAAGAAGTTTGCCTCTTTTGACGAACTAAAAAAACAAATCGCTGAAGACGTCAAAAGCGCTAAACGCTTTTTTAATATTTAATCAACTCTAAGGCTGTATTCGCCAAGTAATATCATCGCCTGAGAGAAAGGGCTGCACTTCTGAACCGGCAAAATCATAGCTTTCTGGCACTGTCCAAGACTGCTTTTCTAGCGTTATTGTTTCTGAGTTACGCGGTAAACCGTAAAAATCAGGACCGAATTTTGAGGCAAAACCCTCAAGCCTTTCTATCGCACCAACGCCATCAAAAGCCATAGCATAAAGCTCTATTGCGGCGTGTGCACTAAAAATACCCGCACAGCCACAAGCCGACTCTTTGGCGTGCTTGTCGTGTGGCGCTGAATCTGTGCCCAAGAAAAACTTTGGGCTTTCCGAAGTTGCGGCTTCAAGCAGGGCGTTTTGATGAGGTTGTTTGCGCTTAAGAATTGGCAAACAGTAATAATGTGGCTTAATACCGCCCACCAACATGTGGTTTCTGTTGGCAAGCAAGTGATGCGGCGTAATTGTCGCGCCAACATTCTCGGATGCGCTTGATACGTAGTCAACTGCGTCTTTTGTGGTGATGTGCTCCAGCACAATTTTAAGCCCTGGAAAATCTTTAACAACTTGCGCCAAGACTGTTTCAATAAACACCGCCTCACGATCAAACACATCAACCTCAGGATCCGTCACTTCGCCGTGCAACAACAAGGGCATGCCGGCCTTTTGCATAGCATCAAGTGCTGGGTAAATATGCGCCACGTTGGTAACGCCACTGTCCGAATTGGTTGTTGCGCCAGCTGGATAAAGCTTTGCTGCATAGACTTCAGAGGAGGCCACGGCCTCTTGAATATCAAACGTACTGGTGTTGTCTGTAAGATACAAGACCATCAACGGCTTAAAGCCACAGCCTTGTGGCAGGGCGCTAACAATCTCATCGTGATACGCGCGAGCCTGGGTCGCGCTTTTAACGGGTGGCGTGAGGTTTGGCATCACAATTGCTCTGCCCATCTGGGCAGCAGTCATACCTACAACCGATCGCATCGCATCGCCACTGCGCAAGTGCAGGTGCCAGTCGTCCGGTTTAATAATGCTAATGCTTTTCATTGGCTTCAACTAAAGCGCGAATAGTTAGGCCTAATTATATGGCAAACTAGCCGTGGCATTGTTTAAACTTTTTGCCAGAGCCACAAGGGCATGGATCGTTTCTACCTACCTTTCTAACTCTTTTTGGCTGTTGCGCGGCTATCATTGGTTTTTTAGGCTTTTCAACAACCGCTGGCTTGTTGTTCGGATCTTCTTTGGCCGGCTCAACATTAACACGACAAAGGGCTTTAACCATTTCAATGTTAATCTGATCAAGCAATGCTGTAAACATTTCGAAAGACTCTCGCTTGTATTCTTGCACAGGATTCTTTTGACCGTAGCCGCGCAAATTAACACTTTGTCTTAAGTAATCCATTGCGGCCAAGTGCTCTTTCCAAAAATGATCTAGCGCTCTAAGCATGACTGCCTTTTCGAACGTTCGCATGGTTTCACTACTCACAGCATCTTCTTTCATTTTGTGAGATGCAGCAAGCGCATCTAGAATTATCTTTAGAATCTTGTCAACATCGTGGCCAGAGTCAATTGTTTTTTGCAAAGGCATATCAACACCAAAATCCGCCTTTAAGGCTACTTGCAGGCCATCAACATCCCAATCTTCTTCGGCTATTGTTGCTGAAACATGGAGATTAAATAGATCGCCAATCACGCTTTCTCTGGTTTCGATAAAACGTTCCTTGACGTTTTCGACATCCATCAGGTCGTTTCTAAGTCCGTAAATCACTTTGCGCTGGTCGTTGGCAACATCATCATACTCAAGCAAGTGCTTGCGAGCATCATAATGCATACCCTCAACCTTGCGTTGAGCGTTTTCAATTGTTCTGTTGAGCCAGCTGTGCTCTAATGCTTCGCCTTCTTTCATGCCAAGCTTTTTCATCATACTGGCTGTTTTTTCAGAGGCAAATATCTGCATCAAGCTGTCTTCAAGCGACAAATAGAATCGGGTTGAGCCGATGTCGCCTTGTCTGGCTGAACGACCTCTTAGCTGGTTATCAACGCGGCGGGACTCATTGCGCTCAGTGCCAATAATGTGCAAACCGCCAGCCTTAATAACCACCGCGTGCTTTGCAAGCCATTCGGCTGTTTGCTCTTCACCCTCGCTCGGTCGGCCGCCCAGTACGATATCTGTTCCCCTGCCAGCCATATTGGTAGCGATAGTTACAGCCCCTGGTGCGCCAGCATTGGCAATAATTTCAGCCTCACGCTGATGCTGTTTGGCGTTTAATACTTCGTGTGAAATTTTATGTTTCTTTAGTAGTGCGGAAATAGCCTCTGAGGTTTCAATACTGCTTGTGCCAACCAAAACCGGCTGTTGTGCCTCTTGGCATTTTTTAACGTCGGTGGCAATCGCGTCGAATTTTTCAAGCGTCGTGCCAAAAATTAAATCGGACTCATCGATTCGGGAAGACTTGGTGTTTGCTGGCACCACAACTACCTCAAGACCGTAAATTTCGTACAGCTCCACCGCTTCAGTTTCCGCAGTGCCTGTCATTCCAGCAAGTTTTTCGTACAATCTAAAGAAATTTTGATACGTAATACCGGCCAGTGTTTGATTTTCTCTTTTTATACTAACACCTTCTTTGGCCTCAAGTGCCTGGTGCAAGCCTTCAGACCAGCGCCTACCTTCCATTGTTCTACCGGTAAACTCGTCGACAATAATCACTTCATCGTCTTTGACAATGTATTCATCGTCAATATGAAATAGGTTGTGTGCTCGCAGCCCTGAAAGAAGGTATTGCATAAGCATAATATTAGCAGGATCGTACAGACTAGCGCCCTCGGCTAGAAGTCCTGCCTCAATAAGCAATTCTTCGGCTTTAATGTGTCCGTCGTCGGTTAAGTACGCCTGTTTGTGTTTTTTGTTAAGGGTGAAGTCGCCAGGTGCATTAACCACAACCTCTTTACCTTCGCCAGTTTCCAGTTGCTCAGTAAACTGGGGCGTCATCTTATTAACAGCTTCATAAATGACCGCGTGATCGTCGGTTGGACCAGAAATAACCAGCGGCGTTCTTGCTTCGTCGATCAGAATGGAATCAACTTCGTCAACAATTGCAAAGTGGCGGTTTTTTTGTGCTTTTTGTTCAACTGAAAAAGCCATGTTATCGCGCAGATAGTCAAAGCCAAGCTCGTTATTTGTGGCGTAAGTAATGTCACAAGCATAGGCGGCAACCTTATCTTCTGGCGCCATGCCAGAAATAGCGGTGCCGACCGTTAAGCCTAAAAAGTTATAAATTTTGCCCATCCACTCAGCGTCACGAGTGGCCAAATAATCATTGACCGTAACCACGTGCACACCTTTGCCGCCAAGCGCGTTTAGGTAGGCCGGCAATGTTGCAACCAGTGTTTTTCCTTCACCGGTGCCCATTTCGGCAATACAGCCTTGATTAAGAACCATGCCACCAATCAGCTGCACGTCGTAGTGACGAATGCCAAGCACTCTCTGGCCCGCCTCTCTGACAACTGCAAATGCTTCTGGCAAAATATCGTCTAAAGACGCGTTTTGAGCCAATCGATCACGAAAGTCTTGGGTTTTGGCGCCAAGCTCTTCGTCCGTTAATGTTTGAAGTTTAGCTTCAAAAGCGTTAATTTCGCCCACAAGTTGGGCATACTTCTTAACCAAACGTTCGTTGCGCGAGCCAACAATCTTAGCGACAACTTTATTTATAATACTCATGTAACTCTAACAATTTCGAAAAAACATACGCATTTTCTCATAAATGGCATACAAACCGACAACAAACCTAACAAATTTTAAGCCGATGGGCGGTCTTGGCAGCTTGTTCAAGAAAGCCAAAATCCACAACCAACTGGATGACCAGCTGCAAGTGTTGTTAGACGCGCAATTCAAAGGCCTGTCTCTGTGCCTTGTGGAAGGCGACTGCGTGACATTGATTGCACCCAATCCAGCGATCGCCTATCGGGCAAACAAACAACAGGCGGCGTTGTTGGTCATTGTTCAACAGATTCAAAGCCTCGCAAACACGACCAAGCTGTTGATAAAAGTGAATAAAAAAGGCGTGTGATGCCTTACTATGCAATTTTTTACTTTAAATCGGAGGGCGTTTACTTTATAATTAGACGGTTTTTTACTTAAAAATCGAGCAAAACCCCTATGTCAGAACAAACTATTGACCTTAAGAAAAGGCGTTTTTTAACGCAGGCAACAAGCGTTGTCGGCGCTGTTGGTGTGGGCTTTGTAGCCTGGCCATTTGTCTCAACTTGGAAGCCTTCAGCGAGAGCAAAAGCTGCTGGCGCGCCTGTTGATGTCGATATTTCAAAATTAGAAGCGGGTCAACTGGTACGTGTTCTGTGGCGTAAAAAGCCAGTGTGGATTTTCAGACGTGGTGCAGAAGCCAATGCGGTGCTTAGCTCGCCTGAGCTTGAGGCGCTGTTAGCCGATCCAAGTAGTTCTGGCAACTCAAAATCCCAACAACCTGCGTACGCAAAAAACACCCACCGTACCATTGAGGGCAGCGAAGAAGTGGCTGTTATTGTTGGCGTTTGTACACACCTAGGCTGCTCACCTACATACAGACCCGAGCCCGGCGCTGCTGATTTGGGCGGAGAGAGCTGGAAAGGTGGTTTTTATTGTCCATGCCATGGTTCAAAATTTGACCTTGCGGGTCGTGTTTATGCGGGCGTTCCTGCACCGACCAACTTGGTAATACCGCCATATCATTTTGTTTCTGATACGCTTATCCGTATCGGTGTAGACCCAGCCGCATAAGAGGAAAAATCATGAAAAATAAACAAAGTTGGATCGACCAAAGATTCCCCCTAACGAAAGTCTGGAACGAGCATTTAGCCGAATACTACACACCAAGAAACTTTAACTTTTGGTACTTTTTTGGCTCACTAGCCATGCTAGTATTGGTCATGCAGTTGGTTACTGGCATCTTCCTGACAATGCACTTTAAGCCTGATTCAGCCAACGCGTTTGCTTCGGTTGAATACATTATGCGCGATGTTGAGTGGGGCTGGTTAATGCGCTACCTGCATTCAACAGGCGCCTCTGCATTCTTTGTGGTAATTTACTTACACATGTATCGTGGCCTGCTTTACGGCTCATACAAAGCACCAAGAGAACTGATTTGGATTCTTGGCATGGTGCTCTACATTGCCCTGATGGCTGAAGCCTTTATGGGTTACGTGCTGCCGTGGGGTCAAATGTCTTTTTGGGGCGCTCAAGTAATTATCTCGCTATTTGGCTCGGTGCCAGTAATTGGCCCAGACTTATTGGTATGGATCTTGGGTGACTACGCTGTTGGCGATCCTGCACTTAATAGATTCTTCTCATTACACGTTGTAGCGCTACCATTAATTTTGGTGGTTCTGGTGTTCTTGCACATTGTCGCATTGCACGCTGTGGGCTCAAACAACCCAGACGGCATTGAAATCAAAAAGAACAAAGATAAAGACGGCATTCCTAAAGACGGCATTCCGTTCCACCCTTACTACAGTGTTAAAGACATTATGGGCGTTGTTGCCTTCTTGATGATTTTCTGTACGGTGGTTTTCTTTGCTCCAGCAATGAACGGCTATTTCCTAGAAAACGCCAACTTTGTTTTGGCCAATCCCTTGAAGACGCCAGACCATATTGCGCCGCTGTGGTACTTAACACCTTTCTATTCCGTATTAAGAGCGATTCCACCAATGTTTGGCTCGCAGTTCCCAGGTGTTTTGGGCATGGGTGCAGCACTGGTTATTTTGGTTGCCCTGCCGTGGTTAGACAGAAGTCCTGTTAAATCAATCCGCTACCGTAGTGCGCCATTCAAATGGGCGCTGGGTATTTTTGTAATTAGCTTTATCATGCTTGGCTGGCTAGGCATGCAGCCTGTGAACGAGCTAAATGCATTCTTGGCAAGACTGTTCACCATACTTTATTTTGCCTTCTTTATATTAATGCCTTGGTATACCTCAATTGGCAAAACCAAGCCAGTGCCAGAGAGGACGACGGAGTAAGCCATGAAAACATTAAATAAATTACAACTATCAATCGCTGCAATTGCACTTTCTTTCAACGTAATCGCCTCACCAAGCGTGCAACTGGAAGATGCCAACACCGACATTACCGATACAGCCTCGCTTCAAAACGGCGCCAAGTTATTTATGAACTACTGCTCTGGTTGTCACGCAATTAGCTTTATGCGCTACAACCGCATCGGTTCAGACCTTGGTTTTAGTGATGCAGATATCGAAGCAAACCTTATGTTTGCCAGCGACAAGGTGGGTGAAAACATTACCACCGCCATGCCTGAAAAAGGTGCTGCGGCTTGGTTTGGCGGCACACCGCCAGACTTATCTTTAGTGTCAAGATCCAAGGGCACCGACTGGATCTATAGCTACTTAAAAGGCTTTTATGCCGACGAGTCACGCATATTTGGTGTTAACAACCACGTGCTTGAAAATGCCTCTATGCCAGATGCACTTTGGTCGCTTAGAGAAGGTCAGTCAGAAAAGGCTTTTGATAGCGACGTCAGAGACATTACCAACTTTCTCGATTACGTTGGTGAACCCGTAAAGTTGATACGCACAGACCTTGGTAAAAAAGTTCTGTCCTTCCTTGCTATTTTATTTGTACTGACCTACCTCCTAAAGAAAGAATACTGGAAAGACGTGAAGTACGGTATATGGCGCAAAAGAGATTAATTTCTGATACAATTTAACCCACTATTTTGCAGCCCCTCCTCGCGAGGTGCTATTTTACTTTTCTAAATACTATTATGCTAACAAAACCAAATCCAGCTTCAACCACTCTTTACGCTTCAACGCAAGAGTTAGAATCCCATGCAGTACGTTTTATCATGGCCCACAAATCAATCGAACGAGACGTCATCGAGCTAGAATTTGATGACATGCCTGAAGAGGTACTAGAGCTTAACCCATGTCAAACAATGCCAACTCTTTTTGACAGAGGCATGGTTTTGTATGATCTATCGGTCATCATGGAGTACCTAGATGAGCGCTTCCCGTTCCCACCACTACTGCCTGTTGACCCAATCGAAAAAGCAGAAAAACGCCTATTAATCTACCGTTTCACGCGCGCAAAGGGTTGTTGGTATGAATTGGTTGACACCATTCTTAATGGCGACAAAAAAGCAGCTGACGCTGCAAGAAAAACACTCAATGGCAACCTGATTGAGCTTATTCCTTTGTTTGCTCATCAGCCGTACTTTAAGAGCGACACAATGACTTTGGTTGATGTTTGTCTAGCACCTGTACTATGGCGCCTTGGCGTTCTAGGTATCAAGTTGGGCGACAAAGCTAAGCCAATCCTTAGTTACGCTGCCAGACTTTTCGACAAAGAAGGCTTCCAAGAGGGTCTTACTTTTTGCGAGAAAGACTTTAACTAGTAGTCTCTGATGAATAACGTTGTCCCCTATTTGATTCGTGCGTATTGCGAATGGATGGAGGACGGCAACCTCACGCCACATATTCTTGTTAATTGCGAAACACAAGGTGTGGTTGTGCCCGAAGGATTGTCAAAAGAAGGGAAAATCGTTCTTAATATATCCTCAACTGCAACAACTGATCGATTGATGACAAACGAAGCTGTCAGCTTTAAAGCAAGATTTGGTGGCCAGTCACAAGAAATTTTTGTACCTTGTCATGCGGTGCTCACTATTTATGCACAGGAAAATGGGGAAGGTATGTTTTTCGACACCAAAGCCGAAGATGTTCCCGAAGAAGACGAAAAGCCGAATCTAACACTACTAGATTAAGTCTTTAATATCGGCCCAAAACCGATCCAAACTCACCAGCGAAAAACCAACCAAAGGCACCTTTGTATAAGCCTTAAGTGCCTCAAGGTTTGACAGTGTGTTACTCTCAATTCGATTGAGCACCACACAAGCAACCTGAAGGTTGCTCTTGTGCGCAGCGTCAATAGTCAGCAGCGCCTGCGAAATAGCGCCAAGCTCGTCCCGCACAACCACAACCAAAGGCAAATTAAGTGCAGAGGCCAAATCAGAGTTTAGCACCTGCTCTGCTATTGGGGAATAAAAGCCGCCGGCGCCCTCAACAAGAACAAAGTCGTCGCCAGTATTTTGCCCACAAGCAGCAACAAGTTGCTCGAGACCTAGACTTTCGCCAACCTCATTACTGGCTTTTTCAGCGCTAGCCTCTAATTCAAAACAATAGGGGCAGACAATGGCTAGCAGTTCATAATTACCACAAGCTTCAGACAAAGCAACGGCATCCCTTGGGGCGAATTTGGCATCAACAATAGGACAGTCGGATTCCACCGGCTTTCTAGCTCTAACTTTGCGGCTTGCGCTTAATCGTCTGGCGATTTCGACGGCAACGGTGGTTTTGCCAACCTCTGTATTGCTGCCCGTTATAAAGATACCGTTCATGGCAGCATTTTAGCCGAAGTTCACCAATGAATACCCACTCATAAAAGTATAATAGCCCCCATGCAAAGCAATCTAAAAGTAAACTTTTGTGGTCTCTCACTAAACTCGCCAATCGTGCTCCTTTCTGGCTGTGTCGGCTTTGGTGAAGAGTACACCCGCATAAAGGGGTTTTCAAATGCCGATGTTGGTGCTGTCTGCCTTAAAGGCACAACACTGGAGCCACGTTTGGGCAACAAACCACATCGAGTAATTGAAACCCCAAGTGGCATGATTAACGCTATTGGTTTGCAAAACCCCGGTACCGACGTGGTGATTAACGATATTATGCCCGCCCTTGATAAAAGCGAGACAAAATTTTTTACCAACATTTCCGGCTCTTCGGTGGAAGAGTATGGTGAAATTGCCAAGCGTTTTGATGATAGCGACATTGATGCAATTGAAATTAACATCTCGTGCCCAAACGTCAAAGAGGGTGGTGTGGCTTTTGGTAACGACCCAGACATGTCTTACCGAGTGGTCGATATTTGTCGAAAAAACACCACAAAGCCACTGATTACCAAGCTATCCCCCAACCAAACAGATATTGCCAACAGCGCACAACGTTGCATTGATGCGGGAACAGACGGTTTGGCTGTGATCAACACTCTAATGGGTATGGCGGTTGACACCAAAACCGGCAGAGCCATTATTGGCAACAACCAAGGTGGTGTTTCTGGGCCGGCGATTAAGCCGATTGCACTACTTAAAGTGCACCAAGTTTACCAAGTCAGCAAAAAATACAATGTTCCGATTATTGGCCAAGGCGGTATTGCCACGGTGAATGACGCACTTGAATTTATTATTGCTGGTGCCACAACCATCGGCCTGGGTACCGCACTTTTTTACGACCCGCTCCTTTGCCCAATCATTAACGACGGCATCAGCCAATACCTTAAAGAACACAACCTAGCCAATGTCGAAGCATTGGTTGGCACCCTCAAACTTAACTAAGCAGCCGACATTCGGTCCCTCACTATGCAAGAATACAACGCCAGTCAAATCGAATCGAGCGCACAACAATACTGGATCGATAACCAGTCCTTTAAGGTTGTTGAGGACCCAAACAAGGAAAAATTTTATTGTTTGTCGATGTTCCCCTATCCGTCTGGAAAACTGCACATGGGTCACGTGCGTAATTATAGCATTGGTGACGTTATTTCTAGATACCAAAAAATGCTTGGCAAAAATGTATTGCAACCGATTGGTTGGGATGCTTTTGGTTTGCCGGCTGAAAATGCAGCGCTAAAAAACAAAGTACCTCCCGCTGCTTGGACTTACGAAAACATTGAGTACATGAAAGGTCAGTTGGTTGAGTTGGGCTTTGGTTACGACTGGTCTCGAGAGCTCGCCACCTGCACGCCGGAGTATTATCGCTGGGAGCAGTGGTTGTTTGTGCGCCTGTTTGAAAAAGGCTTGGTGTATAAAAAGAAAGCGGTGGTTAACTGGGACCCAGAAGATCAAACTGTGTTGGCCAATGAGCAAGTCATCGACGGTCGCGGTTGGCGCTCAGGCGCTTTGATCGAGAAAAAAGAAATCTCTCAATGGTTTATGAAGATTACCGATTATGCCGAAGAGCTTTTGGATGGTCTGGATAAGCTTGACGGCTGGCCGGAAGCAGTTCGAACCATGCAAAAAAACTGGATTGGAAAATCCGTCGGCCTTGAGGTTGGTTTTAAACTGCCCGACTCTGATGTGCTTAAAGTTTATACAACACGCCCAGACACATTAATGGGTGTTACTTACCTAGCCGTCGCAGCCGAACACCCTATTGCTATTGAGGCAGGCAAAAATGACGCCAGCATTCAAACCTTTCTTGACGAGTGCAAAACAATGGAAACCTCTGAAGCGGCGATGGAAACTATGGAGAAAAAAGGCATAGATTCTGGCTTTAGCTGCGCTCACCCAATCACAGGAGAGGCTATCTCTATTTGGATTGCTAACTTTGTTTTAATGGGTTACGGCACCGGTGCAGTAATGAGTGTTCCTGGGCACGACGAAAGGGATTATGACTTTGCCAAGAAATACAATATTCCAATGCTGGGGGTTATCTCCCCTGATGGCACCACAGTTGATATTAGCGAGTCGGCTTTTGTTGAAAAAGGCATCTTGATCAATTCTGGTGAGTTTAATGGATTGGATTTTGATGAGGCATTCGAGGCGATTAGCAGTAAACTCTCAAGTGAAGGTTTGGGGCAAAAGCAAACCAATTACCGACTTAGAGATTGGGGGGTATCTAGGCAAAGATACTGGGGCTGTCCAATTCCCATAGTAAACTGCCCGAGCTGTGGCTCCGTGCCCGTTAAAGCGACGGACTTGCCGGTTACTTTGCCAGAAAATGTGGCTTTTGATGGTGTTGGCTCGCCCATCAAAAAAATGCCTGAATTCTACCAAACACCTTGCCCAAAATGTGGCGAGGCGGCGGAGCGCGAGACCGACACTTTTGATACGTTTTTTGAATCCTCTTGGTATTATGCACGCTATGCGTGTGCTGATAATAACGAGGCAATGCTGGATGAGCGTGCCGATTACTGGCTCTCGGTCGACCAGTACGTAGGCGGTGTTGAGCACGCCATTCTACACCTACTTTATGCAAGGTTTTTCAACAAATTGATGCGCGATGAAGGGTTGGTTAAAAGCGACGAACCCTTTACCAACTTACTAACTCAAGGCATGGTCTTAAAGGACGGCGCTAAAATGAGTAAGTCAAAAGGCAACACCGTTGACCCCCAAGATATGATTGCCAGATACGGCGCTGACACTGTGCGCTTGTTTATTCTATTCGCTGCGCCACCAACTCAAGACCTTGAGTGGTCTGATTCAGGCTTAGAGGGTTCGTACCGTTTTGTAAATAAATTTTACCGTCTTGTTGAACACTTTATTGACGACTCGGTAACGCATCCAGTTGGCCAACTGGATGTAGATTCACTTGATAAAAACCAAAAAGATATTAGACAAAAGACACACCAAGCACTCAAAAAGGTGGGAGATGATATTGGCAGGCGCTACTCATTCAACACCGCTATTGCAACATTAATGGAGCTTAACAACAACCTCTCACGATTTGATGATGTGTCGGAACAAGGGCTGGCAGTACGAAAAGAAGCGGTTGAAATCATGCTAAAAGCACTCAACCCAATCACCCCACACCTTTCACACCACCTGTGGCGCTGCCTGGGACACAAAAATGCAATGATTGATGTTTTGTGGCCCGAGGTTGACGAATCTGCACTTGTTCAGGATGAGGTTCAACTCGTGGTTCAAGTGAATGGTAAATTAAGAGCCAAACTCATGGTGCCAGTGGGTATGGACAATCAGGCTGTTGAGGTTTTGGCTTTAAGCGAAGAAAATGTGGTCAAATTTATCGAGGGTAAAGCTGTTGTAAAGGTAGTGGTGGTTCCCAATAAATTAGTCAATGTGGTGGTTAAGTAACAACCACCACAAGCAGCTTACCTATCAAGCATTTTTGCAATCTGTTCGCGTAGAATCAACTCCATAACAAAACCCATCTTACCGCCAGGAACAACCAGTGTGTTGGGGCGTGACATAAACGAGCCCGTAATCATATTCTGCAAGTTGAGAAAATCACAAAACTTATGGTCTTTAAATCGAACAACAACAAAACTCTCGTCCAACGTTGGGATATCTCTAGCGATGAATGGGTTAGAGGTGTCAACCGTCGGCACGCGCTGGAAATTAATGTCTGTTTTTGAGAACTGCGGGGTAATGTAGTTGATATAGTCCCACATTCTTCTGTGGATAGTATCAACTGTGGCTTCGGCTGAGTAGCCGCGCTTCTCCTTATCTCGGTGAATTTTTTGGATCCACTCCAAATTAACAACCGGCACTACACCAATCAACAAGTCAACGTATTTTGAAACATCGATATCGCCGTATTCGATACCACCGTGAAGACCTTCGTAAAACAACAAGTCGCTACCCTTGCCCACCTCTTCCCATGGAGTAAATTCGCCCGGATTTTGCCCAAATGGCTCCGCCTCTTCTTCGTTGTGAAGGTAATACCGACGTCGACAACGGCCTTTTTCAGCGTAAGCTTTAAATGTTTTTTCGATTTCATCGAAGTGATTTGCCTCAGGGCCAAAATGACTAAAGTACTTGTTGCCTTTGGCCTCTTCTTTGGCCATAACCCTTTTCATTTCTTCACGATCGTGGCGATGAAAACTATCACCCTCGACAATGACGGGCTCAACCTTTAGGCGACTAAAGATATGGTGAAAAGCACCTTTTACGGTGGACGTTCCCGCACCTGAAGAGCCGGTAATAGCAATAACTGGGTGTTTTTTTGACATAATATCCCTATATTTGGTTGGCCCTATTATCTTTGATAAGCGGTACAAGCAGTAGCAAATATATTCAAATCCAGTTGAAAAAGGGCTAGAAGTCTAGGTTGTCAACCTTAAGTGCGTTTTCCTCGATAAAGTTTCTTCTTGGTTCAACTTCGTCACCCATAAGAGTTGAAAATACATCGTCAGCAGTGATCGAATCTTCAATTTTGACACGCAACAGTGTGCGCGTCTCTGCGTTCATTGTTGTATCCCAAAGCTGGTCCGGATTCATTTCACCAAGACCTTTGTAGCGTTGAAAGCTTTGGCCTTTTTTAGCCTCTCCTAGTAAGAATTTAAGCACCTCACTAAAACTTTCAACCCCCATCTCTTTGTTGCCTTTTTGCGCATACGAGGTCGAGTCTAGAATGCTTTCTACCTCTTCAGAGTATGACTGAATCGCCTTAACATCTTTCGAATTAAAAAACCCAGAACCAAGAATGTTGTTTGCTACCTCAACCCCGTAAACCGCTTGTGAGTAAACAACCTCACCAAACTCAAAGGTAACACTGTGTGTTTCCGACATTGGTGCCGCCGCATTCAGTTTATCCTGCAAAACGGCACACCAAATCTGCATTTCTTTGTTATTCGACAGGTCTTTGGTTTTTGCCATGCCAACAATCGCCCTTAGTAGGGTTGGGTTATATTTTTTACCAAGCCTCTCGACAATGTCCGCCACTTTGTAATATCTTTCAACAGCCGACTCAAGCGCCACACCACTGATCGCTGGTGCATCTTTGTTAGCAAAAAGCTGTGCATCATTAATCGCATCCTGCAACAAGTAATCATTTAGCTCTTGATCGTCCTTAAGATAACGCTCTTGCTTGCCTTTTTTGATTTTATATAGTGGTGGCTGCGCAATGAAAAGATAGCCCCTCTCAATCAATTCTGGAAGGTAGCGATAGAAGAAGGTTAATAATAAGGTTCTAATATGTGCACCATCCACATCGGCATCGGTCATGATAACAATTTTGTGATAACGTAATTTTTCAATATTGTATTCGTCTTTACCTATGCCACAACCAAGCGCGGTGATAAGGGTACCCACCTCTTGTGAGGAGAGCATTTTCTCAAAACGGGCTTTTTCAACATTAAGAATTTTGCCTTTTAGCGGTAAAATTGCTTGTGTTCGCCTGTCTCGACCTTGTTTTGCCGAGCCACCCGCAGAGTCACCCTCCACCAAGAACAATTCAGACTCCGCAGGGTCTTTTGTTTGGCAGTCGCTCAACTTTCCTGGCAATCCCGCAATATCAAGTGCGCCTTTACGACGTGTCATTTCTCGTGCCTTTCTAGCGGCATCCCTTGCTCTTGACGCGTCCAAAATCTTACCAACAATTATTTTGGCTTCGGTTGGGTGTTCTAGTAGGTATTCACCCAACTTCTCATTCACCGAAGACTCTACAGGTGCGCGCACCTCTGAAGAAACCAGTTTGTCTTTGGTTTGTGATGAAAACTTAGGATCCGGCACCTTGATTGAAACAATGGCGGTTAGACCTTCTCGAGTGTCTTCACCAGTAATGGCTGATTTTTCTTTTTTGGCCATTCCAGAGTTGTCGATAAAACTGTTGAGTGTTCGCGTAAGTGCAGCCCTAAAGCCAGCCAAATGCGCACCACCATCCCTTTGCGGAATGTTGTTGGTAAAGCAGTAAATACTCTCCTGATATGTATCACTCCACTGCAATGCAACATCAACAACAATATCGTCTTTTTCAGCACTAATGGTTATAATGTCGTTATGAATGGCATTTTTTGCCTTATTCAGATGCTCGACAAACGCGGTAATTCCACCCTCATAAACAAACACATCTTTGCGATTCGTACTAAGTTCTTGAATTTCAATGTGAACACCAGAGTTTAAGAACGACAACTCACGAACACGGTTGGCAAGTATTTCGTATTTAAATTTGGTTTCAGCAAAGATTTCCTTGCTGGGCTTAAAATGGATTGTTGTGCCTGTTGTGTCGGTTTTTCCAGTGGCACCCATTGGTGCGTTAGGCACACCCAAAGAATAACTTTGTTCGTAAATTTCACCAGACCTGTGTACGGTTAAATGAACACTCTCAGAAAGGGCGTTAACAACTGAAACACCAACACCGTGTAGTCCGCCTGAAACTTTATAGGAATTATCATCAAATTTACCACCCGCATGAAGCACGGTCATGATGACTTCGGCAGCAGAAATCCCTTCTTCTGGATGAATGTCCACCGGAATACCACGACCATCGTCTGTGACAGATATGGAGTCATCCTCGTGAATAGTAATTGAAATTTTTGAGCAATGGCCGGCTAGAGCCTCATCAATTGAGTTGTCAACAACCTCGAAAACCATGTGATGCAAACCCGTACCATCGTCGGTGTCACCAATGTACATTCCTGGGCGCTTTCTTACCGCGTCAAGACCCTTTAAGACCTTAATACTGGAGGCTTGATATTCTTCTGCCATGGGAGCTCAATATAAATAAATCGATTATACCACGAGGACGTGGTTTATCGTTAATCCATCCCTGTTTTTTAGGTGCTTTCTTTGTCATCGGCTGCAACAAAATTTAGCACTATTGTAGGTGCTGAATAAAGGGGCTTATTAACTAATAATACCGTTGTTAATTTGAAATATAGTTGTGCTTTCTTGGGGGAAATTTAAAGGCGTATTGCCAATATCGGTGATAAATATTTGCACATCGAGTGCTGACAAGAATTGCAAGGTTTGGTTTATTTTATGCTGATCTAGTTCTGATGAAATATCGTCAATTAACACCACTGGTTTAATGTTTTTTCCAACCAACAACAACACTTGCACCATCCAATAAACCAGAGACAGGGTTTTTTGTTCGCCTCGAGAAAGGTGGTTTTCGGTTTTGTTGTTCAGAGAATATTCAATATTTGCCTTGTGTGGTCCACAAGCTAGGTGCTTAAGTCGTACAAAGCTTTGGGTGTTTGTCGATAAATACCCAAACACACTGTCATAATTGAGTGGATCCACACCCCTTACCCAGCCATTTTGAAAATTCATTGACAGTTCGCTTGCTTGCTGAAAAAAATCAACCTTGTTGCCTCTTTCTGTCTCTTTGATTGTGTCGCTTAAAGCTTGAATATACTCAATTCTTGCTTTTGAAATATCAATCGACAAGTGGGCGAGCTTTGACATCCAATACTCAAGCTCTTTTGTGTTGTTTTTTACAAGCAACAAATTGATATTTTTTAGTGTTTTATTGTAGGACTTGTAGGTTGCTAACAGGTTGGGTTTTATGTGAAACACTCCCCAGTCAAGATACGATCTTTTGAGTTTTGGCGCACCACCAACAACAAAACCTCGGTCGGGAGAAATTATTTGTGTAGGCAGAAGTTGACTTAATTGGCTGTTATTTTGCGCTTTTTGCTGGTTAATTGTAATCTCGGAACGACTGTTTGTTTTTTTTAATAAAACCCTAACGTCGTTGATAATGGCGCCAACTTGCAACAAGTCACTGTCAAAAGGTATTATATCTTTGGTTTTTTTAGTTTTAAACGAGCGATTGTGACCCAAATAATACAAGGCTTCAATAAAATTCGTTTTTCCTTGGGCGTTTTTACCCAAAAGAAGGTTGATATTTTTATTGGGCTCTAGGTACTGATTTGATAAATTACGAAACCTGTGAACATGCAGTTTCTCAACAATTGCCATGACTGGTAAACACCAAACTAGATTCGCATCGGCATGACAACATACTGGTAATTTTCACTTTCAAGTGCGCTGATCATACAAGATTGGTTTTCACCTCCAGGAACAACCATGTTTACTTCGTTCGAGGTTAGTTTTTCAAGAATGGAGATTAAGTAGTGAATATTAAAAGCAATTTCAATTTCAATTTCTTGGTTTTTAACATCCAACT
>Ga0302119_10000081_pt1 | contig 34890 bp, 32 predicted proteins | sample AG5_Tmax_MG_FD_203114 | JGI IMG/M metagenome (GOLD analysis project Ga0302119, IMG submission 203114) | Marine microbial communities from Western Arctic Ocean, Canada - AG5_Tmax | ecosystem: Environmental > Aquatic > Marine > Oceanic | place: Canada: Western Arctic Ocean | collected 2017-10-01 | reverse complement strand
GTTGGAGATGGCGGCGAGCGGAGCGACGGCGCACCTGTGAGCAGTTGAGACAACTGGATCCGGGGCTGGGTCATAAAACACGTCAGCGCCTCGGGAAACGTTGCTTCGAGCAGATGGGAGAGACCATTCTCGAACTGGTCTCACTCGCTGGAAAGGACCTGGATCATCTCGGCAGTCCTCCTCGGCGAGGGGGAGTCGCCATCGAGGGGCTCGAAGAATTTCGTCGTCAGATTGCTGAACTGAGGTGTGACGGTAGGGGAGTGATTCTCATCTCGGGTCACATCGGCAGCTGGGAACTGGCAGGTTCGATCGTCGGTCGGGAATATCCCAAAGACAGCCTGTTTCTGGCACGCCGATATCTGGACGCCGTCGAGCAGAACTGGGTCAATGGTATCCGTTGTCGGCTTGGTGATCGTCTGGTCTTCCAGGATGAGTCATTGCTACGATCGCTCCGATGGCTCCACGAAGGTGGGATCCTGGCGATGCTGACCGACCTCGATATCAAGAGGATGAAGGGGATACACATCCCCTTCCTTGGCAAGAATGCCCATACCACCACGGCCCCCGCACGATTGGCTCTCAAATCCGCAGCGAGGTTGCTGCCCTTCTTCATCATCCGGGATCGCCACGGGTATCACATCGAGTTGGATCGGCAGATCGATCCCTCTCTCATGACAGGGTCGGAGGAGGAGCAGATTCGAGAGGTCACCATGGAGATGAATGGGGCCATCGAGCGAGCGATCCGCCGTCATCCATCGCAGTGGCCCTGGATGCACTCCCGCTGGCACTCGACCCCGGAGATCGTGGAACGACGAATAAGAGTGCGTGCCCGCCGCTCGCTTGAGGGAGAGGTCGAGGAGGCATAAGATGCGTACGGACTCGATCGAATATCTGGCTCTCTGATCGTGATCACGACCAGAGTGTTCTTGTCCCATCGCGCGCCACCAGAACGGAAGGAAACTTCGGATGAAAACTCACTCGATCTTCTCGACTCTGACCGTGTCATTGTTGCTAGGGGCGATGCTGATAACTACATCGTTCCTGTCGGGGCAAGACGCTCCCGAACTTTCGTGGAAGAAGGGCGATGGGGCAGAGGTTTTCCAGCAGGGAAAGACTGCCTACGCAGCGCAACAGTTCAAGGAGGCGTACGGGTTCTTCAAGGACGCACGCAAGAAGGCCAAGAATCGAGATACTCGCGCTCATGTCGAGCTCTGGCTCGCCTCGACCGAAGGTGCCAATGAACTGACGGCCCTCAAGCGACAGGCCGCCGATGGAAAAGAGAACGCTGCCTATCGATTGGCAGTGAAAAACTATCCAAAGTTTTCCAAGACGCTCGTCGGAGAGGAATACAAGAAGTTCCTTACCGAACTGCAGAGGAAACTGTTTTACGTGCTGGAAGATTTCGAGCGCGTCTCTCGTCGATACTCGGAAAAGTACGGCAAGAAATTTGTCGACGAAGCCCAGTGGGTGCAGGAGGGCGAGCGAGCCTTGAAGTGGGATGTCGCATCGGGAAAGACCGAGTTGAAGATCAAGGGAATCCCTGGTGGTCTGTCCGCTTACAAGTCGATCGCATTCTATCTAGACATGCCCAGGGGAGGGGCGCCCTACCAACTGGTGTTCGTCGTCCCGGGGAAATCGGAGGCGGGGGTGAGCCAGGTACAGGTGGTCAGCAATGCCTATATCGCCCAGATGAAATCGCACAAGGGTCTCAAGCGGATCGAAGTTCCCCTGCGGAATTTCAAAGGTCAGGGAGATGTGTCGTGGGATCGGGTCAAGGATTTCAGGATTCAGTTTCTCGGTGCAAAAAAGTTCACTGCCTATATCGACTTCATTGCGCTGCTAAAGTGAGCCCTGAAGTTCCCAGGGGTGAGGTTCCCGAGCCCTCACGCCAGCACCGATCGAGGTCATCGGTGGCCTGATCGGTCGCCTCGTCGAGAGCACTCTGAAAACGCAAAGCCGCATCGCGGTCTCCACTTCGCTCGGTGGCGGGGTAGACCGGTGCTCCCACAACGATCACTGCTTTGCCCCACGGTGCTGGCAGGATCATCCGATCCCAGGTGGCCATACGCCTCGATCGATCGACGGCGAATCCCAGCGGGATCATCGGGATCCCGGTTCTTCTCGCCAGTGCTGCGACACCTTCTTTGGCCTCTCTTGGAGGGCCTTTGGGGCCGTCGACAGCGAACACCGGTGAGTTCCCCTCGTGTACCAGTTTTTCCAGATCTTGAAAGCCACGCATTCCTCCACGAGAACTGGAACCGAGGGCCAGCGCCACATCGAGATAGTACAGAGCCGAACCGAGTCGGGCTCCATCGAGATGCTGGCTGGTGATGGCGGCAAATCCATTGGAGCGCAGGGTGTAACTGAGGGGCAATACCCACTCGTGCCAGAAACCGACCACCAGGTTGCCATGCTTGCGCAGGGCGTCGATGGCGTGGTGACCTCCCGACCAGCGCAGATCGAGGGAGTCATACAGCGCCGGTAGGAGCACCGAAAGTGCCCGGCCTGCGAGGGGATAGGGTGGCTCTGCGGAGGTGGCCTTCATGGCTTCAGCATGAGGGCGCAGGGGGGGGCTGGTCAATGAGACGTTACCTCCTCATCGCTTTGATCCAGCAGTTCCAGTAACGCCTGTTCCACCGTCGCCACCGCGATCGCTGACATGCAGAAGGAGTGATCGCAATCGCGCAGGTGGCAAGGAGAGCAGGGAATGGCACTGCGCAGGACGCGAGTCCAGGGCTGTCGTGGGCCGTAGATGCTGGGGTCCTTGGGACCGTACAGGCCGATGGAAGGGATGCGGCGAATCGCTGCGAGGTGCAGGATTCCGGTGTCTGCTGCGACCACACCCTGACAGTGTCCGATCAGTGCCGCCATCGCAGTCAGATCTCTGGTCTCGGGAGCGGCGTGTACGCCGGCTCCCGCTCCAGTCACGATGGCGTCTCTCCGTGTCCGATCGGCTTCGCCGCCGGAGATCCAGATGCGGTGACCACGGTGAGCCAGCGATCGCGCCAGTTCCATCCAGCGCACTGTCGGCCACTCCTTGAAACGGCCGAAGGCGCTGACGAAGGGGTGCAGCAGGATCGGAGCCTCACCCTCTTCCAGTGTCTGGATGAGAGTCTCGTCGAGAGCACCGTCGACCTCACCGATCTGACCCAGCGGCGTCGCTCCATCCCAGCCGAGAGCCCTGACCACCGAGAGGGCTCGGTCGCTTCGATGGACTCGTCCGGCCGCTTCGGGCGGGTGATACCCGCGCCACCAGCGTGGCAATTCACCACCGTCCTGCGGATGAATTCCGATGACGCGATCGGCTCGCGCCAGCCACCGAATCAGTGCCGATCGAAAATTGGACTGCCAGTCGATCAGCAGGTCGTAGTGGTGCTCACGCAACTCCCGGGTGAATCGGGCGACCATTGGCCAGGCATGGACCCGCTGATCTGGCTGCTTCCAGCTCCTTTTCAATTCGCTCCTGGGCAGGCTCAACACCCTGTTCAGTGACGGATGGCCCTGCAACAGGCCGCTCGACAGGGACTCGGTCACGGCGTCGATCCGGGCTTCAGGAAATTGCTCAGAGAGTGCCTCCAGGGCGGGCAGAACCTGAATCAGATCGCCGACGGCGGAGAGCCGCACGATCAGGATCGAGCGCGGGAACAGGGGTTCGCTGGGCAGTGGTCTCACGTGGGGTAGAATGATCTCCCCGGGGCTTCGAGGGAAGCCCTGTTCGCAGCTCGAGGGGGGATTCCCCTGGAAGTGAGCCTGATGAGCGTTCTTCTCGGAATCGAATTACAGGGATCGACGGTCTCCTTGCAGGCGGTGGATCGCAAAGGAACTGTCCTGGCACAGTTACAGGAGCCGGTCAGCGTTCCTTTCCAGCAATGGTGGGGGATTCATCCCGATGAGCGGGTGAGATCGGTCAGGGCGCTGCTGCAACATGCTTTGCAGGAGGGGATGATCCGGCCCGCGGCGGTGGCGGCCATCGGCATCTCCTGTGAGTCTTCACTGGTGCTGGTCGATGCGGAGATGGAGCCGTTCCCGCCTCGCGCTCTCAACTGGCAAGAACTGGATCCAGTCGCGACGCTTCCTCGGCAGGTGCTCCGCTCGACCCTGGCCAGTTATCCGAGCATCTTACGCGGCCTCCATTGCGTCTTTGATCTGCAGGACTGGCTGCGCTACCGCTGGACCGGAGCAGTGGCCACCACCACCGCCTTCGCCTGGAATAGCGGGCTGTCCAGTTTGCGTAGTCCAGGCCAGCGTTGGGATGCAGAAGAACTCCAGCAACTGGGACTCGATTCGGGACAGGTCCCTCCGCTGATGCCAGGACCCCATAAAATCGGAACCCTTGCGGAAGAGTTGGTACGAGAGACTGGGTTACCCCGAGGCACTTGGTTTTGTGGGGGTTCCACACCAATCGCCGCACGGCTTTGGCTCGCTGCAGAACCTCGCCCGGGCCAGGGAATCGTCCTGCTTGAGCCCGATGGGGCGACCTTGTGGAGAGTCGGGGGAGAACCGAAGTCCGCGGATTCGATCGACGATGTGATTCCGTCTCCATACGGGGATCACTGGTATCATCGAGAAGCGGTGGAGGTTGCCGATCCCCGACGAGGGGACACCCCGATCGCCGATGTGGTCCATGATGCGGCATTCATCGATTCCGAGCAGTCGTGGAGTGTCGATCGGGAATCGATGGTGGTCTCCGCCGATTTTGGTGCCCCGTCGAGAGCCCCGGCACTGCTGGCAGGAGTCGGACTCGGCTGGTATCGCGATATGAGGCCGATGTGGCGCAAGCGTTGTCGATGCGGATCTCTGCAGGAGTGGATCGATCGATCGATTCACGATGAGGGATCCCCGGATGTGGAGACGAGAGAGCAGACGTGAAGAGCAGCACGACCCTCAAGGACCAACTTCCAGCCCGCTTTCGTGGAACCATGCTGGGTGCCGCCATCGGCAGCGCCCTTGGCTTTCCCCATTCAGGGTCATCCCGAACCTTCATGAGGGCTCTGGGATCCGAGGTGATCGAGGGCTATGTCCGACATCGTAACGGCTACTTCCCGGTCGGGCAGCATGGTGCCGGGGTCCAGTTGATGACACTCGCTGCGGAAGCGATTGCCACGGTCGGTTCGGTGCAACCGCAGTCGATCGTCGATCACTGGATTCCGTTGTGGCGAGAAAATCGCATCATCGAGCGTCTTCCCGATGTCGATGTGGCGATGTCGCGCTGGCTGCGTCGCGGTCGGGATGCCCGGGGCTGTGCCTGTGGACCGGGTGAGGTGGGTAGTGGATCGCTGGTGACTAGCGTATTGATCGGGCTGTGGGATCACGATGATCCCACTTCGCTGGTCGATGACTGCGAGCGCTTGATCGGTGTGACTCATGAAGACCAGGAGGTTCGAGCGGTCAGTTCGGCGCTGGCGAGCGTCATCAGTCATAATCTCACCCACAAGGATGTAGTGCTGGGAGACGTGATCGATGGAGCCACTGCCGCTGCGGCTCGTATCGACATGGCAGTGGCTGATCGAATCCAGGAGATTCCGATGTTGCTCGCCTCCTCCGAACTGGTGGCCTTTGATCAACTGGCCAGTTCTTCCGACGAGAGCTCGAATGCCGATCACTCCGGAATCGAAAACCGAGCTCTACCGATCTTCCTCGTCGCTCTTCACAGCTGGTTGAGAAACCCAGTGGAACCGATGCTGGTGATCGGCTCCTGCCTCTCGGCAGGAGGAGCGGTAGAGATGACAGCAGCGGTGGGTGGGGCTCTGGCAGGCTCCTGCAGCGGCGAACATCGCTTTCCTGCAGTGCTGAAGGAGGGACTGCTGGAGGGAGAAGAGATCTCTGCAGCAGCCGACCTTCTCTACCAGAGGCAGGTCCAGGAACGCAGACGCAGGAAACTCTAGTGCAGTGGCGTCACCGCCGTGTCCTTGGTATCTTCAATCCTCTGATAGTTTTGCATATACGTTGAATCCCAAGTGATCGACGGGAGATGAAATGTCTGGCGAGGTGAGGATGTTCGGCGAGGTCGCCTTCGAGATGAGATGCATCTCTACAGCCCATCTGTACGAGGCGCTGGCGCTGCAAGCTCGGGATGAGGTGCGCGGCGAGAAGCATAGATTTCTTGGCCAGATTCTCATCGATCTGGGATATATGACTGACCAGCAGGTGCTCGAGGTCCTCACGGTCCTTCACGATCGCCCCCGTCATGGCCAGCGGGAGACCTGATCCTGACCACTGAACCGATCCTGTCCTGGCCCCGTCCCCTGCTGAGCTTGCTGGAACGATGCTGGCGAGCCGGGGTGACTCTCGATCACTGGCGCCATCACCGTCGAGAAGCTGCAGGTGAGTGGCCCCTTCGACTTCCGGTTCCCGTCATCAGCATCGGCAACATCTCTGTCGGAGGCACCGGTAAGACTCCTCTCACAGAATCGATTGCTCGAAACTGGCGAGGTCGAGGTGGGCATCCAGGCATCGTCAGTCGAGGCTATCGTGGCGGCGCCGATGGCAATGATGAACACCGGATGTTACTACGAAGTTTGCCCGGGGTTCCCCATCAACAACATCGTTGTCGTCACACCGCAGGGCTCCAGTTGCTGGCAGCCCATCCCGAGGTGGATCTACTCCTGATCGATGATGGATTTCAACATCGACGACTTCATCGAGATCTCGACCTGGTACTGCTCGATGGACGCAGTCCGCTGGCGGGAGGCCACTGCTTGCCTCGGGGGCGCTTGCGAGAGCCGTGGAGTCATCTGGCTCGTGCCGATCACCTGATCCTGACTCGTGTCGAGCGTTGTAGTGATGGAGAACTGGCGAACACCATCGGTTTTTTACGCCAGTGGTTCCCATCGATACCTCGATCGCTGGCGAGCACCGAGGTGGGAGAGGTGAGATCACTCGGTTCTGCGGCGATCCCCGCTGCCGGATCCAGGGTGTTTGGATTTTGCGGCATCGGAGATCCCGATTCCTTTCGGCAGACACTCACCGATCACGGCTGGAACCTGGTCGGGCTGGAGCCGTTTCGAGATCACCACCGCTACCAGTTGTCTGACTTTCGACGCATCTATCGGCGAGCCGGAGAACGGGGGGCCGCGGCCCTGGTCTGCACCGCCAAGGATGCGGTCAAGATCGAGCTCCTGCTCGCTGCTGGAATGAGTTCCCCATTGCCGATCCTGGTCCAGGAAGTGACCACCGCAGTCGATCTGGAGCCGATCCTCCGCCGAATTGGTCGATGAGAGGGTGTCGGGAGGCGTGAAACTGCGGCCCCTTCCTGCTAGCATCCGCAAAAGACCCCGTTGAACAGGAGATCTCTTGGTACCGGACTCTCGTTGGCAACCGCTCGATCTCGGAGATGTGAAACCGATTCCCATCGGTCAGCGCAAGAATATTGTCCACCGAGATCAGTTCCGCGAACTGTGCGACCCGCACGGAACCATCGAACAGTTGATCGATTCCTTGCCGGACATCCTGGCCGGCGGTGAACTGCGTGCTGCCGCGGCCGCGGTGGCCCGATCGGTGGCTGGAGGAGCTCCGGTGATCGCCGCCCTCGGTGGCCATGTGGTCAAGGTGGGAATGGGTCCACTGATCATCGATCTGATGGAGAAGGGTGTGATCTCTGCCATCGCGATGAATGGGGCGACCGCAATTCATGACCTGGAACTGGCTCTGATCGGCCAGACATCTGAAGATGTCGAGTCCAATGTTGCCGATGGTACCTTCGGCATGGCGAGTGAAACCGCCGATGCATTTCGACAAGCGAGTTTGGCTGGCGCCGATGAGGTGGGACTGGGAGCGGCTCTGGGAGACTGGATCGAATCGCAGAGCGCGCCTCATGCCGAGCTCTCGATGTTGCTCAGAGCTCGGCAACTACGGATCCCGGCGACGGTTCATGTCGCCATCGGAACCGATATCGTGCACATGCATCCGGGTGTTGCGGGAGCAAATATGGGAGCGGCGACCGCCATCGATTTTCGGTTGCTGGCAGCGGTGGTCGGTGACCTCGAGAATGGTTGCTGGCTCAACATCGGCTCTGCGGTGGTGATGCCAGAGGTCTTTCTCAAGGTGGTCAACATCGCTCGTAACATGGGGAAACCGCTGAATGGAGTGACCGCCATCAACTTCGACATGATCCCGCACTACCGCACCAGTCGAAATGTTTTGCAGCGTCCGGTGGAGAGAGGAATCTCTTTGACCGGCCATCACGAGATCAACTTGCCGTTATTCAGGGTTGCCGTCCTGCAACGGATGCAATCGGAAGATCGAGGAGCCAGTGATGATTCCTGAACTAGATACCCTGGCGGAGGCGCGCATCCTGGTGGTGGGTGACCTGATGCTCGACGAGTACTTCTACGGCGATATCGAGCGCATCTCGCCGGAGGCTCCGGTTCCGGTGGTGCAGGGGCGTCACCACGAGATGCGAGTCGGAGGGGCAGGGAGCGTGGTGACCAACCTGGCCGCCCTCGGATTCGAGCCGATCGTCGTGGGTATGGTCGGAGATGACGATGGCGGGCGGTTCATCCGCCAGGCACTCGAGGAGACGGGAGCCCTTACCGAGGGAGTGATCGTCTGTCAGAGCCGACCGACGATTCGCAAGACTCGGATCCTGGCCGGAGTCCAGCACGCTGGCAGAGGTCAGCAGCAGGTACTGCGCCTCGATCTGGAGGAGAAGAATCCCATCGACAGTAGCGAGCAGTCGCTGTTGATCGAGGCCATCGAAAACGCTCTTGAGCAAGATCCTGCAGCGGTGCTGATCTCGGACTACGAGAAGGGACTGCTGGAGAAATCACTCCTCGAGTCGTTGGTCGAGGGGGCTCAGCGACGATCGATTCCGGTGCTGGTCGACCCTGGCCGATCGGGACGCTGGAGTGGTTATCGTGGGGCGACGCTGATCTGTCCCAATCGATACGAAGCGAGTAGCGCGACCGGGATCGATCTCGACGCGGAAGTCGAGGAGCAATTGAGGGCGGGACAGGCGCTGGTCGAGGAGCTCGAGTTGGAGCACTGCATCCTGACCCTCGATCGAGACGGGATCACCCGTGTCTCCGCCAGCGGAGACTCTCGGCGTCATCCGACCCGCATTCAGGGGGTCACCGATGTGGCTGGTGCAGGAGACATGGTCCTGAGTCTGCTGGGAGCGGCACTGGCCTCCGGCTGGAACATCGATGATGCCTGTCAACTGGCCAATCTCGGTGCCGGAATCGAGGTCCAGAAGGTCGGGGTACAGCCGGTCGAACGGTGGGAACTGGACGCCGCCAGGAGTGCCTGGATGGGGATCGTCCCCATCGCACTGCGCTCGTCGCAACAGATGCAGGAGCTGGTCCAGCAATCGAAGGCCAATGGCCAGACGGTGGTCTTCACCAATGGCTGCTTCGATCTGCTCCATGCCGGTCATCTCCAGTTGCTCGAAGCGGCGCGGGCTTTTGGCGATCTGCTGGTGGTTGGAATCAACTCGGATGCGTCGGTGACTCGCCTCAAGGGCCCCGATCGACCGATTCTGCCCGCCACCGAGCGCGCTCGACTGCTCGGGGCTCTCTCCTGTGTCGATCATGTGGTGGTGTTTGATGAGGACACCCCGGAAGCGCTGATCGGTACTCTGATCCCCGATGTGCTGGTCAAGGGTGCCGATTACAGCGTCGATGAGGTGGTGGGTAAGGACCTGGTGGAGGCGGCGGGAGGCCGGGTGGAGCGGATCACCTTGGTCCAGGGGGCTTCGACCACCGGGCTCATCGAGCGAATTCGAAGTGGGACTCGAACTTGCCCCCCGACGCCGGAAGGCTAGGATGTTCCTTCCATGCCATGGGCATGGGCCCGTCTGAGCCGGAGAGCCCATTCCGGACCTCACATCGTGAGGTGAATCCATCGGACGATTTCAATATCCGGAGTCCGGTTCCCCGGACTCACACGATCAGGCCTGGAGCAATGCATGACCGATGATACGAAGGAGGGCACCGCCGACAGGCCCTCCAGCGAAGCAGCCATGTTTGGCCGCATTGCTCTGAAGAATCAACTGGTGGGGGAAGCAGATCTGCGACGGGTGATGTCGAGCCTCCCACGGGGATCGGATCTGGGAACGGCGCTGGTGGCAGAGGGTTTGATCTCTGCCAAGCATGCCGAGGCGATCTCGCAAAAGGTTTCTCAGCGACTCGAGGGCCAGTCCGCAGCGGGAAGCGAAACCGACGCCGGGAGTCAGCCGGGGACCACTGTTCGAGAAGGAGTCGTCTCCGTCGCCGATGTGCAGCGGATGGACTTCACCTCGATGGTCGGCAAGCCGTTGATCGAATATCTGCGCAAGGCGCGAGACCTGGGTTGTTCTGACTTTCACTTCCAGGTCGATTCGGCACCTCTGGTTCGTCTCCACGGACATCTCATCCGCTGGAAGCATCCAGCACTGACTGCCAAGGACACTGCCAGGACCATCGAGGAATTGCTCGATGAGAAGCAGTGGAAAGATCTGCAACAAGATCAGGATCTGGACTACTGTCTCGACGATGGAGACCGGGGTCGCTACCGCACCAACTGCTTCAAGCAGCGCAAGGGTTTCGAGGCGGTGTTTCGGATCATCCCGATCAAGGTGCCATCCTTTGAGGATCTGCACCTGCCGGAGGTGCTTTCCCAGTTCACCCAGTACAACCAGGGCATCGTCCTGGTCACGGGGCCAGCCGGTTGCGGGAAATCTGCAACGCTGGCGGCGATCGTCGAGCGGATCAACCAACAGCGCCATGACCACATCGTGACGGTTGAGGATCCCATCGAATACATCTTCCGCCCCTCTGGATGCAACATCAATCAGCGTCATGTGCACCATCACACCGAGACCAACTACAGCGCCTTACGATCGGCGATGAGGGCCGATCCTGATGTCATCATGGTGGGCGAGATGCGCGATGTGGAAACCATCTCGATGGCCATCACCGCTGCAGAAACGGGGCACTTGGTTCTGGCCACGCTTCACACTACCAATGCCATCCGCTCGATCGATCGCCTGATCGATGTGTTTCCGCCTCGAGAGCAGGAGCAGATCCGAGCGATGGTGTCCGAGTCGATGCGAGGGGTCATCTCACAGCAGTTGTTGCCGCGAAAGGATGGGACCGGCGTTGAGCCGGCGCTGGAGATCATGTTCACCACTCCTGCGGTAGGAAATCTGATTCGGGAGGGCAAGACATACCAGCTGGCGTCGGTACTCCAGACCGGTCGTAAGCAGGGAATGATCACGATGGACGACTCGATTCGAATCTTGCTCCGTAAGGGAATCGTGACCCCGGAGACCGCTCGATTCCACGCGGAGGACCCCTCCGCCATGCAGGCTTAGGGAAACATCGATGTCCAATGAATCACTCGAAAAACTACTCTGCAAGATTCGTGAAGTCGAGGGGTCTGACCTCCATATCAGTGCCGGAATGCCTCCCAAGATCCGCATTCATGGACACCTCAGGCCGATCACCAAGGAACCTCTTACCAATCAGCAGGTCGAAGATCTGCTGCTGCCCTCTCTCGATGAGAAGCGCAGCAAGATCTTCGCCGAGAAGAATGATCTCGATTGGGCCTACGCAATTCCTGGAGTGGCGCGCTTCCGCTGTAGTTTCTTCCGGCAGCAACACGGGATGTCCGGGGTATTCCGGATCATTCCCGAGGAGATCAAGACAGTTCAGGAACTGGGAGTGCCCTCCCGCATCGAAGAGTTCTGTAAACTTCGTAATGGTTTGATCCTCTGCACTGGTCCGACAGGAAGTGGAAAATCGACGACCCTTGCGGCGTTGATCGACTTCATCAATCGGAATCAGTCGAGGCACATCGTGACCATCGAGGAACCGATCGAGTTCGTGCACCAGAACAAGAACTGTCAGATTACCCAGCGCGAGGTGGGAATCGATACGGAGTCCTTCGCCCGGGCGTTGCGGTCGGTCAGTCGCCAGGATCCGGACGTGATCCTGGTGGGTGAACTTCGAGATCTGGAGACGATCAGTCTTGCCATCACCGCGGCAGAGATGGGATACCTGGTATTTGCCACGCTCCATACCAACAGTGCTGCCAAGACGGTCGACCGGATCATCGATGTGTTTCCTGAAGATCAGCAAAACCAGGTGCGCACGATGCTCTCTTCATCGCTCAAGGGAATCATCGCCCAGTTACTGATCCCGAAGCAGGATGGCAAGGGTCGTGTGGCGGTCAACGAACTGCTCTTCCATGATGGATCCTTGCCCAACATCATCCGTGAGGGTGCGGTGCACAAGATCGTCTCCCTGATCGAGGGTGGACGAGGTAAGGGGATGCAATTGATGGACGATTCCATCATGGCCGCATTGAAGAGGGGTGACATCAGTGCCGAACATGCGTACCGGTGGGCCAGCGAGAAGAAGAAATTCCAGCACTTCTTGAAGGGTTGATCGGTTGTCTGACCCCGAACGGCTGCTGATCCGGTTGCCGACCTGGGTCGGAGATGCGGTGATGGCTACCCCTGCTCTTCGGGCCGTGAGAAGAGACCTTCCAGAGACCCGCATCGCGCTGATGGGGGGGGCGCATCTCGAACCCTTGCTCGCCGATGCAAACCTGTTCGATGACTGGATCGCGACCGCTTCAGGTTCGGGGAAGATCGCTGCCAACATCGCTGCGATCGAAGACTTTGGCGCCGATGTGGCACTGCTTCTTCCTCATTCCTTGAGTACCGCCTGGGAAATCTGGCGTGCGTCGGTTCCACGGCGCATTGGCCTGACCGGTCAATTCCGGGGCTGGCTCCTGACCGATCCGCTGCGCCGGCATCGGCTTCCGCAGGGACGACGCGCCATTCCGATGCATCACGAGTACCTGGAAGTGGTGGCTTCGCTGGGAGCCTCTGGCGATGGGATCGGTTCGAAACTCGGGGTGAGCGAGGAAGTGGTCTTTTCTGCGACCCGGCGCCTCGATGCTCTCTCCATCGGCTCCGATCGGAATTGGATCGGATTCCACCCGGGTGCGGCCTTTGGCCCCTCCAAGATCTGGCCCCTCGATCGAATGGCGATGGTCGCCCGCACCTTGAGGGATGATGACGGCTGCGGAATCGTCATCACCTGTGGTCCAGGAGAGGAGCCCCTGGCCCGGCAACTGAGAGACTTGGTGGGGGGGGAGGTGGTCGATCTTTCCGAAGATCTGTGGCCCCTCGACCAACTCAAAGTCTTGATGGGGAGATTGGCACTACTGGTGACGGGCGATACCGGTCCCCGTCACATCGCTGCGGGGATGGGTACCCCTCAGGTGGTCCTGATGGGCCCCACCAGTCCCGATTACACCGACGCTTACCTGGAAACGACCAGCGTGATCCGGCGTGAAGATGTCGATTGCAGCCCCTGTCAACAAAAGGTCTGCCCACTGGGACATCACCAGTGCATGACCTTCATCGAACCGGAGACGGTGATCGAAGAGGCGCGTCGCTGGCTGGTACGGGCGTCCGATTCCGCAGAGGGAGCGGAGCGAGCGTGATGGATCACGCTTGCGGATTACGCTTGCGGATCACGCTTGCGGATCACGCTTGCGGATCACGCTTGCGGATTACGCTCGAGGATTACGCTCGAGGATTACGCTCGAGGATTACGCTCGAGGATTACAGTGCTGAGAAGCTCGGACGGCTCGCTTATTGAGTCGAGACCAGTTTCACGATCTGATCGCAGGCTGAGGTCATCACGCTTCCCAGCGCTCCATCCGGGTGAGTTTTCATCATCGGAGTGCCGCTGTCTCCGCTGAGAGCGATGCTCGGTTCGAGGGGAATCTTGCCCAGGAAAGGGACCTGGTAGCGTCGTGCGGCATCTTCACCGCCGCCGCCACGAAAGATCTCGGTGATCTGGCCGCACGAGGCGCACTCGAATCCACTCATGTTCTCGATCACACCGAGGATCGGAACGCTGGTTCTCTGGAACATCTGGATGCCGCGCTGAACATCGAGAAGTGCGACATCTTGTGGAGTGGTGATGATCACTCCGCCTGTCAGGACGATCGACTGCACCAGGGTTAACTGCGCATCGCCGGTTCCGGGAGGCAAGTCCAGCACCAGGTAATCGAGTTGACCCCATTCGACCTGGAACAGGAACTGACGCAGCAGTCCGGTGACCATCGGGCCACGCCAGATCACCGGAGAGTCATCTTCGAGCAGGTAGCCGATCGACATCGTCTTCAGACCGTGTACCTCGATGGGAAGGATGGTGTCCTTTTCGGTCGCTCTCGGCTTCAGCTCTTCGGTGCCGAGCATCTTGGGAGTCGAGGGACCGTAGACATCGGCGTCGAGTAAGCCAGTTTTCAGTCCGCGTGCCGCCAGGGCGAGTGCCAGATTGACCGCTACCGTCGACTTGCCGACTCCGCCCTTGCCGCTGGCCACGGCGATCACATGCTTCACTCCTGGGATGTCCTGGGCACCGACAGCGGAGCTTCCCACTCCTGGAGCTCCCGCTGCCGGATCTGCAGTCGGGGTGGGAGTGTCTGATCGATGGAGTAGCGTCACTTTTTCGACTCCATCGATGGCTCGTACGTGGTCCTCGATCTGTTCCGAGATCGATCCCTGCTGAGTCGTAAGACCGGCGGGGACTTGCACCACGATGGTGACTTCCCCTTCGTGAACGATGACTCGCTGGATCACACCAGACTTGACGATGCTGCTCGGAGTTCCGGGCAGGGGAATCTCAGCCAGGACCTGATTGACGGCTGCTACTATCACGCTTTTGTCAGATGGCATCTGGAATCTCTCTCAAGTGACAAGGACTAGAAATGACGGGTTCCTACAATTGGCATGGAACTCTATTCCGGTAAATCCTATCCAGTGAGTCGGCGTTCGGCAATCAACACCGTATCCCATACCTGTCGCATCCCTCCTTTCGTGCCACAGTGGTCTGCTGACTAGAGCGCTCAAGGATCCACCGTTCAGCCTATGCTATGATGTGTTTTCGAGGGGAATTTAAGCGAATTCAGGTGGATTCGGCTCCCGTCTAGGAAGGTCAGCCATGAGTCAGTTCCTGTTTCTCGATATCGGGCAACTCGAAAGTCGACTCCACGACGATGGTGGCCTTCTGCTGGTCCATTTTGGCTCACCTCTGGTCTCTTCCTGTGGATTCACCCAGAGAAGTCTGGCACTGATCGCACCGGAGTTCTTGGGTCAGATGCAATTCTGCACCATCGATGTACCTTTGCAGGAGGTCCAGAATCTTCGCCAGTATTCGATCCGAGTCGTGCCCACCCTGGTGCTCTTCGACGGCGAGCGAGAAGTCGAGCGCCTTGACCGTATCTTGCTTCCGGCGGAACTGAGGCTTTTCCTGCGGGATGTCGTGGGGTATTACGGAGTTCCTCAGCCGGCCCCGCGAAATGAAGATCCGGGCCTCTCTTCCTGACTGCTCGACCGACCCTCAAGAGCCCAGAACCTCAGCCTCACCTTTCTCAGCCTCACCTTTCTCAGCCTCACCTTTCTCAGCTTCACCGTGATCAGCTTCACCGTGATCGCCGATGATCCCTCCATCGGGACCATCCTGATCGACTTGCTGGAGGCGGCCTGTTCGGTGGCACTTCCTGCTCGAGGACCTTTGCAAGGTGGAGAGCCAGGGCGACAACCGGATCGAGTTCTTCAATTCTCCTGCTCCTAGAAAATGAAGTCGAGAATGAAGTCGAGAATGAAGTCTGCAGCGAGCGTTGGGTCCACCGACGTACCTCTGGCTGCCTTTCCTTTCGACCATGGGCTCACTTCATCGACCCCGCCTGAGACCGCTTGCGCCGAATTCTAGAAGATGTGTGGAACCATGGGCGAATTTGTGGCGTTGATATGAATGTGCAGCGAGTAGGTCTTTGGTGCGAATCGATCTGCTGGCTCCGAGTTCGCTGCGGCGAATCCAGGCACGCTGGAACGTCGACAGCGGCTCGCACATCTGTGGATGGATAGATCGGCGGCGGTTTTTTTGAGTCGCCTGACTGAGTTTGTCGATACCTAGTTTGTTGACACCTAGTTTGTTGACACCTAGTTTGTTGACACCTAGTTTGTATAGAGGTACATTGACTTCTTGAGTCCCACCTTTCAGAGCCCATGAGGCGCGGCTGGTATCCTCTATCAGCAGCGCCTCTTTTTTTTGGTGTCGATTTCCCGACCCTGGTGCCCTGAATTGAGGTGCGCTGAATTGAGAGGTCGGAGTTTCCCTGTATATTTTTGCAAGGTCAGATCGGCAACGACTCCGATCGACGCAATCGGCTGCCGCTCGAATGAGCGGTGGAACTCGGTTAGCGGGGATCCGCTGCCGTGCGGCAGCGCTTCAGATGTTCTTCAAGAGCCCGGAACTGCGAGGACAGATCATGAACATCCGAGAGATGAGGACTCTTGAAGAAGAGTCCACAGTGCTGCTGTAGGCCACGAGCTCCTCGTTGGCGAGCCCATTCCAGCAGTCGGCACAGATCCAGAACCAGCGGAGCCGCCAGCACCGCATCGCATCCTTGCCAGGTGAACTGCATCGTCATCCGGTGACCGAGAAAGCCCTCGAAGTGAATCAGATCCCAGGCGGTCTTGTTGTCTCCCAGACTCGGGACGTAATCGATGGTGACCTGAGTGTGAACATCCTTACCGAGGATCTTCTCGATCAACTCCCCTTTGGACTCGATTTTGGTCTGCCGATTTTCGTTGCAGGCGAGGACTTCCCCATCTCGATCTCCCAGCATGTTGTATCCCTGCCACGAGAGAACCTTCAGTGCGCGCTGGAAAAACATTGGCGCAAGAGCGGACTTCACCAGCGTCTCACCAGTCTTCCCATCGCTACCTGCGAATGGACAGCCCTTCTCTTCGAGCAGTTCACAGGTGGCCGGCAGTAGTGCTGCGGGAGAGGGAGTGAAGTTGACGAAGGAAGCTCCGACCTGCGCCGCAGCGATGGCATACAGGGTGCTCGATCGAAACGCTTCGGTGGTTCCCTGTGCCAGTTGCTGGAGCAACTCAGCGGCAGAACCGTGAGATGGATGGGGGGGTAACGCCGCTTCCGTCGATGAGAGGTTGACCACAACCACTCCCGAGAGATCGTTTTCTTCGCGGAACTCTCTGAGATCCTGTTCGATTTTGCCGACCGCCTGGGCAGGATCCTGCACGATGCAATCGGGCTGGATTCCTTCGAGAGACAGGATCGCTTCTCCTGCATTGAAGAGGATTCCCGGGCGAATGCGATCGTCGACCTGTTCCAGTGTCGGTGCGATCTGAGCGATCATTTCTTGACGCAGGCTGCCGCTATCGGCGCAGATCGACCGCGCAGAATCGAGCAGTGTTCCCTGGCGTACCTCGTGTCCTCCGATGATCAGGTCGTCGAGTGATGGAAGAGGACACTGCTCGAACATGGGAGTTTCGGTGAGAAGTCCGACACGATCTTCGAAGCCGGATTGGATGGCCGCAAGTCCTGCGATGACGGTGGTCGAGACACCACCTCGTGCTCCAACGAGCCATAGTCCGGTGCGGGACAACTGGCGATCCTTCCCAAGAAAACAGGCCGGTCGCCCGGAAGGCGAACGGCCTGATCTTCCAACCTGGCTCAGAAATTAGTGACGACGCAATTTTCGACGCGAATCCTTGACGTCTTGTTTGCGGTCCTTTTTGCGCATCAGTTTCTCGAATTCACGCTGCTTGCGACGTTTCGCCTCGGATGGCTTCTCGTAGAAGCTCCGCTTCTTGATCTCCTTGAGGAGACCTTCCTTGGCGACGGTACGCTTGAATCGTTGCAGCAGTTTTTCTGGGGTTTCCCCGCTTCGCAGAGTGACGCGAATCAAACCGGCTCACTTTCTCTAGGGCCAATAGGCCACTTTCATTCATCTTCGCCAGACCGATTCGATTTCGGATCTGGAAGTTCCTGACCGGACCACCTTCGGGTATCGCTTCGAGTCTGTCGATCAGGAACCGTGAAGTGTAGGGGATCGGTGGAGATCTGACAAGGGAAGCGGAATGGACTGATCGGATTCGACTGGAGGCTGGACTCAGCCATCCTGGCCGTGCAGGATCGCCATGGCAGGGGGAGAGGAGCCCAACCGGTGCTTCAGGGACCAAACCAACCGTTAGCGGCGGCCGACCGCCTTTCCCGAAGTTGTGGGATGGCGTTGCTGGGAGGCCTCATGGTGCCTCTCTCCTTCGAGCCGTGGGGGCTGGCGAGCCTCTTGCCGATCTCCATCTGGCTGCTGGCGAGGTCTCTCGAGCACCGAGACTGGCGCACGGGACTGCTGATCGGCTGGATCTTCGGGCTGGCGGTGGAGGGGCTTTCCACACCATGGCTCGGCAGCGCGGTGCAAAAATATCTGGGCATCTTTGTCATCGGGGATCCAGATTCGCTGCTGGCTCAGTGGGCGGGGATCGGCGCCTTTCTGTTGTGGTGTCCGCTCGCTGCGCTCGGTTGGGGCCTGGTGGGCGCCAGTATCGCGGCGGGTCCGGCCAGCGGTGTCGGTCGCTGGCTGCTGGCCAGTCTCGCCATCGTGGTGCTGGAATCGTGGTGGCCGCGGATCTTCCCCTGGTCGCTGGGCAGTGCGCTGGCGACTCCTGACCGAACACTGGGTTGGTGGTGCCTGAGTACCTTCGGGGTCGAGGGGCTCTCGCTGCTGCTGGTCCTGTGCGGATTCATCGCAGCATCCGCGGGTCCCTCCTTTCCCCGTCACTGGCGTGACAGTTGGCGATGGTTGGCGGCACTGCTGTGGATCGCGGTCCCTCTCCTCCCCGGGTCGACAGCCGTTGAGATTTCACCGCACGGGGTCCCCGCAGAAGAATCACAGGTGGTCTCCATCGTGCAGCCGGCGATTTCGCTGGAAACTCGCCATCGAGGAGACGATGCGGCTCAGGCTCGGCAGTTGGCGACGATTCGACAGTGGATCGAGCGGGCATCGGATGGAGATGGGCGAGCTGCCGATCTGGTCATCTTGCCGGAAGCGATCTTGCCTGGAGTGTGGCGAGAACCTTGGTTGACCCAGTGGCTCGATCCTTGGCTGACAGCGCCGCTGGTGGTCGGTTTTAGCCGGGCTCATCTGCAGGGCTATGCCAACTCTGTGGGCTTCTATCCCGCCGATGGAAAGCGCGAATCGCCAGCGGGTGAAGCGACGACTCGAGGGGCGGGGATTGCGCAATTGGCAGACAAGAAGGTGCTGGTGCCGTTCGGAGAGAGGATTCCACTGGGCGGACTGATCTCAGCGCTGGGCATCGATCTTCCGCTGGTCGACCTGATTCCTGCGAGCCAGCAAACCGTCTTCCGCCACGCGGTACTCGAGGCACCGCTGGGAGTCTCCATCTGTTACGAAGGGATCCTCGCCGAGCCGATCTTCGAGACCCTCGAGGGAGGGGCACGTTGGCATGTCAATCTGACCGAAGATCTGTGGTACGGCGACTGGATCGAACCGGCGCAACACCTCCAGTTGCAGCGATCGCGTGCCATCGAGAGCCAACTGCTGTGGCTGCGAAGCGCCAATGCGGGGATCAGTGCCATCATCGATCCCACTCCGGCGGGTCTGCCCAGTGTCGCGGCGATTCGCCGCTGGTCCGCTGGACGCTGGTCGTCCTGGCGACCGACCGATGGTGGGGAGCCGATCGAACTGGCGATGGGGCAGCCCTCCATCTTGCAGGCGCGCATCGAACATTGGCCTGTTCCGTCCAACCCTCGTTGGAGGAGAGTGCTGCGATGGGGATCTCTACCCTGTTCTCTGCTGTGGCTGACCCTCCTGTGGTTCCGGAAAAAAAAGGGATAGTGTCCGTCTGAGGACCCGATCTCGGCTTGACTAGCAGAAACAATGCCGTAACATCGAATATTAGCGAAAATGCTCTAGGTCACTTGTTCGCTTGGACTTGTGTAGTGCCATTGTGCTCGTATTGTGCTGGTACTGTGCGCTACTCCCTGGCTAGCAAAATTGTGGCCGAAAAAGGTCTGTATTGGGGAAGAGGGTCTTCTCCAGGCCTCGATCTGGGCTGGGACCGATGACCAGCGTGAAGGGAAAGAAGCGGATGAGACTCAACACCGGCCTTTTCCAGCAACAATCCCAGAAACAGATCCTTTCTCCCCAGATGATCCAGTCGATGGAGATCTTGGTACTCAACCAGCAACAGTTGGAAGAGCGCATCTCGGATGAATTGGAGGAGAATGTCACCCTCGAGCGGGAGGAATCGGCTGCCGAAGGTTCGGGCAGTGAGGCGATCGGTCTCGACCGGGAGAGTGATTTCACCGAAACATCTGCGGAAGATCTGGCGGGCCAGCAGGAGTTGACCGATCTGACCGAGCGCTATGAGCAGTTGCGAGAGCTCCAGCAATCGGACTTCTGGTCTGAATCTTCTCCGATGCAGAAATCGACCGGAGTCGATGACGAGGACTCTTTCGAACTGATCGAGAATACCGAAGGCCGACCACAGTCGCTTCCGCAGTTTCTGGTCGATCAGCTGAGTCTGAGAAGTCGTATCGATCTGCGACAGCGGGGGCTCTGTGAGGAGATCATCTACAACCTCGATGATCGGGGCTGGTTGATCCATTCGATCGAAGAGATTCACACCGCATTGGTCTCTGGAATCGAGCTGCAGGGAAGCGATCCGCGACTGGAGGGCAAAGCTCCAGGCTTCGAGGAGGTCGTCGCTGCACTGGCTCAGGTGCAGCAACTCGATCCTGCCGGCGTGGGAGCCGGTGATCTGATCGATTGCCTGTGCCTCCAGTTACATCGCGATCCCGGTGAAAACCAGCTGGAAGAGGAGATGGTGCGCCATCACCTCGATGATCTGGCGCGCAATCGATTACCCCACATCGTACGGGCCACCGGGCATTCCCTCGAAGAGGTCAAGTTGGCGGTGGAGGTGATTCGATCATTGGAACCGATACCGGGCAGGCACTTTCGTCAGGAGCCCAATGCACGAGTGGTCCCCGACGTGATCATCTACGAGGATGAAAATGGCCAGTTCAGAGTTGAGGTCAATTCCTCTTCGGTTCCGCGCCTGAAGATTTCTCCACATTATCATGAACTGCTGAAGTCCTCTGGCGAGGATCCGGAACTACGCAAGTACCTGAAGAAGCGGATCGAGAATGCCGAGTGGTTGATGGGAGCTGTGCGTCAGCGCAGTTCGACTCTTCAGCGAGTGGCTGAAGAGGTGGTCCAGCGGCAAGAACGATACTTCCGTGAAGGAGATCGGCACCTGCAACCACTACGGATGCAGGATGTTGCGGACACCGTGGGGGTCAATGTTTCAACGGTGAGCCGGGCGATCTCGGGCAAGTGGTTTCAGGCTCCCGGGATGATTCGAGAACTGAGAAGCCTCTTCACCAGCGGCACAGTACGAGACGATGGTTCTCAGGAGTCTCGCAGTGGGGTGATCGCCCGCATCCAGGACCTGGTCAAGGGTGAGGATTCTCGCAAACCACTCAGCGATGCCCAGATCGTCAAGGAACTCGCCGAGAAGGGAGTACGGATCTCTCGACGAACCGTCACCAAGTACCGCGAGGCGGAGGGGATCCCCTCGTCACGGGAGCGTCGGCAGTACTAGTTCTCTAGCGAATCTCACCCAAAATTCACCCAGTTCTGCTCCAGGCAATCGATTGATCGGGACGATTTCCTGTTATCCTGCCCACTTCCGACAATGTCACTTGTGGCCCCCGCAGGAGTTGATCAGCACCGATGATCGAGGTTGAAAATCTCTCTAGAAGTTACGGTAGCCGCAAGGCCCTGGATTCCATCAGTTTCCAGGTCCCGTCCGGCTCGGTGACTGGGTTCCTCGGACCCAATGGTGCGGGAAAAACCACCACCCTGCGGGTGCTGACCAGCTGGCTCTTGCCCGACCCCGGAACCGAGAAGGTGGTGGTTAGCGGGGTCGATCTACTGCGAGAACCACGACTCGCTTGCCGCAAGGTCGGGGCATTACTCGAACAATTACCCTTGCCCGGTGAGTTGCGAGTTTGCGAATTCCTCCACTCGAGAGCGCGCCTCAAGGGGATCTCCGGGCCGCAGATTTCAGCCGAGATCGAGCGAGTTCTGGAAGACGTCGATGCCTTGGATGCGAGTCGCCGCGGCATCGGAACCCTGTCGCAGGGATATCGTCAGCGGATCGGCCTGGCCGATGCACTGCTGGGAGATCCACCGGTGTTGCTGCTCGACGAGCCGACTCGTGGTCTGGATCCGCGGCAAGTAGCGCTGTTTCGGGAACTGATCGATCGACTTCGTCATCAGCACACCATCATCCTCTCCAGTCATGTGCTGGGGGAGGTGGAGCAGATCTGTGATCGAGTGTGCATGATTTCCGCGGGCAAGATCTGTCTCGATGAAGATCGAGAAGCGTGGACCCGGCGTCTGGAAATATCCGGCACCACCCGGGTCGAGGTGGTCGATGGGTCCGACGACGTCGCTGTGGGACTCGCAACTCTCGATGGCGTGAGCGAGGTGCTGACCGACGGGTCGGGGTGGATCCTTCATGGGGATCGTGATCTGCGACGGTCGATCGGAGAACTGGCCCGCCAGAAAGACTGGGTTCTCTCCGAACTGAGCACCGATCCAGCCACGCTGGAATCACTATTCCTGCAACTGACTCATCCGGGAGCGGAATCATGATGCGGGTGGCATCCCTCGCCAGGAGGGAACTACTGACCCTTTTCGTCTCGCCGGTGGCGTGGACCATCGCCTTCGTGTTCCTGCTGGTGATGGGGATGACCTTTCACCTGTCGCTGTTGTCGGTCGGGGGAGATCTTCAGCAACTGGTCCCAGCGATCTACAGTGGCTATGTTTTCTGGTTCATGATGCTGATCTTCCCACCGCTCATCTCGATGCGATCCCTGGCGGAAGAGCGCCGCACCGGTTCACTCGAGATGTTGGTGACCACCGGGATCGCCGATGCCACGGTGATCACCGCCAAGTGGATCTCGACCTGGATCTTCTTCATGTTCCTGTGGCTGTGCATGCTGCCGCTGTGGTTTCTGCTCGATGGTGTTGGCCAGGTCGACTTTGGCGTATTGCTCTCGGCACATCTTGGCATCGCCCTGGTCGGAGCCGGCTTCTGTGCCGCGGGGATCCTCGCCTCCTCCTTGACCTCTCACCCGCTGGCCTCTGCGGGATTGGCGATGGCGATCAACCTGGTGCTGTTTCTGGTCGAGTGGCTTCGATTTCTTTACGAGCCGGGAGACCTGCAACTTCGTTGGATCGAGCACTTCAGTGCCGTGCATCACATCGGTGCAGAGATGACCCGGGGAATCGTCGATCTGAGGGTGCCGATCTGGTGGGTTTCCTTCACCATCCTGATGCTCTTCATCGCCACCAAGGTGCTGGAGAGGAGGCGCTGGTGATCGACTTCATCCGAGCACGCCGTCTCCGGGCCAGGATTCAGGTCCCGCTGCAGATCTTCCTGCTGATGTGGATCGTCTGGGCCATCAACCTCTGGTCCTTTCATGAGTCCATCCGTGGCGACTGGAGCCAGGAAGCTCAGATGGCCGTGACACCATCGGATCGGGCTCTGCTGGACGCGCTGCCTCGATCGGTCGATGTGGTGATTCCGGTGGATCTGCCGCCCACCGCAGCGGGTCGGGTGAGGGCTCGGGTTCTGCTCCAGGCACTGCGCTGGATCGGTGAACTGAGTCGAACCGCTCCCGATGCCGTGTCGCCACCGATTCAGGTCGATGTGAATCGCCAGGCGGATCGCTGGGAGTTGCTGCGCAATGCCCGTGGCCTCGAGGCGGATGCGATCAACAAGATTCACTTCTTCTGCGGGGAACGGCGACTGGCTCTCGATGTGGAGGAACTCGCCATCATCCAGGAGCCGACGCTGATGGAACCGGAGGCGGTGGCTCGCATCGTCGTCGATCGTGTTCGAGAAGCGGTCGAGGCGGCCTTGCGACAGGTCGCTACCGATCAGACTACCGAGATACGCATCAGCCAGGGCAGTGGTGAACCACCACTGAACTCCTCGAGGGGGCCGAGCCTGGTCGCGATGGTGAGGGATCTGCAACAGAGGGGCGCTCGAGTGGCGGGTCACTCCTTGGCCATCATCGAGACCATCGATGAGGAAGCCGACCTGCTGGTGGTCCTGGGTGGTGGAGTCCAGCGCTTCGATGCCTTGTCGGCTTCAGTCCGGAGAGAGGTGGAGAGATTCCTGGCTGAAGGAGGCGGGGTGCTACTACTGCTTCCGGCCAGCGGAGAAACCGGTCTCGAAGAATTGATGGCTGGCGTTGGAATCTCGGTTCTCCCTGGCCTTGCCGCGCAGGTCACTGCGGTGCCCAATCGAGCGGTCCAATCCTCATTTTCGGTGGTGGGAGAACGACTCGATCCGTTCCATCCGATCACGGCACCGATGTTCAGTGAGAGGTTTGCCGCCCGCTGGACTCCGAGTCGAGTTCTCGAGGTGACCCAGCCTGCCACCGCCTTGCTCTCCACCGGTCCTTCCGCCTGGTTGGAGCGGGACCGGATCTCCGCTCGCAGAGATGTTGAGGAACTTCCAGGACCGCAGATCCTCGCTGCGGCGGCACCGGTGGGTGAGGGTCGACTGGTGGTGGTGGGGAACTGGAACACGACGCTGTCCAACCTCTGGACCGGAGACGCGAGAAGATTCCTGCTGGCCTGCTGCGACTGGGCTGCCGGACGCGATCTGTTGCCGGCGGGGGCGGGGAGAGAACCTCTTTCCTTTCGCATCGAACTCGATGAGAGACTGCGCCGATCCTTCTTCTGGACCTCCTTTGCAGTGATGCCCGGTTGCGCCTTGATCGGTGGTTTGTTGGTGGCCTGGGCCCGAAGGAGGGACCGATGAACTCGCGGACCACTTTGTTACTGGCACTGATCGCCTTGGTGATCACTCCGCTGGCGTATCAAGCGGTGCGCGATGCCCGCCCCAGTTACGTGGTCGGGGATGCTCGCCCCTTCTCCTTTGCCATTCCTGCGGTGGTCTCGCTCGAGATCGCTCGAGGAGAGGAGAGGATCCGTATCGAGAAGTCTGCAGTGGGGTGGGACATCACGGCACCGGTGATGGATCGGGGACGCTACGCATCCATCGAGGATTTGCTCCATCTTCTCCGCGATCTGGAAATACGCGGAGAAGGGCCGGACGATCTGAAAAAGTCGGGGCTCGAAACTCCCCACATCGTCGTCACGGTGAAAAGTCCTTCTCGTGAGTATCGCCTTGAACTGGGTTCGGATCATCTCTCGTTACCGCGAGTCCATGCTCGAATCGGCGACCGCACGGTGCTGATTGCAGCAGAGATCCGTGATGCTCTGCGAGATTTCGATCTCGATGAACTGAGAGACGATGCGGTCTGCGGGGCATCGCCCGGCAGAGTCCAGCGTGTCCTGCTGGAACGTCCCGGTCAGCCCTCGCTCGAACTGGTTCGAGCAGGGGTGCACTGGCAACTGGTGGCTCCCTTCACCGCGGATGCGAATCCGGATGGGGTGGAGCAGTGGCTCACTCGTATCGCTCAGTGGGCAGCAGTGGATTACATCGATCCCCCTTTTGAGAAACCGCTCGGGCTCGAGGCACCGAGAGCGAAACTGACGGTTCAAATGAAAGATGGTTCGGTCAAGACGGTGGAGGTGGGGGCACGGTATACCTCGAAGATCTCGCAGACCGTTGCGGTGCGCTGCTCCGATCGTCCCTCTCCGCTGGTCGCTGCGGGAGTGATGGCGCGGGAACTGATCGAGTTCGATGCGTCACTGCTGGTCAGTCCCTACCTGGTTCGCATCGATCAACCGAGGATTCGCGCCCTGTCGCTGACCGACGGTGCTCATGGCAAGGTCGATCTCGAGGTCGATTCTGCCGGTGGATGGAGAATGCGCTGGGGCGGGGATCGCACTGCAGTGCCCGCAGATGCGGCACTTGTGGAACGATGGAGCGAGCGGCTGCGTCAATTGAGGGTCACCGACCGCCAGCCGATCGATCGGACCTCACTGCAGTTGTGGGGATTCGATCGTCCATTGTTGCGCGTGGTGTTGGTGACCGAAGATGGGGATCCTGAAGAGATGCTGTTGGGTGCCGAGGTGCCAGAGGGATCAGGAATTCGCTATGCCTGGAATCTACGCCAGGAATCTGTGGCACAGGTGCGGGTCGATGACATCGATCAACTGGTCAACGCTCCCTTCTCGTTGAGGGATCCTCGGGTCACCTCGATGGCCGATGGAGAGTTACTACGCTTCCGCATCACCACTGCTGCCGGGGAAGCTTTGCTGGCACAGCCCCATCAGACGTGGCGCTGTCAGGGAAAGGAACAGGTCGATTTGCCGCAGCCGGATGTCCGCTGGATCGCCCGAACTCTCTCCCATCTGGTCGCAAGAAACTGGGCTCCGGTGGATCCGACCGCACCGGGCCCACAGCAGTATCTGTTGAAGGCGGAGTTGTTCGGATTGACCGGGGCTGAGCCACAGGTCACCATCTACCTCGGCGAGAAGGAAGGTGACGGGGATCGGCGAGCACGGATCGATGACTGGGTTTTCTCGCTGGTTTCCTCCGATGGGCCCGATCTGCTGAACTTTTGCGATCAGTTCCTCCAGCAACTGCAACAGCAGTAGGGAAGGTGGCCACCGATGATGGATTCTAGCGATCGTAAGTTGTGGCTACTGGTACTGGCGCTGCCCTTCGTCGCCTGGCTGCTCATCGAACCCCGACCAGCGCCCACCGTGATCCGACCACCGGATCGAGTCGAGCCGCCATCGGTCACTGGGTCCGAAGTGGATTCACACCCCATCCTTCCACCAGTGGTTCACGTCGACCCACCGGTCGACCCACCGGTGGTCGACCCTGAGCCGGCGGTGCTCCCTTTCCAGTGCTTGATCCGTGGACTGACTGCCGCCGGAGAACTGTTGCCAGAGGGCACCGAGTTGCCGCTGGAAACCGACGCCGGAAGGGTGGTTACCGGGGCGGACGGCTGGCTCGAGGTGGCGGGAGAGGGGTTGCGGTGGATCTCATCGAAGGGCCGCCAGATCCCGGTCGAACTCCCTCCAGGTCACTGGATTCTCGACTGTACCGCACAACTACCGCTCGCCGATGCACCGGTTCAACTGGATTGGGTGATCCTGGTGCGAGAGGAGGAGGGGCAATCTCCGGCCCGACTGGTGATCTCGGGAGCCACTCCACTGCCGGACGGCATGCGCCTGCTGGTCAAGTTGTCCCATCAGGACCGGACCCTCGATGGTGGATACGAGATTACCGACGGCGAATCGCTGTGGTGGAACCGGGCCCTGGTCTCCGACTCGTGGTTTGCCGGCTGTCTGGCGCTGAGTATCGAGTGGGATCCGAATTTGTTACGAGAATCTCGGCGGTCTCCGCTGGAATCGCTGTGGCCAGGAATCGCTCGAGGAGAGATCTGGTCCTGGCAAGGATTCCTCTGCATCGATGACCCGCAGGAGGCGAGGCGACAGCAACTGGAAATCTCCCGCTGGTATGCCGAGGTGATCGAGGAGGTGCAGGCTTGCCGTGATCTGTTACTGGTGGCCAGTGCCAAGGCGCGTGGCAAGAAATCGTCGCTGTTGCGCGATCCGGAACGTGCCGATCGGGTGTTTGAGCATCCGCTGGCAGCGACTTTCGACCTCCTCGGTCGCGGCAAGAATTTTGATTACAAGCGCTGGCGTCGTCTCATCGACGAGGCCCTTCCGCAACGGTGGAGCCAGTGGAGCGCCGCCGGAAGAGTGCCGTATCCTCATCGACAGCCTGCCGCTGCGAAGAATGTGGCTCTGCTCTTCAATGTGTTGGTGAAATACAGCCGCCTCGAGAGCACGGTGCTCTATGAGGCCCTCGGAAAGCCGCGACACATCCACGATTTCGTGGCGAATTTCGACTGGGAGCCGACGACCGAGCGGAAACAAACGCTGTCGAGATTGAGGAACTTCATCGAGGCGATCCAGCAATCGATCTGGAAGTGAGCCCCGCCGCGAGGATCGCGAAGGGTCAGGATCGATCGCTGCCAGGCTTCGGGTCCGTCTTTTTCTCTGAACCCTTCTCGACACCGTTGGCTGGAGTCGATCGATCGGTCGCGTCCGGTATTGTGGAATCCGGTGGATCTCGCTGAACTCGCCGGATCTCCAGTTCTCCCTGGCGGTACTGTTCGATGGTGCCACCCGGGCCGATCCAGATCTTGGCCTCGAACTCCCGACACAGCACGCTCCATCGGGTGGTCTCGACGGGACCAATTTTTTCGGCCCTGTCCTTTTTCAGTTCCAGTTCGAACGACCGGTATTCGCTGGGGATCAGCGCCGTGAACTGGCGTTGATCGGTTCGCTCGAGTTGCAGGCCGATCAGTAACCAGTGCTCGAATGCCTGGTTCTCGAGCAGCACCATCTTGTCGTGGAAGGGCAGGAACCGATCGATGCGGGTGGCACGGGCCGGATCTTGTACGACGATCCGGATTTGGGCGGTCTCGGGATCGACTTCGCTGGCGACCACGATCCGTTTTTCTCCCGCACCCGCCGCCCCGACCCAACTCTCACGGTGGGTACCTTGGCTGCGAAGGTTCGACTGGAGAAATCTAGTCCGTTGGCTAATTTGCATCGTTCTGCCCGGTTGTCGCCACTGCAATCGGGCATCGATGGTCCATTCTTCCGCGGGGGCTGTCGGCATCCGCCACTGGACAATGGTTTTTCCGGTGGGCACCCCTTTCTGAGTCCATTGCCACTCAAGAGGTTCCTCCACCGGGTAGGGGAAAGTGACAGGTGGTGTAGCGATGACTACTGGGTTCCCCGGGTTCGGTTCGGGAGGCGATTGATGAAAGGTCATGCAGATGAGCAGTGCAGAGAGCAACGGTGAGGACCTTTCTTGTCTGATTAGTCGCTCGGGCAAACTGGAGCCGTGCAATTTTGATGGGGTTTGTGGTACGATCCGATCTTGCTCGGATGGAGTTCCCAAGGCAAGTCCCAAACCTGTCTATCCTCGGGACTTGAAGTGAGCCCACTTGACGTGGTGAGGGGGGGCCCCCCGCGTCTGATTCGGTGCATTGCCCGATCCAAATGGTCGGAATCTACAGTGCCCAGGAGTGACCGAAGTGACCGAAGTGATCTAGTTTCTCTCCTCCTCTGCCGGAGAGAGACGCGGGAAGGAACGTCGATGCGCAAGGATCTGTCCCTCATTCGCCGCCTGGAAAAAATCGAGAAGGAACTGGGATACTGCCAGATCAAGCTTGAGAAGGAACAGCGCCTCGCGACACGAGTACATTTTTTGAGAGCTCACCGCGACCGATTGCTGGAGGTTCGGGATCTTTTCCCAGAGCAGGATTCTGGTGCAGGAGACCGTCTCTGCGGATTGTCGTTCAGCGAGATCTCCTCTCGCATCATGGATGAAGACAAGCACCTCGATCTCGATCCGCTGCGCAACTCCTTCCTGGCCATCGGTATGCGTCCTGAAGTCACCACCGAACTGGAGGAACTGGAAGTCGAGATCAAAGACGTTTCAGAACGCCTTTCGACTTTCCGTGTTTTTCACGACAAGGTTGCTGGGCTTCAGTCGGAACGAAGACATGCACTCAGTAGTTTCGATCTCTCCGGTGACGAACCAGTGCTGGCGATCTCCGATGAATTCGAAGTGACCGAGAACGACTGGAATGTGCTGACAGAAGATCTTACCAATCTGGATGACGCACTTTTTAATGTCAGTCGCACCAAGGATTATCTCACCTCGGCACGTAACTTTGTGCTGCATGCTCGTAGCCACTACTCGGTTCCGGATTGGATCGAAAAAGGTTACCTCGTCGATCTGCTGAAGCACTCGACCATCGGACGGATCCGAGAGATGCTGGAGGGCGCAGAGCGCAACTTGAAGACTGCTTTGAGTGAACTGATTTGCCTTGAAAACTATCCGCTTGTCGCAGACGATTTCAAACCGATCCTTCGCCCCTTCTACCGGTTGCTCTTTGATGATGTCTTTCACCAGACGAAGTTTCAGGATGTGCTGCAACTGATCGAGGAGAGGCTCGACCGCTCGACGCGACTTCACGATCGGTTGGAGAAGTCACGGGGGCAGGTGTTTCAGACTCAAGTCCTGAAGGAAAAGGCGCGCGAAAGCTTGTTCCACCGGATCGGTGATGAGCGCAGGAAACTGCGCCTGACCACCATCTAAGTCTGACCTGATGATTCCCTCGTGTCGCAGGGGTTTCCTCGCAGGGGTTTCCTCGGAGGAATCGCCTCACCGAGTCCACAGTGCGTCCTTGCCCAGCCAACTTTCCAGTTGTTGCTGCGCTTGCTCTATCGTCTCCGAGTGATTTCCGGTGAGCAGCGCACGGCCGTCGCGGTAACAGATCAGAGAGCCGGAGGGGCCGTCGCTGCGGATCGCGGTGGCACTCCGATTCCAGCGGATTTCAGAATCCAGTTGTAGCAGGCGTGATTCAATCTCATCCAGATCGAGTTGCAACCAGGTCTCCACCGACCCGCTACCGCACAATTTTCTCAAGTGCACTCCCGACCTCTCCTGTCGGTCAGACGCGGTGCTCTGCGATCGATTCCCACAGCGAGAACAGTCGGGATCAGCTTCCAGTTCGACAGTCTTTTCTCCATCTGCGATGGTGCCTCGAAGGATGGTCCGGCGGGTTGAAGCTGGAGATTCGTGATCGAGGTTGTTCTGGTGGGGGCGTCGGATTTCATTCACCAGTAAGCGGATCGCAGCCGCCGCTGCGGCGAGGCAGGCTACCGGCAGCACACCGTCCGATTCACAGGTTCCGATCGCACCCGGCGCGGGAGATTCAGCAACCCAGCAGTGGTAACAGGGGGTTCCGGGGGGCAAGAACGACGCTGCGACCCAGCGATCTGCGATGGCACCGCTATGAATCCAACCGACCCCCGTTTGCATGGCGGTCTGATCGATGAGAGTTCTGGCTGCGATATGATCGGTCGCATCCATCACCACGTCGTGTGCGAGAAAGTGAGCTTTTGCATTGGTCGGGGTGAGCATCTCGGGGATCATTTTGAGTTGAGTTCGACCGCCAATCTTGTGCAATTCTCGACCTGCCACGGTCACCTTGGCGCGGCCCCCGTCGGCATCTTCTGGGTGATAGAGTACCTGGCGGTGGAGATCGGTGACCCGAACTCGATCCCCATCGAGCAGCGTGAGGAAGCCGATTCCGCTGCGCACCAGCGTCTGCGCGAGGATCGTGCCGACGCCGCCACAGCCGACCAACAACACCCGTAAACGCTGCCAATCTCGGTCGAGATCGGTGCCTCCGGTCATTCTCAACTGTCGGTCGTATCGGTCCAAGTGGCCTCCCTCGAGCGCTTCGATGCTGATTCTCCCAGCCTAAGGGCCGGTACCCCCGGGCTCCAGAGAAGAGCGGAAGAACGATCGCCTTTGGCGGTGGGGTTGCTTCCCGACAGATCCGGCGGTGTACTGCCGCATGCTCCGGGACCACTTGTTAACGACCAGATCGGCACAGCTGAGGGAACCAACATGACTGGACCGGGTGGACTCGAACTCGACACCGTCGCACTTCCGCTGCTGCTGGCCTTCCTGAGCGGCTCGATCCCCTTCACCTGGCTGGTCGGAAAAGCACGCGGTATCGATCTCCTGTCGGTCGGAAGTGGCAATCCAGGAGCGACAAACCTGAGCCGGGAACTGGGGAAACTCTACGGAGCGCTGGGGCTGATCCTCGACCTTCTCAAGGGGGCGATCCCGGTGCTACTCACTGCCGATCGCTGGGCCGAGCCCGCCCCGCTGTTTTTGGTGGGAGCGGCAGCGGTTTTCGGACACTGTTACTCACCCTTCTTGAAGTTTCGCGGGGGCAAGGGTGTCGCGACCACCGGAGGGGTGCTGCTGGCGATCGAGCCGGCCATTGCACTGCTGTTGCTGGGAGGCTGGTTCATCGGGCTGAAATCGCTGCGCAGCGTCGGGATGGCCTCGGTGGTCGCCTCGCTGACCGGAATCTGCTCTGCAGCAGTGATCCTGGCAGGTTGGCCACCGCTACTGGGCTGGCTGGTGACGGCAACTTCGAGTGACTCTCAGGTGGATCTCGGCTGGGTGCTGCTGATCGTCTCGGGTCTGGTGTTGATTCGCCATCGATCGAATATTCAGCAATATTTCAGGCAAAGTTTGGAAGAGGAGAAGCAGTGAAGGTGGTGGTAGCAGGATCAGGAAGTTGGGGAACGGCGCTGGCACACGTGGCTCGTCAGGGTGGAGCCGAGGTGACGATCCACTGCCGCAGAGCGGAAAGAGCCGATCAACTCGCTCGGGGATTCCACGATATGTTGCCGCGAGGTGCGCTCGGGGAAGGCTTTCGGGTCTCGGTCGCTGGCGATGGACCGATTCCCGCAGCGGATCTGGTGATCAGTGCGGTCCCGACCCAGCAGATTCGCCATTACATGGCGGGACCTGGAGCAGAATTGCCTCGGGATGCCATCTGGGTCTCCGCCTCGAAGGGGCTCGAACTGGAGACCAATCTCCTGCCATCACAGGTGCTCCAAGATTGTGGCGTAACAATCGAGCCAGCCGTACTTTCGGGGCCTTCCCATGCGGAGGAAGTGGTGGCGGATTTGCCGACCGCTGTGGTGGTGGCGGACGTCGATCTGGAGCGTGGAAAGATGATCCAGCAGCTTCTCCGGACCCCTCGATTCAGGATTTATAGAAGTGACGATCGGACCGGAGTGGAGTGGGCCGGGGCACTGAAGAATGTGGTGGCTTTGGGGTGTGGCATTGCAATCGGTCAAGGATTCGGTGACAACACCGTAGCAGCACTGGTGACCCGCGGAACTGCCGAGATCTCGAGGCTGGGGACGTCCCTGGGGGGACGTCGTGAAACCTTCACCGGACTCTCGGGAATCGGTGATCTGGTGGTCACATGTTGTAGTGGGCATTCACGCAATAGAACGGTCGGGTGCAGATTGGGTGCCGGCGAAACAGTCGCCGCAGTACTCGATTCGATGGAGCAGGTGGCCGAGGGAGTGACGACCTCCAAGGCGGTGAAACAACTCTGTTCCACAAGACAGGTGGAGATGCCCATCGCAGATACCGTGTTTCGCATTTTGCATGAAGATTTACCGGTGGCAGAAGGCGTCGAACAATTGCTGATGCGCCAACCAGAAGTAGAGTGAGGAGAGCTACGTGTACTGGGTTGTTTCGATCATCCCATCCGAAGCACTCGATCTACTGACCGAGAAATTTTCGAAGGTCGGAGTGGTCCGATTCACGGTGGCTGAAGTGGAAGTCGTGAATCCTCAATTGGCAGTCCCTGCGGGGGATCAGGCTTTGAGGGTAGAGGTCGCATTGAACGAGGAATTTCTTCAGCCTGCATTGAAGGTTCTGGAACAGATACAGAAGGCTGGATTCGATGTCTCCACACACGTGGGACAACTCTCGGATGCGATGAGAACTCGCACGGGTGAACTGGGACCAGAAGCGATTTGAAGAATTGACTGGAAGCGATACTCGATTGACTGGAAGCGATACTCGATTTGCTGGAAGCGATACTCGATTTGCTGGAAGCGATACTCTTGGCCTTGGTGAGCCAGCAGGAGTGACTTGAGAAGCACATGGCGGATATTCAAGGGGCGTGCATAACAGGTAATATCGGTTCTGAGATGAGCCGATGGAGGGAGAGACAGTGACCGTCAATGAGGTCCTAGAAATGGTCAAGAACAAGGGTATCGAAGCGGTAGATTTTCGCTTCATGGATTTTCCCGGGCTTTGGCAACATTTTACGATTCCTGCCACAGGTCTCGTCGAGAGCAGTTTTACCGACGGCCTCGGATTTGATGGTTCCAGCATGCGAGGCTGGAAGGGGATCCAAGAGAGCGACATGTTGGTGGTCCCCGACCCCGACACTGCGTGGATCGATCCCTTCCCCAAGATGAAGACGCTGGTGCTGATCTGTGACATCAAGGATCCCGTCACTCATGAGAGTTACTCGAGGGATCCTCGAAATATTGCGAAGCGAGCGGAAGCCTATCTGCGCACTACCGGAATCGGAGATGAAGCATATATTGGCCCCGAGGCTGAGTTCTTCATCTTTGATGATATCCGTTTCGATCAAAACGAGCATTCTGGTTTCTACTTCCTCGACAGTGTCGAGGGACGATGGAACACCGGTTCAGATGAAGGGCCCAATCTCGGCTACAAGCCGCGATACAAGGAGGGCTACTTCCCTGTTCCTCCGACCGACAAATTCAATGATCTGCGCAATGAGATGATGAAGAACCTCATCGATTGTGGCATCGAAATCGAATGCCAACATCACGAGGTCGCTACTGCAGGGCAGGCCGAGATTGACATCAAGTACAGCTCACTGCTGACCGCCGCTGACAAGTTGATGTGCTACAAGTACATCGTCAAGAATACCGCCCATCAAAATGGCAAGACGGTCACCTTCATGCCAAAGCCGGTGTGGAATGACAATGGTAGTGGCATGCACATGCACCTCTCCATCTGGAAGAACGGGGTCAACCAGTTCGCCGGCGATGGATATGGCGGCATGAGTGAAATCGGCCTTCATGCGATCGGTGGAATCCTCCATCACGCTCCAGCTCTGGTCGCATTGACCAATCCAACCACCAATTCCTACAAGCGGTTGGTACCTGGATTCGAGGCTCCGACACGATTGGCCTACTCCTCGCGCAACCGCTCGGCAGCGATCCGGATCCCGGTCGGGGCCACCAGTGCCAGTGCCAAACGCTTCGAGTTCCGCTGTCCGGATCCCTCCTGTAATCCGTATCTGGCCTTCTCGGCGCTGACGATGGCGGCTCTGGACGGGATCAAGAACAAGATCGACCCGGGTCTTCCCTTCGACAAGGACCTCTACGACATGCCTGCGGATCAACTTGCGGATGTGCCGAGCACCCCTGCGTCTCTCGAGGATGCTCTCGATGAGTTGGAAAAGGATCACGAATTCCTGCTTGCTGGTGATGTCTTCACCCCGGATGCGATCCGCGCATGGATTGACTACAAGAGAGAAAAGGAAGTGAACGAGCTACGGCTCCGTCCACACCCCTATGAGTTCGCACTCTACTACGACATCTAGTCGCGCCGGTCGGCCGGAGGAAGTTCCTGAGAGAACTTCCTCCGGCACG